>Ga0070729_10005494_pt1 | contig 13045 bp, 6 predicted proteins | sample tdDd472_FD_66725 | JGI IMG/M metagenome (GOLD analysis project Ga0070729, IMG submission 66725) | Marine sediment microbial communities from the Atlantic coast under amendment with organic carbon and nitrate - tdDd47.2 | ecosystem: Environmental > Aquatic > Marine > Coastal > Sediment | place...
CAGAGACAGAGACAGAGACAGAGACAGAGACAGAGACAGAGACAGAGACAGAGACAGAGACAGAGACAGAGACAGAACCAGAACCAGAACCAGAACCAGAACCAGGGACCGAGTCAGAACCAGAACCGGGGACCGAGTTAGACCCTGGGACCGAACCAGAACCAGACCCGGAAGGGCCGGGCCTTACCGCCCCAGGGCCTCGAGCTCGGTCGCGATCCCAGCCCGCAGCCCCTCGCCCGCCTCGCCCAGGAGCTTGGTGTCGTCGGCCTCGAGCTCGGCGACCGCGGCGTCGGCGCCGTCGATCGCGCCCTGGGCGGCGGGCCCGAGCCAGCGAGCGAGGGCGGCCAGGGCCGCGCGCTGGTCGCTGTAGGTCTCGAGGCGGTTGTCGCTCACGTCGCGGTGGGCGTCGCCGAACGCCTCGGCGAAGGGCTCGAGGGGCGCGCCCGGGGCGCCGGTAGCGCCGAGGGCGAGGAAGGCGGTGTCGCGGCGGTTGTCCTCGTAGACCTCGACCAGGCCCTCGGCGAACTCCTCGTTGAACACGGCCACCGCGTCTTGGATTCGCTCGGGGTCCGTGCGCCGACGGCTGAGCGAATACTCCTCGAGCAGCTCGGCCATGCGCTGCGACCTCGAGCCTCGGGCGAGGGCCTCGTCGGCCGCGGCGTGGTCGAGCATGGCCTCCTCGATCGCGGGCTCGAGCCGCTGCTGCAGCTTCTCCTGAGCCGCGAACAGGGGCGTGTAGAGGTGCACGCGGTAGTGCTCCCAGGCCTCGCCGTAGGCCTGCAGCGCCTGGGCGCGCTGCTCGTCGGTGGTGGCGCGGCGCAGCTCGCGGGCGACGGTGTCGGCGGCCTCGGCCAGCTTGGTCTTCGCGGCGCGGCGGTCGAGGGCGCCGTGGACGAACTCCTCGAGCAGGCTGCTCGCGGTGAGCACGATCGCCAGCTCGCCCGCCTGGTAGACCCAGCCCGCGCTGCGGCGGAGGACGCCGGTCGCGCCCTGGATCCGCTTGACCCAGGGGATCCGCCCCAGGGTCCCGTGCACCAGCGCCGAGCTGATCCCCAGCGAGCCGAGGGAGATCACGAAGGTCTTGCCGTCGAAGTTGCCGTGCACGAGCTGGGGCAGGGCCAGGCCTGCGGCCAGCGAGAGCTGGCTCTTGAGCACCTGGTGGAAGAAGCCCTGCTTGAGGTAGGGGCGCAGGTACTTGCGGTAGGTCGCGGTGTAGGCGGCCTGGCCCGCGGTCGCGCCGGCGACGAACAGCCCGTACTCCGTGTAGAAGTCGGTGGAAGCGACCATTTCGAAGAACTCGTCCAGGCGCACCGGGTCGCGGGTGGCGAGGGCGGTGCCGAACTCCTGGAGGAAGATCGCGAGGGTGAACTTGCCCGCGCCCGAGATCAGGTGCCCGGCGCCGTCGCGGGTGGCGGCCTTCCAGTCGATGGTGAGGTCGGCGCGGCGGTAGCGGCCGAGCAAGCCGTCGAGCGCCTTGCGCGCCTTGGCCTCGGCCTCCTCGACGGTCAGGGCCTCGCCCCGGGCGCGCAGCCCGCGGCGGCCCGCTTCGATCAAGGCGCTGGGGTTGGCGGTCGTGCCCCGCCCGCGGGCCACGAGCTGCTCGAGCAGCTCGGCGAGCTTCACCCGGCGCAGCTCGGCGCGCTCGCTGGCGCGGGCGTCCTCGGCCAGGGCCGTCTCGTGCAGCTGCTGCAGGAGCCCGGTGGTCAGCGTGATCGTGCCCGCCCTGCGCACGCCCAGGCGCGACGCCTCGTGCTCGATCACCTCCAGGCCCATGCCGTGGCGCGAACGCAGCGCCTCGTCGAGGAGCTTGAGGTCACCCTGCCAGTGCACGGGGGCCGCGGCGAGCAAGGTCGGAGACGGCAAGGGCGGCGCCTCGGCCATGCGCTCGCGGATCTCGCGCTGGGCGTTGGAGGGCAGCACGCCCTCCTCGACGCGCACGCGCTCGTACTCGCCGTCGGGGCGGAGGGTGAAGGTGCCCGCGGTGTCGCGGAGGTAGGTGCGCAAGAGCGCGTCGAGCTTGGCCTTGATCCGCGCGTCCTCGATCGGGACCGCGGTCTCGACCCGCCGGGTGGTGTTGCGGGCCATCCAGTCCGCCGAGGCAATGTAGGTCTTGAGCTGCCCGCCGGCGTGGAACTGATACACGCGGCTGTGCTCGAGGAACTGACCCAACGTCGAGCGCACGCGGATCCGCTCCGAGAGCCCGGGCACGCCGGGGCGGAGCGTGCACAGCCCGCGCACGATCAGGTCGACCTCGACGCCCGCCTGGCTCGCGGCGTAGAGCGCGCGAATGATCGCCGGGTCGTTGAGCGAGTTCATTTTGGCCACGATCCGCGCCGGGCGACCCTCGCGGGCGGCCTGGGCCTCGGCGTCGATCATCTCGATCACCCCCGAGCGCAGGGTGTAGGGCGCCTCGAGCACCTTCGACAGGTTCGGCGGGCCCTGGGTGTTGCCCTTCAGCTGCTCGAAGATCTTCTCCACGTCGCGGCCAAGGGTCTGGTCGGCGGTCAACAGCCCGAGGTCGGTGTAGAAGCGCGCGCTGCCCGGGTGGTAGTTCCCCGTGCCCAGGTGGCTGTAGAGCACGCGCTTGCCGCCCTCCATGCGCACGGCCTGGGCGATCTTGGCGTGCACCTTGTGCCCGTGGGCGCCGTGGATCACCTCGACCCCGGCCCGGCGCAGGCGCTCGGTGTTGCTCACGTTGGCGGGCTCGTCGAAGCGAGCCTTGAGCTCGACCAGGGTCGTGACCGTCTTCCCGTTCTGGGCGGCGAGCTCGAGGGCCTCGACGACCTTCGAGTCCAGGCCCGTGCGGTAGAGCGAGATCCGCAGCTCGGTGACCTTGGGGTCCTTGGCCGCGGCCTCGAGCCAGTCGACCACGCGCTGGAACGAGTCGTAGGGGTGGTGCAAGAGCACGTCGCCGGCGAGGATCCGCTCGAAGGGCCGCTCGCCGAGGGGGTTCTCGGTGTTGGGGCTGAACGACTCGAAGCGCAGCTCCGGCCGCTCGACCTTGTCGCTGAGCTCGGCGACCTCGCTCAGCCCGACCCGGCGCTGACCGTAGACGTCCTCGACCCGCAGGTTCAGGCGCTCGGCGAGGCCCTCGCGCATGTCGGTCGGGAGGTTGGTCTCCACCCGCACGTTCGCGCCGTAGCGGTGGCCGGGGGTGCCCTCGCGCCCCCAGAGGTCCTGGTTCGTGGTCAAGCGCACGGCGCCGCCCCGCGCGCTCCACGCGCGGGTGTAGTGCGCGATCAACGCCTCCTGGGTGCGGACCAACGTCCGCTTGCCGTTGACCTCGACCTCGAGCCAGGCCGGCAGCTCCGCGGGCAGGCGCACCAGGCGCTGCTCCCCCGACGGCAGCTCGAACACGAGCTGGGGCCGCCCGGGCTGGACCTGGGTCTCGGCGGTGAAGGGCACGACCTCCACCTGACCCAGCGCCGTGCGCAGCTCGGCGTCGATCGCGGCGCGGGTGCGGCCCGTCGCCTGCGCGGGGTCGACGAGCTCGATCCCGGCGCGCTTGAGCTCGGGGACGAGGACCTCGTTCCACAGCCGCTGCTGCTCGGCCTCCAGCGCGCGGGCCTCGCGGTCGATCGCCGCGAGGGTCTCGCGCGGCGTCGCCCCGTCGCTGCGGGCCTCGTTGTTGCCGTTGAGCGCGTCCTGGTGCAGCCCCGCGACGCGGATCGAGAAGAACTCGTCGAGGTTCGCCGAGGCGATCGAGAGGAAGCGCACGCGCTCCATGAGCGGCTGGTTGGCGTCGGCGGCCATGGCCACCACCCGCCGGTTGAACTCGAGGAAGCTCAGCTCGCGGTTGAAGAACTCACGGGGACCCGCCTCGCTGACCGGTGTCCGCTCGGCGGTCACCGGGCCCTCGGCCTGGGCCGGACCGCGCAGGCGCTCCAGCTTCGACTCGAGCCGCTGGATCTCGGCCTCGACCTGGCTGCGGGAGAGCGGAATCCCACCCTCGCCCGGGAGCTTGCTGTGGTTGGGGTCGCGCAGCTGAGCCAGGATCCGCAGGGTCACCAGGTATTCGACCGCGCGCGCCTTGCCCGCGGCCTCGGCCTCGGCTTGAACGCGAAGCAGGACCGGGAGATCGGCCGCGGTGTAGCGCGAGGGGTCGCTGGCGAGGACCTGGGCGACGTCCTGCCCCCACGCGGGGGCGGTCGCCAAGACCAGCGCGCACAGTCCCAGCCAAGCGGTGCGAATCAACCTGCCTCTTCCTCTCACCTGGGGGCGACGCCGCCGCAGGCTCTCCAGAGGTCTCGGGAGCAACCGGGAGGCCATCGCTGGAGGCTCCTGGAGCAGGACTTACGCCGAATTCGTGTCGCTGGCTCCCGGCCCTGGGGCGCGAGTGAAACGCGGCCGAGACCCAAGGTTGCCCAACCCCGTCCGGCTTGGACGGTCTGCTGGCCGGCCCTCACCGCCGCTGGAGGAGGAACCCCTTGAGGTAGCGCCCCTCCGGGCAGTGGACGTCCACGGGGTGGTCGAGGCCGGGGCCGAAGGTCCCCAGCACCCGGAGGTCGACCTTGCTGCGGTCCGCGGCCTGGCGGAGGACGAGCTCGAGCTCGTCGGCGGGCATGTGGTGCGAGCAGCTGCAGGTGAACAGCAGCCCGCCGGGCTCGAGCAGCTTGAGCGCGAGGCGATTGCAGTCGAGGTAGCCGCGACGGGCCTTGTCCGCCTGCTTCTTGCTCGCCGCGAACTTCGGCGGGTCGAGCACGATCAGGTCGAAGCGCGCCTCGTCCTTGATCAGCCCGTTGAGCTGGCCGAAGAGCTCGCCTTGCACGACCTCGATCTGCTCCCCGACGCCGTTCTCGGCGGCGTGGCGGGTGGCGCCGGCCACCGCGTCGGCGCTCTGGTCGAAGGCGCGGACGCTGGCTGCGCCCGCCTGGGCGGCCGCGATCGAGAACGCGCCGAGGTAGCAGCAGGCGTCGAGCACGCGGCGCCCCTGGGCGAGCTCGGCGACCCGACGCACGTTCTCGCGCTGATCGAGGAACAGCCCCGTCTTCTGCCCGTCGCCCAGGGGCACGTCGAAGCGGACCCCGTCCACGGTGCAGCGCACCTGGGGCTCGGCCAGCTCGCCGCGGACGACGCCGCGGCCTTCGGGGAGCCCTTCGCTGCCGCGCAGCCCCTTCGAGACGCCTTGCTCGATCACGACCCGGGGGCCGTAGGCCTCGACCAGCGCGTCGAGCACGGGCTCCATGCGGCGGTGCATGCCGAGGCACGAGACCGAGTAGACGAGCACGTCGGCGTAGCGGTCGACGATCAGCCCGGGCAGGCCGTCGCCTTCGCTGTGGACCACGCGGTAGGCGTCGGTGCGAGCGGGGAGCCGCAGCACCTGCTCGCGGAGGGCGACGGCGTCGCGCACCCGTTGGGTCCAGAACCCGGGGTCGTCGAGGTCGGCGTCCTTGTCGAAGCTCACCAGCCGCAGGGCCAAGCGGGAGCCCTGGTTGATCAGCGCCTGGCCGAGGAACTTCCCGTCGGGGGCGCGGACCTTGACCGCGTCGCCGTTCTCGTGGGTGCCTTCGATCCGCTCGATGGAGTTGGGGTAGACCCAGGGGTGGCGCTTGAGCCCTGCGCGGAGGCGGCTCGCCTTGAGGAATGCGGTCGCGGCCATGGGTCCTTCTCCGAGGCTTGGCCTCGTGGGGGGGCGGGGTGCCCCTCTTTTCATTCGCGGACTGGGACGATGAACCGGGAGTGTCTCGTCCCGGGTCACTATCCTCCGACGGCGCCACCACCGAAAGTTGATAGCCAAGCGGGGTTTACCTGAGCACAGCGTGCTCAGGTTTCCGTCAACTGTCCAATACGCTTGGAACCGAACGTCTCCCCAACTCCTGCGTTCTCCAGTGGGCCAGAGATTTGCACGTAGTTCGTTGGAGGAAGGCAGCTTAGCTTGTTCATGCGTTCTATGTACGTCCCACGGTTGGCTCCGTGACGTCCGCCGTACGCTCCCTGGAAGACAGCAACCCCGAGCTGGGGACCGTCGTCGACCGGCGCGACGGCTCGGAGCACGACCCCAGCCCGTGCTCGTTCGAGGAGAACGCCCTCGGCGAAGCCCTCGTCAGCCGGGGCTGGCTGAGCTCCGGGCGGTTGGCCCAGGTGTTCGCCGAGAAGGGCGACGAGCCGCTGGCCGAATACGTGCTGCGCACCAAGCTGGTGGCCGCGGTGCACCTCCGCCGCGCGCTGAGCGACGCCCTCGGCGAGTCGACCTGGGGCGACCGACCCAGCGACCAGAGCACGGTCGTCGCGCCTCCGCTGGCCGTGCTCGGGCCCTACAAGATCCTCGCGCCCATGGCCCGCGGCGGCATGGGCTGCGTGCACGACGCCCTCGACCTCCAGACCGGCGAGCGGGTCGCGCTGAAGACGATCGACCCCGGGCAGGCGCTCTCCCGCGGCGGGCTGGTGCGCTTCATGCGCGAGGTCGAGATCACCAGCCGCTTCGACCACCCCGCCGTGGTCGCCGTCCGCGGGAGCCAGCTCCGCCCGCGCCCCTACCTCGCCCTCGAGCGGCTGAGGGGGGGGAGCCTCGCGGCGCGGGTCCGCAGCCAGGGAGCGCTGCCCGCCCGCGACGCGCTCAAGATCGCGCTCCAGCTCTGCGACGCGCTGGCCTACGTGCATGAGCAGGGCGTGCTGCACCGCGACCTCAAGCCGCGCAACGTGCTCTTCGACGAGCACGATCAGGCGCGCTTGATCGACTTCAGCCTCGCGGTGGACCTGCACGACACCGAGGAGCGGCTGACCCAGGAGGGCACGATCCTCGGGACCCCAGGCTACATGGCGCCCGAGCAAGCGCGCGGCGAGCCGATCGACGAGCGCGCCGACGTCTACGGCCTCGGCGCGGTGCTCTACTGCATGCTCACCGGGAGCGCGCCGCGCCCCGAGCGCGAGCGGCGCGGGATCGCGGCCGCCTTCCGCGCGCACCAGCCGCTCCCCCCGCGCACGCTGAACTCGGCGATCCCCCCCGCACTGGAGAAGGTCGTGCTGCGGGCGCTGGCCTACCGCCCCTCCCAGCGCTACGGCTCGGTGGCCGCGCTGCGCCGCGCGTTGCAGGCCAGCGCGGTCTCGGCGCGCCTGGTGCGCCTGCGCCGCGCGGTGCTGGGGATCCTCGCGTTGAACCTGGCGCTGGTGCTCTTGGTCTCGCTGCCGGTGAGCGAGACCGCGGAGCCCGTCGCCGCCCAGCTCGACCTCGAGCTGCACGGCGGGACCCCGGTGACCCTCGTGCGCCCCGACGGCTCGCACACCCAGATCGACCGCGGACGGCTGCGCCTGGACCTGCCCCCCGGGAGCACGCTGCGGGTCACGCCGCCTCCGGTGGCGCTGCCTCCGGGCTGGCGCCGCGAGGGCGAGGTCCTGTTCAACCCCACCGACCACGGCCAGTTCGTGCGCGTCGCTCCGCCGCGCGGGCCGTCGTTCCTCCTCGGGAGGCACGAGGTCACCTGGGGGCAGTTCCGGCGCTTCGCCGACGCCAGCGGGGCGGCCGTCCCCGAGGCGAAGTTGCCCGGCGGGCCGCTGGCCACCGACGACGAGCCCGTGTTCAACGTGACCTGGGCGGAGGCCGCGGCCTACGCGCGCTGGGCCGGCGGGCGCCTGCCGAGCGACGCCGAGTGGCAGCACGCCTACGGCCCCGCCGACGGGTCGCGCCCGGCGAACCTCGCCGGCGCCGACGCCTTCCCCTTCCTCGCCCCGGCCGGGAGCTTCCCCACCGCCCGCTCGCTGGCGGGCTGCCTCGACATGGACGGCAACGTGTGGGAGTGGACCCTCGACGCCGCCGCGGGGAGCGGCGCGCGGGTGATCCGCGGCGGAGGCTGGGCCGACGACGCGGACCGACGCGGCGGCCGCGCCCACCTCGACCCGGGTCAGCGCGCCAGCTGGCTGGGCTTCCGCGTCGCGGTCAGCCCGCGCTAGCGGGTCGAGCTCGCGGCCCGCTAACGCAGCAGGCCAACCTCCTCGATCCAGGCTGCGGTGGCCGCGGCCGCGCGAGCGTGGCCCAGGGTCGACCAATGCTTGTCTCCCCCGAGGTAGGCGCGCCGGTGGTCGGGGTCGGCGGCGAACACCGGCGTGAGGTCGAGGACCGGGATCTGGTTCGCCTCGCAGAAGGCGCGGATCCGGCGAGCGGGGTAGTCGAGGCTTAGCTCCGGGTCGAGCTCCGCGAGGCCGGGGAAGATCACGACCCCGAACCGCGCGCCGGCTCCCTGGGACTCGGCGCGCAGCTCGAGCAGCAGGTGCTCGGTGCGCGTCCAGGCCGCGGCCCAGGCGTCGGGCAAGCGGGTCGGCTGCTCGCGGTAGACCTGGAAGTCGAGGGAGTCGGCGCTCCCCCGGGTGGCCAGCTGCCAGAGCACGTCGGCGGTGTGGGCCAGCTTGGCGATCCCCACCAGGCGCTTGCGCGCCGCGTCCAGCTCGAGGGGGCGCGCCCAGCTCGAGCGCGCGATCTCGGCGTTCGCGGCGTGCTCGAGCTCGGCGGAGTTGTTGCGCACGTCGTTGAGCGGCAAGAACCCGACCAGCACCAGGTCCGGGGCGTAGGCCAGCCCGACTTCGCGCAGCTGCCGCAGCTCGTCGGCCTGGCCCCAGCCGCTGTGGGCCTGGCTCAGCGCCTCGACCCGCCGCTGCGGGCGGTCGAGGGCCGCCTGCAGCTGGCTGTGAAACAGGGCCTCGATCGGCACGTGCAGCCCCTCGACGAAGCTGTCGCCGAGGACCACGACCCGCCGCACACCGGCGGGCTTCTCGAGTGCGTGGTCGACGTCGTGCATGGGGATCCCCTGGGGGGGGTCGTTCCAGTGGATCGGGTTCGCGATCTGCTCGCCGTCGGGGCCCGTGCCCCTCCACACCGGGGCGGCGTCGGGGTCGAACAGGGTGTCGCCCGTAGGCGAGGGCGGCGCGGGGCCGACCCGCCCCATGAGCCGCACCCCAACGTCCAACCCGCCCACCCCGAGCAGGGCCACCGCCAGCGGAACCGCCAGGCGCAACGCGCGGCGCCGCCCGCCCCCGCGCAGGGCGAAGCCCGCGCAGCCCGCGGTCCACGCGCCGAGGAGCACGCCCCACAGCGGCTCGTAGCGGCAGAGCGCGAACACGCCGACCCCGATCGCGCCGGCGATCCGGCGCACGGCGGCGTCGGCGCCCGTGGGCCCGCGGACCGCCTCGTAGATCAGCGGCAGCGCGAGCAGCAGCCGCGGCTCCATGCTCGGGCGGTTGGAGCGGAAGCCGACCGCGAGCGCCACGCAGGCGCCGAGCAAGGCGACCCGCCCCAAGCGGTCGAGCCACACGGCCTCGGGCCCGCCCTGCCCCCGCGCGCAGAGCCCGCACGAGAGCGCGAAGCCCAGGGCCAGCGCGACCTCGATCCAGCCCAGGGCCAGCGCGGCGATCGCGGCGAGCTCGAGCGCCAGCAGCGCCCGGCCCGGCGCGCGCGCGCCGACGCCGAGCGCCGCCAGCCGCGCGACCAGCGGGCCCGCGGCGAAGGCGCCGATCAGCAGCCACTCGATCGAGACCCCCAGCGGCTGGGCGTGGCGGTAGAGCACCCACGCCACCCAGGGCACCGCCCACCCTAGCGCGGGGGCGAGCGCCAACGCCAGCTGGGAGCGAGACGCCTTGGGGCCCGGCCCCAAGCAGCCGGTCACAGCAAGCTCTGCACCGCGGGCGAGACCGCCGAGACGTGGGCGAGCACGTCGTCGAGCAGGTCTTCGACCTTGACCCCCTCGGCCTCGCCCTCGAAGTTGAGCAGCATGCGGTGGCGCAGCGCGGGCTTGGCCACGTCCTTCACGTCGCTGGGGTCGACGTGGGCTCGCCCGGCCAGCAGCGCCTGGACCTTGGCCCCGAGCACCAGCGCCTGGGCGCCGCGGGGGCTCGAGCCGAAGCGCACGAAGCGCTTGATCCGCTCGGGGGCCTCGTCGGCGTCGGGGTGCGTGGCCCGGATCAAGCTCGCCGCGTAGCGCAGCACCGGCTCGGCGGCGGGGACGTCCCGCGCCAGGGCGCGGAACTTCAGCAGCTCGGCGGCGTCGAGCACCGCCTTCGGCACGGGCACGTCGGCGCCGGTGGTGCGCTTGAGGATCTCGACCAGCGCGTCGACCCCCTGAGGCGCGACGTCGATCTTGAACAGGAAGCGGTCGAGCTGCGCCTCGGGGAGGGGGTAGGTCCCCTCCATTTCGATCGGGTTCTGGGTCGCGAGCACGAAGAACGGCTGGGGCAGCGGACGCTGCTCGCCGGCGGTGGTCACCCGACCCTCCTGCATGGCCTCCAGCAGCGCCGACTGGGTCTTGGGCGTGGCGCGGTTGATCTCGTCGGCCAGCACGAGGTTGCCGAAGATCGGCCCCGCCTGGAACTCGAAGCCCTTGCGCCCCTTCTCGTCCTCGGTGACGACCAGCGTCCCCAGAATGTCGGCGGGCATGAGGTCGGGGGTGAACTGGATCCGGCGGAACTCGAGGTCGAGGGCCTCGCTCAGCGAGCGGCAGAGCAGGGTCTTGCCCATGCCGGGCACGCCCTCGAGCAGCACGTGCCCGCCGGCGAGGATCGCGACCAGGGTCTGACGCACCACCGCCTGGTTCCCGACCACGATCCGGCCCAGCTCCGCCTCGAGGGCGCTCAGGCGCTCGCGGAACTGCTTGGCTTGTTCGGCGACGTCGTCGGTCATGGGGTGGGACCTCTCCGAGCTCGGGTCACTCTAGCGTAACTGGTTTTCCAAGGCCTCAGCGCCCGATCCCCTCGCCCAACACGTCGAGCAGGGCTTCGGCGCGCTCGCGCTGGGCGGGGGTCAGCTCGTTCTGGCGGGCCTCGAGCACCTCGAGCAGCGCGCGAGAGCGGTCCGCGCGCTCGTGATCGTCCATGAAGAACTCCGCCAGCTCGAGGTGGTAGCTCCCGTCGGCTCCGCTGCGGTCGGCCGCGCGCTCGAGGGCCTCCTCGACCTCGTGCACGTCACCCAGCCGCCGCCAGGCCTGCGCCCGCCAGCGGCGGGGCTCGGGGCGGTCCGGCGCCAGCTCCCGCGCGCGGTCGAAGTCGGCGAGGGCCCGCTGTGCGGCCGGCTCGCCTGGCAGCTCGAGGTAGGTCCGACCGCGGAGCAGGTAGAGCTCTGCGCGGTTGGGGTCGCTCGCGACCGCGGCAGAGTAGGCGCTGAGCGCTTCTTCGCGCTGGCCCGCGGCGATCAGCGCGTCGCCCAGGCGCAGCGCGGCCTCCCGTTCCCACCCCGCGCTGGCGAGCGCGCCGCCGAGGCGCAACTCCGCTTCCGCCGCGTCGGCCTCCTGCAGCAGGCGCCCCCACACGCGACGCCGCGCCTCGTCCCAGCGCGGCGCCTGCGCCTCGAGCCACGCCTCGGCGAAGGCGCCCCAGGCTCGCGCGAGCTCGCCCCGCGCTTCGAGGGCGTAGCCCTGACCGGCGAGGAGCTCTGCGCGCCCTGCGCCGCTCGCGGCCTGGAGCCCCCGCGCGAAGACCTGCTCGGCCTCGGCGTGGTCGCCGAGCAGCGCCAGGCGCACCCCGCGCTCGAGGGCGGCGTGGGGGTGCACGGAGTCCGAGCCGAGGGCGGCCAGGGAAGCCCGCAGAGCCGCGGGATCGAACGTGGGGGGGACCCCAGCGAGGGCCTCGATCCCGTAGCTGCGCTCGACGGGCAGCACCTCGGGCTCGACCAAAGCCGAGGATCGGTGACGGGTGAGCAGGAGCGCGAACCCGCCGAGGGCGAGCCCCGCCAGGACCAGCGCCAGGACCCGCGCCACCCGGGCCCCCGAGCGCCCCGGCACCCGAAGCGCGTCGCGCAGCTCGAGGGCGGTGGCGTAGCGCTCCTGAGGGTCCTTGGCCAAGCAGCGCGTGATCACGTCCTCGAGGTCGGGGCTAAGGTCCGGGCGCAGCGAGCGCAGCTTGCGCGGCTGCTCCGTCGCCACGCGGGTCAGGATCGCGAGGGTGCTGCCCGCGGTAGAGAACGGCGCCTTGCCCGCGAGCAAGAAGAACAGGGTCGCCCCCAGCCCGTAGACGTCCGCCGCCGGCCCGACCTCGGCCGCCTCCATGGCCTGCTCCGGCGCCATGTAAGTCGGGGTCCCGAGGATCGCCCCGACCTGGGTCAAGCGCCGCCCCAACTTGCGCTCGCGCTTGGCGACGCCGAAGTCGACGAGCATCGGCTCGCCCGTCGGCTGGAGGATCACGTTGCTCGGCTTGACGTCACGGTGCAGCACCCCGTGCTCGTGGGCGTGAGCCAGCGCCTCGGCCAGCCGCACCCCGAGCTTGCGCGCCAGCGGCTCGGGCAACGGCCCCTCGGCCTCGACACGCGCCTGCAGCTGCTCCCCGGCCACCAGGTCGGTCACCAGGTAGGGCTTGCCCTCCGATACGCCGTAGGCGCGCGCGTGGAGGATCACCGGGTGCTCGAGCTCGGTCAGCACCTGCGCCTCGCGGCGAAAGCGCTCGTAGTCCTCGAGGCCGTGCCCCGTGAGCACCTTGATCGCGAGCGGCTCGTCGCTGCGCGCGTCACGCGCCCGGTAGACGACGCCCATGCCGCCCCGCGCGATCTCGCCCTCGATCCGGTAGCCCGGGATCTCGATCATGCCCGAGGCTAGCAGGCCCCCGGCAGCCAGCGCTACGGATCAGAAGGGCAAGTCGAGCTTGATCAGCAAGTTCTGCGCGTCCGTCCGCGTCTGGCCGTCGAGCCCGAGCTCCAGCGCGGCCCTCAGATCGGCGACCGCCTCCTGCCTCATGCCCAGGCGGTCCTCGATCAGCGCGCGCCGGTAGTGCCACAGGTGGCGCTTGGGCGCGTGTTTGAGCACGATCCCCTTGGGGTCCTCGGCGTCTGGAGACAAGGCCACGTCGTAGTCGGCCAGCGCCAGGTCCAGCTCGCCCCTGCGCTCGAGCTCTTTGGCCCGCACCACTCGGTAGTGGTGGACGAGGGGGTGATCCTCGACGAGGCGCGAGTAATCGGCTAGCGCCAGGTCGTACTGCTTCAGCTTGGCGTAGAGGCGTCCGCGGCGAATCCTGGAGAACTCGCTGCCCGGGTAGAGCTCGAGCGCGTGGCCGTATTCGACGAGCGCGGCGTCGTGGCAGTCGCGAGCTGCCAACTGCGACGCCAACTCGGCGTGCGCCTTGGCCTCGCCCCGCCCCA
>Ga0070729_10005496_pt1 | contig 13043 bp, 8 predicted proteins | sample tdDd472_FD_66725 | JGI IMG/M metagenome (GOLD analysis project Ga0070729, IMG submission 66725) | Marine sediment microbial communities from the Atlantic coast under amendment with organic carbon and nitrate - tdDd47.2 | ecosystem: Environmental > Aquatic > Marine > Coastal > Sediment | place...
CCAGAAGCTTATTGAGATCACGCCTTCTCCGTGGCCCAAGTACACCGAGGAATTGCGCGCGCAGCTCAAGGAATATTCCAGACGTCTTGTCTCGGCAGTAGGGTACTATTCCTTGGCTACTGTTGAGTTCTTGGTGGATAAAAATGGCGTTCCGTATCTCATTGAAGTCAACACCCGTTTGCAGGTGGAACACGGCATCACAGAATGCAGGTATGGTATCGACTTGGTTGAAGAGCAGATCGCTATCGCTTTTGGCTCCAAGCTGCGTCTGAACGACGAGGATACCAAGCCATATCAGTGGGCCATGCAGTGTCGTATCAACTGCGAGGACCCGCAGAAGAATTTTGAACCCAACTCTGGGCGTATCACCCGATACGTTTCGCCGGGTGGCCAGGGTATCCGTATCGACTCCTGCATTGGTGATGGTTACCGCTTCCCGTCAAACTACGATTCCGCAGCTTCTTTGCTGATTTCCTATGGTAATTCATGGGAGAAGGTCGTTGCGTTGATGAAGCGTTCCTTGCGTGAATATATGATTGGTGGGCTGAAAACGACGCTTCCCTTCCATCGCAAGATCATTGATCAAAAAAAATTCGTTGATGCTGATTACGATACCAATTTTGTTCGTCAGAATTATACCGAACTCATGGATTACTCTGATCGTGAGCCGGATTCCTTGCGTATGATGCGACTTGTGGCCGAGATTTCGGCTCTGGGATACAATAAGTATGTTCAGTTGGGCGATTATCGTGGACGAGAAGACAAGCGAGTCGGTCGTTTCGAATTGGTCGAACCTCCTGAAAGGTCTACTGGATTCGAATCCCGCTTTTCTCGCGAAATGGACCGGGATGCTATCTTAGATACACTCCGTACAGATCGTGAAAGCGGTATTGTCCACATGACTGATACCACCACCCGCGATATCACCCAGTCCAACAGCGGTAACCGTTTCCGTTTGGCTGAAGATCGTATTGTTGGTCCGTCTTTGGATAAATGTGGTTTCTTCTCTCTTGAGAACGGCGGCGGGGCACATTTTCATGTGGCCATGCTTGCGAACATGACTTACCCGTTTGCCGAAGCGGCAGAGTGGAACAAGTTCGCACCCAATACCCTCAAGCAGATTCTCGTTCGGTCTACCAATGTGTTGGGCTACAAGCCTCAGCCGAAGAATGTCATGCGGCTGACCGGCGAGATGATCAATGAGCATTATGAAATCATCCGTTGTTTTGATTTCCTGAACCACGTCGAAAACATGCGGCCTTTTGCAGAGGTCGCCATGAATTCCACGCGGAATATCTTTGAGCCTGCCATTTCATTGTCGTGGGCCAAGGGTTTTGGGGTGGATCGGTATCTGCAAGTTACTGATTCCATCATTGCCATGTGTGCTGATGCCGGTGGTGTCACCAAGAAGCAGACTGAGAAAATGATCATTCTCGGTCTCAAGGATATGGCCGGTGTTTGTCCGCCCAGATTCATGCGAGAGCTTATCTCCACTATCCGTGCCAAATACCCGGAATTGGTTATTCACAGTCATCGCCATTACACCGATGGACTTTTCGTTCCCACCATGGGGGCGGCAGCTGACGCGGGTGCACATATTGTGGACGTGGCTATTGGCGCATCCGTACGCTGGTATGGTCAGGGCGAAGTTCTGTCCACTGCTGCATACATTGAAGATGAGATCGGCCTGAAGACGCATCTTGATAAGGATATGATCCGGGCAACCAACTTTAAGCTCAAGCAGATCATGCCGTATTACGACCGTTATACAGCGCCTTATTTCCAGGGTATTGATCATGATGTTGTCCGTCACGGCATGCCTGGCGGTGCAACCTCTTCTTCACAGGAAGGAGCCCTCAAGCAAGGCTACATCAAGCTTTTGCCATACATGCTCAAGTTCCTTGAAGGCACGCGTAAAGTCGTTCGTTATCACGATGTCACTCCCGGTTCCCAGATTACCTGGAATACCGCCTTCTTGGCTGTCACCGGTGCATACAAGCGTGGTGGCAAGCGCGAGGTGCGGAGACTTTTGAATATTCTGGATATCGTTACCTTGTGTAAGGAAGACGATCTCACCAATCTCGAGCGTGAGGCCAGACTCGCTCTGTATCGCGACTCCAATGACGCCTTCCGTAATTTGCTGCTTGGCAAGTTCGGCAAGCTGCCTCTCGGCTTCCCGGCAGACTGGGTTTACCAGTCTGCATTCGGTAAAGGGTGGGAAATCGCCATCAAGGAACGTACTGAGGAATCTCCATTGACTACTTTGGTCGATGTGGATTTGGAGGCGGAGAAGCAGGCATTGCAAACTCGTCTGCACCGGCATCCTACTGACGAAGAATTCGTTATGTACCTCAATCATCCTGGTGATGCCATTACGACTATCGACTTCTGCGAGAAGTTTGGCAATATCAACAATCTGCCTGTCGATGTCTGGTTTGAAGGCTTGGAGAAGGGTGAAGTCCTTCACTTCCAGGGTAACTGCATGAAGCCGCATCGTATGCGTATTCTGGATATCTCCGAACCGGATGAGAATGGTATGGCCGTTGTCAGGTACGTGCTTGATTCAGAAATCATGAGTCATCAGGTTAAGGTTGCTGAACCTGACGTTGGGGGCAAGGAAACTACTGAGATGGCTGACCCTGCCAATGATTACCATGTTGGTTCGCCCAGTAATGGCGATTTGTGGGTGACGCACGTCAGGCCCGGTGACAAGGTCAAGGCGGGCGAAGAGCTGTTCAACATCTCCATTATGAAGCAGGAGAAAGCCGTAACCGCAGCAATTGACGGTACGGTTCGACGTGTTATCAAGTCCGCCAAATACACCGAGGACAAAAAGATGATTCCGGTGGTTGAAGGTGAGCTGATAGTCGAGCTTGGCCCCGAAGTGGGAGTCTGTCCGACATGCAAATTCGACGTACCTGGTGAAGAGTGTAATTTCTGCCCCAACTGTGGTCAGAAAATTTAAGAAAATTGTCAGGTATGATAAATTGGTTTAGTTATAGAAAATAAGCTCGATTTTTAGAGCTTCATAGTGAGTAATAGGCCGATGCGTAGTAACTGCGTGTCGGCCTTGTTTTTTTTGTTGTGATAAGTTGTAGGGTGCCGGTGTGTGTGGATAAATATCGATGTTGAATTGTGGTTTTTTGGCTCAATGGTCCAACCAATAGTTTCATTGACGAACAGGTCTGATACCCTGTAAGCGGATATTCGAAGCTCAAGTCTTGATTGTTCTTTTTAGTATTAAATCTAAATAGTAGAAAGTCAGAGACCTCGGAGCGGAGAGTGATTCTTTTCCGTTCATCGTAGGGACTTTCCAGGAGGAAATGATGGCCAAGACCCAGAAAAAGCCCGCCGAAAAGGCGACTACCAGCAAAGCCGGGGCGAAAACTGAGAGTCTCCAAAAAAAGTTGGTCCTGAATGGGGCCGACATTAAGAAGATCGGTGAAGAAGCCGAACTTCTCGTAGGCGGAAAAAACTACAACACCGCCATCATCAGTCAGATTCCGGGAATTCGAGCTCCCGAATTCAGAGCTATTTCATCACACGTATTTCACCACATTCTTGATGAAACCAAGGTCAATGCTGCTGTTGTCCGTTCCACTGTGGACAAGGAGTACAACAAGATTGACTGGAGTTCTGACGAAGTTAACGAAGATTCAGAATATTTACAGCAGTTTGTGCGTGATGTTGGCAAGAAGATCCGGGAACAGTCTGAAAAACAATCAGGTACCCCCATCAAATTGCGTACCTTCGTCAACAATGTCGTTGAAGGGTTTGCGACCTCTCCTGAAGGTATTGATCAGCTTCGTATGCGGTCGGTTCTGGTCCAGTCCGCCATTTTGTCCGTTGAGGTTCCTGCCCAAATCGGCAAGGAAGTCATGGGCGCATATAACTCCATATGTAAAGAAGCAGGTCTGGACGATGTTCCAGTTGCCGTGCGTTCATCCGCTGCTGGTGAAGATAGTCGTAAAAAGGCTTTTGCCGGGTTGCAGGATACGTATTTAAATATCGTTGGTGCTGATGAGTGCCTGGAAGCATACCATTGGGATTGTGCTTCCGCTTACAACTTGCGTTCCATGACCTATCGCCGTGAGGCAATTCTCGACGCTATCACAAAGGCCGAGGAAACCGGCGATGTTGCCATCGCTGAACTTGCCAAGAAAGAGTGGGCAATCGAGCATACCTCCTTGTCCGTTTGTATTATGCGTATGATCAATCCGGTTATTTCGGGTACGGCGTTTAGTGCGGATACGGCCACTGGTTGCCGTGGTACCGATCGTAATGATCTGGTGTCCGTCGACGCCAGCTACGGTTTGGGCGAGGCTGTTGTTGGCGGCATGGTTACTCCTGATAAGTTCTATGTATTCCAGCGTGATGGCGGACGTGAAGTCGTTATCCGTTACATGGGGTGCAAGGAAAAGAAGATCATTTATAAGGAAGACGGTAGCGGGACCCAGGTGGTCAAAGTGCCGGACAACGAGGTCAATCGTTGGGCTCTTTCCATTGCTCAGGCTGAAATGGTTGCACAGGGTGTACGAGCCATTTCCAAGGCATACGGCGGCATGATCATGGACTCCGAGTTCTGTATCGACAAGTCTGACCGCCTCTGGTTTGTCCAGGCCCGTCCTGAGACTCGTTGGAATGAGGATTTTGAGCAGCATCCTAATACAATCTTTATGCGCCGCCTTGAAGTTGACAAGAAGGCCATTGCTTCGGCCGAAGTCATCCTTGAAGGCAATGGGGCATCTCGTGGAGCAGGGCAGGGTACGGTCAAGTATCTCCGTTCTGCTCTCGAACTGAACAAGATTAACAAAGGTGATATTCTGGCCGCTGAGCGTACTGACCCGGACATGGTTCCCGGAATGCGCATCGCGTCCGCTATTTTGGCCGATGTTGGTGGTGATACCAGTCATGCGGCTATTACTTCCCGTGAACTGGGCATCCCGGCTATTATCGGTATCCAGCGTCTTGAGGCCCTGCGGTCCCTTGAAGGCCAGCAGGTTACGGTCGATGGTTCTCGAGGCAAGGTCTATCGCGGTGAACTGCCGCTGGTCGAAGTGGGCGGAGAGATCAATGTTGCAGAATTGCCCACTACCAAGACAAAGGTCGGTCTGATTCTGGCTGACGTTGGTCAGGCTTTGTTCCTGTCTCGCCTTCGTGAAGTGCCTGATTTTGAAATCGGTCTGCTTCGTGCCGAGTTTATGCTCGGTAACATCGGCGTCCATCCCATGGCTCTCGAAGCTTATGATAAGGACGTTCTGAATGATTTGGTGGAAGAGAAAATCCAACAGATGGATATGCGACTGACCAAAGTCATGAAAGAACAGCTTGCATCCGGTTTGATTACCATGCCGCTCAAACTTCGCGAATATGTTGGTCTTATCACCGGCCTGACTGCCCAAATGGAAGCTCTGGCTGAGCAGGAGACCGCGCGTAGTACGGACGAAGTCCTGGCCATGCACCGTCGTCTGCGTGAGATGGACCACAAGTTGGACGATCATATCTCTTTGGCGACAGAACGTTTGGATATCCTCAAGACATCCATTGATCCCGAAGCACATGTTTCCGTGGTCCTTGGGTATCATGATATGCTGGAATCCGAGCCGGAAATAAGATCAGAGGCATGGAAGATTCGCCAACAGCACGAAAAAACCGTGACTGAATATGTTGAGCGACTGAAAAAAGAATCAGAGTTCGTTGCCTACCTCGACAAAATTACCAGTCTGCGCGAGGAAGTGGCCCTCAAAATGGGGCTCAAGTCCGAAATGGACGAAGTGGCAACTTTGCCTGACCGTATCCGGCATCTCCTCGAAACTCGTGGTTACACCACAGGCAAGGAAAACTATATTCAGACTCTGTCTCAAGGCTTGGCTCTCTTTGCCATGGCTTTCTATGGCAGTGATATCGTTTACCGAACCACTGATTTCAAATCCAATGAATACAGGAATTTGCTTGGTGGACTGTTGTTCGAGGCTCATGAAGACAACCCCATGATCGGGTATCGCGGTGTATCCCGCAATATTCATGATTGGGAACTGGAAGCCTTCAAGCTTGCACGGGGCATTTACGGCAGTAAAAATCTGTCCATCATGTTCCCGTTTGTTCGTACCTTGGAAGAAGCCCGCTCCATGAAGCGGTATCTCAAGCAGGTGCACAATCTGGAATCCGGCAAGGACGATCTCAAGGTCATTCTCATGGCTGAAATCCCGAGTAACGCGGTGCTGTGCAAGGAGTTCCTCAAGGAAGTTGACGGATTCTCCATCGGTTCTAATGATATGACACAGATGGTACTGGCTACGGACCGTGATAACGCGAGCCTGCAGCATATCTATGACGAGGAAGATCCTGCAGTTGTCTGGGCTATCTTGTCTGCGATCTTTGCCGGACAAAAAGTTGGCAAAAAGGTCGGTTTCTGCGGACAGGGCGTGTCCAATAGCGTTATTCTCCGTGGATTAGTCGCTATTGCCGGTATCGTTTCCGCTTCAGTGGTTCCTGATACATATCGTCAGACCAAAATCGATATGGCAGCTATTGAGGCTGAGGATATCAAGACCCGTGATTTGGGTGCCTGGCTCAAGAAACAGCACATGAATAATCTTCAGGATCTGCTTGAAGCCAACAGCTACGGCCATATCTTGAAGAAGTACAAATCTCCTGAAGATTTTATGGAATGGTACGAGGGTGAACTGGATCGTTTCGGCGAACAGCTTCGTGACCACATAGAAACCCCCAAGGAAGAGTTCTACCGTCAGGAAATGGAGCAGTTCCGTGCTATCTTCCACAAGCCGGTCATCTACGCCAGCTGGGACTGGCACAATACTGTGACTGACGCCATGCGCCATGCTGGTTTTGATTCCTTCGACGAGCAGGAAGCTGCACTTGAAGAACAACGCAAAAAGCAGTGGTAACCGCTGCCTCAAATGAAAAATTAAAGGCCCTCGTCCAAGGACGAGGGCCTTTTTTTATCAAACAAAGACTGTGTTGATCAGGCAATTTCGTCAGCGATGCTCCCTATACCAGTATCTAGCGTAGAGCTGACAGCCTGTTGAATATCGACATCTGTTCCAGTGGAACTGAAATCTGTGCCGGAACCGAAAAATTCTTCTGTTCTGGAGGCTACTTCCAGGCCGGCTACTGCTTGTTCCATGGAGTCAATACCGCCCTTATTCATGCCGGAAGCTATGATGCTACTGTCTTCGCCAACGGATTCGGGACCTGACAGCAGATTGTCCATGGAAATGGACTGTATGGTGTCGGTCGAAATGCTGATATCGGACATGGAAACCTCCGTTGTGATGGAATTCCTTGTCCTAAGTATGCCTCAGCCGTTTTCGGTTGGCAAGTTCGTTAGAAAAGTGAAAACGCCATAGACGCCCCGAGCTTTGGCTGGGGCGTAATATGGTGGCGTTGGCGCTTGAGATTTTACGATACTGTGTCGAGAAATCCCTGTCCGAAGTTCTTGAGGGACTGACTCAATTTGACTAAATCGTCATCGGGAATCTTTCGGATGGTCTTGCCGTCGGAATCAACGATTTCGACCTGAACAGTATCGTTCTCTTCAAGGATGTTGAACTTCAATTTGACGTCATTTGTCTCGAGATGCTTTTCAGCCTCGGCAATGAGTGCTGTAAGTTCTTCCTTGGTATAACCGTCGGATTGCTTGTCTGTACTGGATTCATTGGCTCCATTGACCGCGTCAATGCGCATCTCAGTCTTTTCATGCTGTGCCGGCGGCTTATCCACTGCCTTCGCCGAAGTGACGTTCTCCGAACGTAACTCCTGCTTCACATCAATGCTGATTTCGGGGATATTCATGGTCTCCCTCCCTGGTGTTACACGAATCATCCCAACCTAATTTGCCTCTTACGTACATTATCGGCAGAAAAAGCGTTATCTTTAGGGAGAAAAGAAATAGCTGACAATGAATTGTTCTGCGGCAACAGTTAGGCAATAGCCGTTGACGATGATATGAATTTTGAATATGGTTCCTATAAATCAAAAACCATGAAATATCAGACGGTTTGTTTAATAGAATTGTTCGACGATATGATCGTTTCATGGAAAAAACCAAGAGCATCGCCCCAGAGTATTCATGCCGTTTTTCTTGAAACATCATTTTGATCCAGATTGGGATTCTTCCAAGCTTACGCCTGAAGAGCAGGCCGATGGAAGCGTGAACCACCATGAGTTGAATTTCGTCAACAACGTTTCAAAGGGTGATATTATCGCCGAATGGGTGGATATGGAAGACGGGGAGAAATTTGATCCTCGATTTGTCTTCGACGATAAAGATTTTCCGGCCGGGCGTGGTACCGGCATCAGGCAGAGGTTTCCTGACAAACTGTTTGCCGCTGTTGATGGGTATGTCTGTTACAAAGAGGGAAAGATCGTTGTCAGACAGACCCTGACAATCCATTGTGATGTAGATTATCACACCGGAAATGTTGACTTTGTAGGCAATATTTCGGTTGAAGGTTCCATTCGTTCTGGATTCGCTGTGCGAGGGGTGAAAGTGACCATCGCAGGGCAGGTTGAGGGGGCTCGTGTTGAGGCTACCCGAAACTTGAATTGTCATGGAGGCGTCAAGGGGGGCAAAACCGCGTACCTTGAAGCTGGTCATGATCTAAAACTTGCCTATTGTGAATATGCCACACTCATGGCAAAGAATGACATTCTCATTAAGGGAGCTCTCATGCATAGCAATGTCTATGCTGGAAAGCGTCTGGCCGTTGGTGGAAGGCTGACGGGTGGAAATGTCAGTGCTTACGAATACATATATATTGGCGGACAGCTTGGGGGAGGGTTGGATACGGATACCTCCCTGATTATGGGCTACAATCCGTCGCTATTGCATGCGGATGAAGAATACAACAAGCGCATCAAGATTCTTCATGATGATATAGCATCATTTGAAAAGGTGTTGAACAAGGGAGACGAGTTCCATGCCGAGTTCAAACCCAAGTTGGAATCTGCCATCAAAGAATTGGATTTGCTGAAAGCGTTGAAGGTCAAATTGTGGGAAGGTATTTACGCGACTGAGCGCCTTGAAGAGTGCAAAGTCCTGGTGCCGGGCGTCGTTAAACCTGGTGTCGAAATAAGCATCGGATCAGCATTTCTGAAAGTGGATGACTTTTTGGAAGATGTGTATTTCTATTACGATAACGATGAAGTAAAAATCGGTGCCTCCACCGAAAAAATAAAAAGATAACATATGGATATTGCAACTTTAATAGGGCTGGCTGGTGCATTTGGGCTTGTAATAACGACCATTTTCATGGGCGGAAACGCTGCCGGATTTATTGATATTCCATCGGTGGTCGTCGTTATCGGCGGCACGTTTGCGGTCACATTTGTCATGTTTCCGCTTGGTGTCGTCATCAATGCCATCAAGGTTGGTATGAAGACATTACTCTTCAAGTCGAATGATCCACTTGAAATTATAGGTCTTATTACAGGGTTGGCCGACACAGCTCGTAGAGAAAGCATTATTGCTCTTGAAAAAGTTGCCATTGATGATCCGTTCCTTAAGAAAGGGGTCATGCTTGTCGTGGATGGCTCCAGTGAAGGCCTTGTCCGATCCGTCATGGAAATTGAGCTTGAGTTCATGAAACAACGCCACAGGCAGGGGCAGGCCGTTTTCAAAGGTATGGGTACCATGGCTCCGGCTTTTGGTATGATCGGTACCCTGATCGGTTTGGTCAACATGCTTTCCAATCTTTCTGATCCTTCTTCCATTGGTCCGGCCATGGCCGTCGCGCTTTTGACCACTTTTTATGGGGCCGTCATGGCCAACTGTATGTTTCTTCCCATGGCCACCAAACTTGAGGAGAGATCGACTGAAGACGTCTTGTTTATGCAGATCATGATTGAAGGCGTTTCCTCGTTGCAACGAGGCGATCACCCGTCAGTGGTTAAGGAAAAACTTCAAGCCTTCCTGTCTCCCGCACTGCGCGAGGCAAGCGCGTAATCAGCGTTATTCGGAGGTTATGTGGCGCAACAAGCAGAAGAACTCGTCAGTAGGAAACCCCCGGATGATCCCCCGGTCGATGAGGGGTTGCCACCATGGATGGCCACGTTTGCCGACATGATGACACTTCTTTTGTGTTTTTTTGTTTTGTTGCTGTCTTTTGCCGAGCAGAGCGAGCAGAAGTATCGCGATGCCTTGGGGTCCATCAAGGGAGCCTTCGGAGCCAAAGAAGTTCGGGCTGTTTCAGAGGACATGGCTCAATTCAGTACGAGTAAATCCGCTAAGGATATGGCGGCCAAGATCTCGCATGACGAACGACTGCTTCTTGGCGTTGTCATGCGGATTAAGTCCCTGTTGGAAGATGAGGACATGAAGCTGAAAGAGGGGACGGGGGTTACCGCTGACAGGGATGGTGTCGTTTTCAGTGCCAATTCTGCAGCTCTTTTTGTCCCTGGTTCTGCTGAATTGTCGGATGGAGCAGAAAGAGTCCTTGATAAGGTTGTGAAAGTTCTCAAGGATTATAAGCTGAACATCGTCGTGCGTGGGCATACCGATGATAGACCTGTTTCTTCGCGTAAGTATCCATCAAATTGGGAATTGTCGGCTGCACGAGCAGCCATGGCTTTGAATTATATTATTGATGAGGGTGGAATCGAGATCAACAGGGCTAAAGCTGTTGGTTATGCGGATACACGTCCGGCACATCCTAATGACTCTGATGAAAACAGACTGAAAAATCAGCGGGTTGAATTTTATCTTCACATGCCACAGCGGGATGCGTGGTAGGGCAAGGGCATGGCTAAACAGGAAGCAATGGAACAGCAGGGCGGCGTTAAGTCCGATCCGCCCAAGCCGGATGAAGGGATTCCACCGTGGATGGCGACGTTCGCTGACATGGTCACTTTGTTGCTGTGTTTTTTCGTACTTCTTTTATCTTTTACCAATACCGATGTTACCAATTTTAAAAAGATGATTGGTTCCATTCAGGAAGCCCTTGGTGTTCAGTATGACGATGCTGGCGCAACGGCTGTTCCCTATGCTGATACAAGTTTTTCCGAACGAAGAAGTGTCAGGGAAAACAGGCAGATTGTCGAACTTGGCGCACGGATCAAGAAGAGTATTCGGGCAAAGGATTTGGCAAATATGGCTCGTGTCAGTAGTGACAAATCGGGAGTCATGCTTCGTTTAAGCAACCAGGCCATGTTCACCAAAGGGTCGGCTGAATTGACTGATGAAGCCAAGAAGGGCCTTTTGGTGGTTATTGAAGCCATGGAAGGGACTGATTTCAACCTCATCATTCGTGGTCATACGGATGGAGAACGAGTTGAATCAAAAATATACAGCTCCAACTGGGAGTTGTCCGCAGCCCGGGCCGCACGGTGCTTGCGGTATATTCTTGAACACTCGAAAATCCCTGCAAATCGCATGAAGGCCGTCGGCTACGCCAGTGCCAAGCCCATCCTGCCAAGTACGTCAGAAGAGAACAAACGATTGAACCGAAGGGTTGAGTTCTTCTACATGCCCCCCGGTCGATCCAAGTGGTAATAATAAAACGAAAAAGCCCCGCCAAATTTGGCGGGGCTTTTTCGTTAGTTGTACAGTGTCTAAAAAAAGATTTTGGTGGAAGCGGGGAGAACTGGCTGCCTCCACCAAAGTGGATGCTAACACCCCGAAACCGTTAAACCGCGTTGTTCGACCCGTGGCAAAATGACGTTGAATTTGTATCACCTTTGTGTGAAGGTGCTGTCAAGGTGGCGGCTACTTCTTGAGCTTGGATAGGTACTTGTTGAATACCCATCCTTCGGATTCATCGCTGTGTCCATTGGCGAAGCACACTTTAGCCCATTTCCCTGCATGGCCTATCACGATAACGACAGTATACGGGTACAGCTGTCCGACAACATGCGACTTTCTGTTTGGCTTCATTCGAACGTTCAGGCGGCTTTTTATTGATACGATGCGTAGCTGCGGGTGATATCCGGCTTCTCTCAAGACGTGTTGCTTGGTATTCTTTAGTGTCTCTCTGTGAGGTGACGGGGCTTGCTGGGAAGCTCCTCCTAGAGATAATATTAGGGTAAAAACCGTACCGTCGATTATGATGTTCAGTAGCCTAATGACAAGCCATTTGGCTATCTCTCCAAGCGGTGACTCCACCACCTTCTCATGGAGCAAGACGAGGGCTGCGATTAAGCCTTTTGGGGTTTGCTCCGCCTTCTCTACTATCTCATGCATCTTTTCGTTGAGAAAGCTGGCAGCCGCTAGAGTCTCGCTCTTGAGTTCTGCGGTTTGCTCCTCTTCGGCCTCTTCTTCAAGCGACTCCTCAATGACCGTGCTCCAATCGACTTGCTGCAAAGACCCAGCGAAAGCGCGAAATTCTTTCCCTGCTGAGTTGTCAACAATCGTCTTAAAAGACGCTCCGAGTGGAGCCGTTGCCCGTATAACTTCATCTAATTGGAGTGCTGTGGGAAGCCGCATGACCTCCGCCATGTCTGACCGAAGGGAGGCTCCAAGAGCTTGGGCATCGAGAAATGCAGGCTTGAACATTGACCGGTTCATCTCGGCAATAGCCTGCCAAGTCGGGGCGAACTGCCGATTTATCTCGGCAACAGATTCCATCATAGGCTGGAAAGAACGAGTGAACTCAGCCATTGAGCTGGCTAACGGCTCAATCGGGGCTGTGATCCGAGAGATGGTTTCGCATAGTCCCATGACAGACGGTGGTAAAGTGTTGGTTATGATTCTGTCTGGCAAGTCATTTCTCCAAGGTGTTCAGGTCATCGTTGCAGATTTAAGGAATCTAAAAAGACAGATACACCCCAAGAAGAAAACACGCAAAGAGAAAGCCCACCCAGAAGCATAGTCAGGGCGGGCAGTTGTTGAAGCTAAGTGCGGTATTTTGTTTCTTGATATGACTTGTTGGTCCTGCCGAGCGTAGGATGTAAGCCTATCGGCACGGAGATACGGAAATAGAAGATGTATTTGACAAGGTAGGCTGGAAAACGAGAAATCCGCATCGAAAAATCCCGTTTTGTATCACATGTTTGTGTGAAACCGGATTTTTCGATGCGGATTTACT
>Ga0070729_10005500_pt1 | contig 13035 bp, 9 predicted proteins | sample tdDd472_FD_66725 | JGI IMG/M metagenome (GOLD analysis project Ga0070729, IMG submission 66725) | Marine sediment microbial communities from the Atlantic coast under amendment with organic carbon and nitrate - tdDd47.2 | ecosystem: Environmental > Aquatic > Marine > Coastal > Sediment | place...
CGTCGCCCGGCGCTTATGCGCCGCGCCCGCGCAGGCCAGCCCGCCCTTGGCGGGCGATACGGCCGCGAGCGAGAACAAAACCAGCACCTGAATGGGACTTCCATTAAGTCCACTCGCCCCATAAGGGGGGGGTGGACGCAGGCGACGACCGTCGCCCGGCGCTTATGCGCCGCGCCCGCGCAGGCCAGCGCGCCTTTGGCGCGCGGTGCGGCCGCGAGCGCCATAATGCCGCTTTTGGCCGCACCTCACCGGAAAGTGTTGCGGAAGCGGCCCGGGAACTCTACCTGTTCGGCAGCCTTCTCTGGCCAGCGTTCGTGGCGCTTGCTAATGGTCCGGCGCTTGCGGCCCGCTGCGGCCGGAGGGCGCGCCGGCCTCGATGGGAAAGCGGGGCCCTGGAGAGCGGGGACCGAGGAAGCGTCCCGGGACGGGTAGATGGTATTCTGGTTGGCAATCGGACTGTTGACGCTGGTCGCGCTCGCCGCGGTCCTCGCGCCCATGTATCTCGGCGCCGCGTCCGGCCGGCCGGACGCGGATACCGACGAGGCCGCCCACGACGTTGCAGTCTACAAGGACCAGATCGCGGAGGTCGCCCGCGACCTCGAGGCGGGCCTGATCAGCAGCGACGAGGCCACCGGCGCCCAGGCCGAAATCGGCAGGCGATTGCTGCGCGCCAGCCGCAAGGCCGATGCCGCGCCCGCCGCCGCCAGCGACGGCCAGCGGTGGGTCGTCGCCGGACTGTCCGCTGTCGCGGCGATCGGCGTCGCCTTCGGGCTCTATGGTCTCGAAGGGTCGCCTCGGGCGGACGACCAGCCGCTCGGCGAACGGCTGGCGGCGCTCGAAAAGGCCGGCAAGCTGACCCTCGGCCAGCAGGTGGCGCTGGCCGAACGGCGCATCGCCGCCAATCCGCGGGATGCCGGCGCTCACGAATTCCTCGCCCGGGCCTATATCGGCCAGCGGCGATTCGCCGACGCGGCCCTGGCCTTCGGCAACGTGATCCGTATCCTCGGACCGTCCTCGGCCCGGCTGTCGGACCAGGCCGAGGCGCTGGTCATGATGAACAACCAGATCGTCTCCAGGGATGCTCGGGAGCTGTTCGAGGAGGCCGTGAAGCTCGATCCCAAGGATATCCGCCCGCGTTTCTTCATCGCCCTGTCGCTGACCCAGGACGGCAAGTCGAAGGAGGCGCTCGAGGCCTGGAAATGGCTTCTGGCCAACACCCGGGATCGGAAATACGCGCAGCTTACCCGCGCGGTGGTCCGCCAGATCGTCGAACTGGAGCAGAAGCTCGGCCTGCCGTCCTCGATCCCCAAGGTCGACGACATGGTGGCGCAGATCGAGAAGCACCTCGCCGCCAAGCCCGACGACGGCGAGGGATGGGCGGTGATCGCGCCGGTCTATTTCAAGCTCGGCCGCTATCTGGACGCGGCCAATGCCTATGCGAACGCCAACCGGATTCTCGGCGATACCGCCGAGCGGCTGGCGGCACGTGGCGAGGCGCTGGTCTTCGCCGAGGGCCGCACCGTTTCCGACGCGGCCAGGGCGCTGTTCGTCAAGGCGCTGGCACTCGATCCCTCCTCGACCACGGCGCGCGCCTATCTGGCGCTGAGGCAGGCGAGCGACGCGCCCTCGGCCGAGACGCTGGGCGCCCTGCGCGGCCTGCTGCCGCGCGCCGAAGACGACGACGTCTGGCCGCGGCTGGCCCGACCGATGATCGCCGCGCTCGAAAAACGCTTCGGCGGGTCGGACGGGACAACCGCTTCGGGCGATCGTGGCCCGACGGCGGCGGACGTGAAAGCCGCAGGGAAGATGTCGGACGGCGATCGCAGGGAATTCATCCAGGGAATGGTCGGCACCCTCGCCGAGAGGCTCGAGTCCGAAGGCGGTCCGCCCGACCAATGGATCAAGCTCGCCCGCTCCTATACGGTGCTCGGCGACAAGGACAAGGCGAAGGCGGCTTACGAGAAGGCGCTGAAGGTGTTCGCAGACAAGCCCGAGGCCCTGGCCTCGATCCGAGAGGCCGGCGCCAGTCTGGGGCTGGCGCCCTGAGCCGGATTGCGATTTCGTGAGGTGTAGCGAGTTTAGGCAATGGCGATGACGAGAAAGAAGAAACGACTGGCGATGCTCGGCGGCGCGGGCGCGGTGCTGGCGCTGGCCGTGGTGCTGATCTTCGTTTCCCTGAAGGACACGGTCGCGTTCTTTCATTTCCCCACCGAGTTCGCCGAGAAGAAGATCGAACCCGGCCGCAATGTCCGTCTCGGCGGCATGGTCAAGAAGGGCAGCGTCGTGCGCGGCGAGGGCACGAAGATCACCTTCGTGGTCGCCGACGACAAGAATTCGTTGCCGGTTACCTATGTCGGCATCCTTCCCGACCTGTTCCGGGAAGGGCAGGGGGTCGTCGCCGAGGGCAAGCTCGGCGAGGACGGTGTCTTCAGGGCCGATCGGGTGCTGGCCAAGCACGACGAGAACTACACCCCGCGCGAGATTGCCGAACTCAAGGAAAAGGGCGTGTGGGAAGGCAAGGACAAGAAAGAGTGACGCGGGCGGCATCGCCGCACGCCAATGGGATGAGGGAGCAGGATCGCAGCCATGATGACTGAAATCGGCCATTTCGCGTTGGTGCTGGCGCTCGGCGTCGCCATCGTCCAGTCGATCGTCCCGCTGTGGGGCCTGCGCACAGGCGATACCGCGATGATGGCGGTCGGCCGGCCGGCGAGCCTCGTTCAGTTCGCGCTGGTGGCCCTTGCCTTCGCCGCCCTGACCAAGGCCTACGTCACCTCCGACTTCAGTGTCGTCAACGCCGTGGAAAACTCCCATTCCGCCAAGCCGCTTCTCTACAAATTCACCGGCGTCTGGGGCAACCACGAGGGCTCGATGCTGCTCTGGGTGCTGATCCTGGTGTTCTTCAGCGCGCTGGTCGCGGTCTTCGGCCGCTCGATCCCGCGCACGCTGCACGCCGCCGTCCTTTCGGTGCAGGCCTGGGTCTCCTCCGCCTTCCTGCTGTTCATCATCCTCACCTCCAACCCGTTCGTTCGCGAACTGCCGGCGCCGTTGGAGGGCAAGGACCTCAACCCGGTGCTCCAGGATATCGGTCTCGCGATCCATCCGCCGCTGCTTTATCTCGGCTATGTCGGCTTCTCGGTCGCCTTCGCCTTCGCCGTCGCCGCCTTGATCGAGGGCCGCATCGACGCCGCCTGGGCGCGCTGGGTCCGGCCGTGGACGCTGACCGCGTGGATATTCCTCACCGCCGGCATCGCCATGGGCTCCTACTGGGCCTATTACGAACTGGGCTGGGGCGGCTGGTGGTATTGGGATCCGGTCGAGAACGCCTCCTTCATGCCGTGGCTTGCGGGTACGGCGCTCCTGCATTCGGCGAGTGTCATGGAAAAGCGCAACGCGCTGAAGATCTGGACGGTGCTGCTCGCCATCCTCACCTTCTCGCTGTCGCTGCTCGGCACCTTCCTGGTCCGCTCCGGCGTCCTCACCTCGGTGCATTCCTTCGCCTCCGATCCGACCCGCGGCGTCTTCATCCTGACCATCCTCGTCATCTTCATCGGCGGCGCGCTGCTGCTGTTCGCCTGGCGCGCCGGCACCCTGACCCGAGGCGGCTTCTTCGCGCCGATCAGCCGCGAGGGCGCGCTGGTGTTCAACAACCTCATCCTCTGCGCCGCCTGCGCCGCCGTCTTCGTCGGCACGCTCTATCCGCTGGCGCTGGAGGCGATCACCGGACAGAAGATCTCCGTCGGCGCGCCCTTCTTCGACGCCACCTTCGGCAAGCTGATCCTGCCGGTTCTGGTCGCCATTCCCTTCGGCCAGTTCCTCGCCTGGAAGCGCGGCGACATCCGCGCCGTCTCCCAGCGCCTGACCATCGCCTTCGGCCTTGCCGTCGCCGCCGTCGCGGTCGCCTGGGTCCTGGCGCCGGGCGGCGGATCGAAGCTGGCCCCGTTCGGGATCGGGCTCGGCGCCTGGCTGATCTTCGGCCCGGCCTCCGAACTCGCCTTCCGCGTCAGGCTGTTCCGTGCCGCGCCGGGCGATACGCTCCGCCGCGCCGCAGGCCTGCCGCGTTCGGCCTGGGGGACCATGTTCGCCCATATGGGCGTCGGCGTCATGGTGATCGGCATCGTCGCGGTCTCCGCCTGGCAGTCAGAACGCATCCTGGTGGTGAAGCCCGGAGAAACCGCTGAAATCGCCGGTTACAGCCTCCTCTACAAGGGCAGCGAGGCGCGCCGCGGGCCGAACTACACGGCCACCGTCGGCCGTTTCGAGGTGACGCTCGCCGGTCGACCGGTCGGAACCATGGAATCGGCCAAGCGGCTCTATACCGCCCGCCGGATGCCGACCACCGAGGCGGCGATCCTGACCCGCGGCTTCTCGCAGATCTACGTTTCCATGGGCGATCCGGCCAACGGCGGCGGCCGCACGGTCCGCATCTATCACAAGCCCTTCGTCACCCTGATCTGGCTCGGGGCGCTGGTCATGGTGTTCGGCGGCCTGCTGTCGCTTTCCGACCGCCGGCTCAGGGTCGGCGCGCCGCGGCTGGCGCGCAGGTCGCGCCTCAGGGCGACGGGCGAGGCGGCATGATCCGGAGACTGGTCGCGATCTTCCTGGCGCTGCTGGTCGTTTCCGGGCCGGCACTGGCGGTGCTGCCCGAGGAGATGCTCAAGGATCAGGCGCTCGAGGCGCGGGCGCGGGCGCTGTCGGCGCAATTGCGCTGCCTGCAATGCCAGAACCAGACGATCGACGATTCCAACGCCGAAATCGCCCGCGATATCAGGCTGGTCGTCCGCGAGCGGCTGATGAAGGGAGACAGCGACCGGCAGGTGCTCGATTTCGTGTCGACCCGCTACGGCGAGTTCGTTCTGCTCGAGCCGCCTTTCGGCCTCCATACCGCGCTGTTGTGGCTGGCGCCCGCCGCGTTTCTGGCGATCGGTCTGGTTTCGGTGGCGGTTTTCTATCGCAACCGCCGCAATCGCGTCGTGGAGCCGCCGCTTTCGGACGGCGAGAAGGCGGCGCTCGACGCCCTGATGCGCGACGACTGACACCTCCAGTTTCTGACGCATCCGCCCCGGGGCGAACCGGGCATTACCAATGTTTAATGTTCCGGTCAGCGAACGGTAATGCGGCCGTCTCTATATCCGTTTTCCAGAAGCGGTGAAGCCCCACCGTGGAACAAATCCTGATTCTCCGAGGAGTTCCTGCATCATGAAACCCGAAACTCACAAGACGCCGGACGCCAAGCGCGCTCCCGGACGTTTGCGCAACGCGCTGCTCGCCGGCTGCGTCGCGCTTGGAATGGGTGTGGCCGTCGTCGGCCAGTCCTATCTGCTGCAATCCACTCCGGCCCGCGCCGAAGAGCCGGTAACGGCGACCGCGACCCCGAAGACGGTCCTGGCGCCGATTTCCTTCTCCAATCTCGTCAAGCATGTCCGCTCGGCGGTGGTCTCGATCCAGGCCAAGTCGCCTTCCAAGACCGACATTTCCGGTTTCGAGGATTACCGGAGCTTCGACGGCACCCCGTTCGAGCGGTTCTTCCGCGATTTCATGCCCCGTCGCGGCCAGCGCGGCCACGGCTACCGCAGCCCGCGCCGGTACAGGGCCAGCCTGGGCTCCGGCTTCTTCATCTCCGATGACGGCTACGTCGTGACCAACTATCACGTCATCAAGGACGCCTCCGAGGTCACCGTCATCACCGACAAGGGCAAGAAATACACCGCCAAGGTCGTCGGCCGCGACGCCAAGACCGACCTGGCCCTGATCAAGGTCGACGACGAGAACAAGTTCCCCTTTGTCGAGTTCGCCAAGACCGACGTCGAGGTTGGCGACTGGGTCGTCGCCGTCGGCAATCCGTTCGGTCTCGGCGGCACCGTGACCGCAGGCATCGTCTCCGCCCGCGGCCGCGACATCGGCTCCGGCCCCTATGACGATTTCCTTCAGATCGATGCCTCGATCAACAAGGGCAATTCCGGCGGGCCGACCTTTAACCTCGACGGCAAGGTCGCCGGCGTCAACACCGCCATCTACACCCCCAATGGCGGCTCGATCGGCATCGGTTTCGCGATTCCCGCCTCGATCGCGACCGACGTCATCGACAGCCTCAAGTCGAGCGGCAGCGTCACCCGCGGCTATCTCGGCGTGCTGATCCAGCCGGTCACCGAGGACATCGCCGACTCCATCGGCCTCAAGGAAGCCTCCGGCGCCATGGTCATGGAAGTCAATGACGGAACGCCGGCGAAGTCCGCCGGACTGAAGGCGGGCGACACCATTCTCAAGGTCGGCGACAAGTCGGTCAACGGACCCAAGCAACTCGCCTCGCGCATCGCCGCCTACAAGCCCGGCTCGGAGGTCGAACTGACCATCTGGCGTGACGGCGCCGACAAGACGGTGACGGTCAAGCTCGGCCGCCTGCCCGACAAGGTTGCCGCCAAGCTCGGCAGGCGGGATTCGGAAGACCCGAGCTCCACCATGATCCGCCCGGACAGCCTGCTCGGCATGGAATTGTCGAAGGCCGACGAGTTCGATGTCGAAGACCATGGCGTCGTCATCTCCGATGTCGATCCCGACAGCGTCGCGGCCGAAAAAGGCCTGCGCCGGGGCGACGTCATCCTGCGGGTCGCCGGCGACGAGGTCCGGTCCCCCCGCGACGTCGAGCGGGCGATCGAGAAGGCCCGCCGCGACGGCCGCCGCACGGTGCTGATGCGGGTCAAGACCCGCCGCGCCACCCGCTTCGTCGGCTTGCCGGTCATGCCGAAGAAGGACGGCTGAGGCCCGGCAAAACTGACAGCGATTTCCGGCTCCCCCAGCCCCCCGAACGAGCCGGAACGGGCGGCAGGCCACCACAAGGGCCTGCCGCCCAAATTTTGTGGGCCCCATCGGTATGCGAAATCTCCTATAAGCAAGCCATGCGAATTCTGTTGATAGAAGACGACCGCGCCGCAGCCGACTATCTGGTCAAGGCGCTGGGAGAGGCCGGACATGTCGCCGACCACGCCGCGGACGGCGAGGCCGGACACGAGATGGCCGAGGCGGCGGGCTACGACGTGCTGGTCGTCGACCGGATGCTGCCGAAGAAGGACGGGCTCGAGATCATCGCCGCCCTGCGCGCCGCCGGCGACCGCACCCCGGTGCTGATCCTGTCCGCGCTCGGCCAGGTCGACGACCGGGTGACGGGCCTGCGCGCCGGAGGCGACGACTACCTCACCAAGCCCTACGCCTTTTCAGAACTGCTCGCCCGCGTCGAGGCGCTGGCCCGGCGCAACGCCCCCGGCGCCGCCGACACCTCCTACGAGGTCGGCGACCTGCATCTCGACCGGCTCGCCCACGAGGTGACCCGGGCCGGGCAGGCTATCCCGCTGCAGCCGCGCGAGTTCCGGCTGCTCGAATACCTGATGAAGAACGCCGGCCAGGTCGTCACGAGGACGATGCTGCTGGAGAATGTCTGGGACTATCATTTCGACCCCCAGACCAACGTCATCGACGTGCATATCTCGCGGCTGCGCGGCAAGATCGACAAGGGGTTCGCCCGGCCGCTGCTGCATACGGTCCGCGGTGCCGGATACATGATCCGCGATGGCGATTAACCGGATCTTCCGCACCTCGGCCTTCAAGCTGACTGTGCTCTATCTCGCGGTGCTGTCGCTGCTGGCGACTTTCGTGATCTTCTATGTCGCCAGCAACACTTCCGATCTGCTCGGCACCCAGCTCGAGGCGGCGATCCAGGCCGAGGTCAACGGCCTTTCCGACGCCTACCGGTCCGGCGGCATCGGCCGTCTCGCCCGGGTCGTCGATCAGCGTTCGCGGCGTCCCGGCGCCAGCCTCTATCTTGTGACCGATTTCGCCGGCAACCCGATGGTCGGCAATGTCCGCGGCATCGACGCCTCGATCCTCGCCTCCGCCGACGGCAAACCCCGGCCGGTGCGATACCGGCGGATCTTCCGCTCCGGCAACGAGGACCCCGAAGACCATTCCAAGACCCACGCGGCGCTGGTCCGCATTTTCGTCCTGCCCGGCGGCTTCCGGGTTCTGGTCGGCCGCGACGTCTCCGAGCGCGAGCAGTTCGACACCATCATCTGGAGCGCCTTTTCCATCGTCGTGGTCGCAGTGATCCTGCTCGGTCTGCTGGCCTGGTTCTTCATCGGCCGCGGCGTGCTCAAGCGCATCGAGTCCGTCTCCGTCACCAGCCGCCGGATCATGGCCGGCGACCTCTCGGGGCGGCTGCAGATCAGCGGCGCCGGCGACGAGTTCGACCGCCTGTCGGAGAACCTCAACACCATGCTCGAACGCATCGAGCACCTGATGACCGGCTTGCGCGAAGTCTCCGACAACATCGCCCACGACCTCAAGACCCCGCTCACCCGGCTCAGGAACCGTGCCGAGGCGGCGCTGAGAGAGAAGGGCGACGTCGCCGAGTGTCGGGCGGCGCTGGAAGACACGATCGAGGCCTCCGACCAGCTTATCCGCACCTTCGACGCGCTGCTGATGATCGCCCGGGTGGAAGCGAAATCGCTCGAAAGCGCCACCGGCGAACTCGACGCGGTGGACATCGCCGCCGGCATGGCCGAGCTCTACGAAGCGGTCGCCGAGGAGCGCGGCGTCGGCCTGTCGTTCACGCCGAAGGTCGACACGGCGCCGTTCCGGGGCAATCGCGAACTGATCGGCCAGGCGCTCGCCAACTTGCTCGACAACGCCCTGAAATACGGCAAGGCGTCGGACGGCAAAGGAGCGGACGGGGAGGGGGCCGAGGAAGGGGACGACAAGCCGGCCGTGTCCATCGTCGTCGATGGCGACGACAAGGAAGTCCGCATCTCGGTCTCCGACAACGGTCCGGGCATCGCCGCCGCCGACCGCCAGCGGGTGCGCGAACGCTTTGTGCGGCTGGAAAAAAGCCGTACATTGCCCGGCTCCGGCCTGGGACTGTCGCTGGTCCAGGCGGTCGCGAGTTTCCATGCGGGCGAATTGCGCTTCGAGGATGCCGAACCGGGCCTGAGGGCCGTGCTCGTATTGCCGGCGATAGGGAAGAACGAGGGAGACGCCAAAAAATGAGCCGCGCGCGGGGGGCGTTGATCGACCGGCTCGGCAACGCGCCGGTCACGGCCGATCCGTCGGCGCTCGAGGTCGCGCGCGAACAGCTCTCCACGCTTCTCGAAGGCAGCGACTCCACGGAACTCGCCGCTCGGGTTCGCGGACGCGAGTCCGTTCCGAACTTCCTGGCGGCCGTGATGGCGAACTCTCCGCATCTGCGCGAACTGATCCAGCGCCGGCCGCAGGCGCTCGCCCGCATCCTCGCCGACGATCCCAGGCACCGCCTCGACGCTCTCGCCGCCACGGCGGAGGCGCCGTTCGAGGGCACGGAAAGCGAACTGATGACCCGCCTGCGCGCCATCAAGGCGGAAGCGGCGCTGCTGATCGCGCTCGCCGATATCGGCGGGGTGTGGAGCGTCGACGAGGTCACCGCCGCCCTGTCGCGCATCGCCGACGTCGCCGTCGGCGCCGGCGTCCGCTACCTTCTCGCCGACGGCGCCCGCACCGGCAAGCTCACGCCGACGGACCGGGCCGACCCGGTCCGCGATTGCGGCTATTTCGTCATCGCCATGGGCAAGCACGGCGCCCGCGAACTGAACTATTCCTCCGATATCGACCTCATCGTCTTCTACGACCGCGACCGTGTGACCCTCGCCGACCCGCTCGACGCCGGGCCGTTCTTCGTGCGCCTGACCAAGCGTCTGGTGAAGATCATGCAGGAGCGCACCCAGGAGGGCTACGTTTTCCGCATGGACCTGCGGCTGAGGCCCGATCCGGGCGCGACCCCGGTTGCCATGTCGGTCGCCGCCGCCCTTCAATATTATGAATCCATGGGCCAGAACTGGGAGCGCGCGGCCCTGATCAAGGCCCGCGCCATCGCCGGCGATATCCCGGCGGGCGAAGCCTTCCTCGCCGAGTTGCGGCCCTTCATCTGGCGCAAGTTCTTCGACTATGCCGCGATCGCCGACGTCCATTCCATCAAGCGTCAGATCCACGCCCACAAAGGCCACGGCCGGATCGCGGTGAAGGGCCACAACGTCAAGCTCGGTCGAGGCGGCATCCGCGAGATCGAGTTCTTCGTCCAGACCCAGCAGCTGATCGCCGGCGGTCGCAATCCGGGCCTGCGCGGTCGCGGCACATTGCAGATGATGGAGCGCCTCGCCGAGGAGGGCTGGATCGAACCCGCCACCCGCGACGAGCTCAGCGCCGCCTACCGATTCCTGCGCAAGGTCGAGCACGCCATCCAGATGGTCGGCGACGAACAGACCCAGCTGCTGCCGACCGACGACGCCGGCCTCGCCCGCGTTTCCGCCCTGTGCGGCTTCCAGGACAACGACGCCTTCGCCGCCGCCCTGACCCGAACCCTGACGGCGGTGCAGGGCCATTACGCCCACCTGTTCGAGAACGCGCCGGGGCTTTCGTCCGATCTCGGCAATCTGGTCTTCACCGGCGACGAGGACGATCCGGAGACGCTCGAGACGCTCGCCAATCTCGGCTACAAGCGGCCGCAGGACGTCACCCGCACCATCCGCGCCTGGCATTACGGCCGCTATGCCGCGACACGCTCGACCCGCGCCCGCGAGAAGCTGACCGAGATGACGCCGGTTCTGCTCGACGCCTTCGCCAAAACCGAGAACGCCGACGAGGCGCTGATTTCCTTCGACCGGTTCCTCGGCCACCTGCCGGCCGGCGCCCAGGTGTTCCAATTGCTTGCCCAGGATCCGGGCGTCCTCAAGCTGCTGTCGGTGATCATGGGCGCCGCGCCGCGCCTCTCGCGGCTGGTCGAGCGCCGCAGCCACGTGCTCGCCGCGCTGCTCGAACCCGAACTCATGGGCGAATTGAGCGTCGCGCAGGAAATGCGCAAGCGCTTTCTCAAGCTGCTCGGCGAGGCCCGCGGCTACGAGGACAAGCTCGACCGGGCCCGCATCTTCGGCCAGGAGCAGATGTTCCTCACCGGCGTCCGGCTGGTCTCCGGCGCCATCACCCCGTCCATGGCCGGTCGCGCCTACACCGCGCTCGCCGACCTGCTGGTCGACGAACTGTTCCGCGCCGCCAGCGAGGAATTCGCCCTGCGCCACGGCCGCGTACCCGGCGGCCGCACCGCGATCGTGGCGATGGGCAAGCTCGGCGGCCGCGAGATGACAGCCGGTTCCGATCTCGATCTGATCCTGCTCTACGACCACGATCCGGACGCGACCCAGTCCGACGGCGACAAGCCGCTGGCGCCGAGCCAGTACTATATCAGGCTGACCCAGCGGCTGGTCGCGGCTTTGTCGGCGCCGACCGGGGAGGGGACGCTCTACGAGGTCGATTTCCGGCTGCGGCCCTCGGGCCGGGCGGGGCCGCTGGCGACAAGCTTCTCCGCCTTCGAGGCCTACCAGAAATCCGAAGCCTGGACCTGGGAGCAGATGGCGCTGACCCGGATGCGGGTGGTCTGCGGCGATTCCAATCTCAGGGAACGGCTGCTGAAGGTCAAGCGGGCGGCTCTCGACCGGCCGCGCGACGCCGACACCGTCCGCCGCGAGGTCGCCGACATGCGCGCCCGCATCGCCCGCGAGAAGGGCAGCGCCGATCCCTGGGACATCAAGAACGCCGCCGGCGGCCTGATCGACGTGGAGTTCGTCGCCCAGACCCTGCAACTGCTGCATGGCGGCGACCGCCCGGAAATCCTGTCGCAATCGACCCGCAAGGTGCTGCGTGCCGCCGCCGAGGCCGGCCTGCTGCCGCCCAATGACGCCGAGGTCCTCCGCTCCGGCTTCGCGCTCTATCAGGCGCTGACCCAGGTCCTGCGGCTCGCCATCGACGGCCGCTTCGACCCCGAAACCGCGCACAAGGGCCTGCGCGACCTGCTGGCGAGCGCTGCCGAACTGCCTGATTTCGCCACATTGGACGCGCATCTTCGCGCCACGCAGGCCGCCGTGCGGGAGTGTTTCTCCCGGCTGGTGGGCGAAGCCGAACCGGACGCTGCCCGCGCCGGTTGACGGAACCGCAACCATGGTTCGATAGGATCCCGGCCCGGTCCGGATTCAATGGAGTTTGAAATGGACAGAAATCTGAAGACGGCGCTCTTCGCCGCCCTGACGCTGCTCGTGACCGTTTCCGCCGCCGCCGCGCAAGGCATGCCCATGCGCGGCCATCACAGTGGCGGCGGCATGGGCTTCTGGCGCATGGATGCCAATGGCGACGGCGTGGTGAGCCTGAAGGAATATCTCAGGGCCCGGTCGCACCGCTTCGACCGGCTCGATGCCGACGAGGACGACAAGGTCACCACCGAGGAGATCGACGATTTCATCATCCGCCGGCTCGAACGCATCCGCCGGCGGATGCTCGACCGCTTCGACGCCAATGACGACGGGGTGATCAGCCGCGCCGAGTTCGAACGCTTCCACGCCAAGCGCTTCGCCCTGTCCGACCGCGACGACGACGGCAAGGTCAGCCGCGCCGAACGCAGGAAGGTCATGCGCGGCCGCATGCATCGCCACCGGATGCACCGCATGGGACGGATGCACGGCATGCGGGGGATGGGTATGCCCGGAATGCGTGGGATGCGCGGCATGTATGGAATGCGTGGCATGGACGACATGCATGGCGGACCGTACAAGCGATCGGAACGCGGCATGGAAATGCGCAAGTTCGACGGGGACGACGACGACAGGCTCCCCGCCGGCGCCCCCTCCGGTGCCATGCGCAAGATGCACAAGGGCGGCTCGGGCGGATCCGGCTCCGACGACGGCGAGTCCGGCAAAACGGGTTCCGGCAAAGCCGGACCGGACGAGGGCGGATCGGGGTCAGACACCGAATAGAGTCGCGGCGTTTTCGACGCCGGTTTTCTTCGCGGAAGGAAGATGCGTCCGGCCGCATGGCGTGGCCGGACGCCGGCTGGGTTTATTACGGACTCTGGCGAGTATTGAGAGACCGGACTGGATTCCAGCCTTCGCTAGGGCCTGTTTACAATCACCGGATCCAAAGGAAAGCCGCGACGAGGTTGATGAGCCCGGTGAAGCAGGCATCGGTCTTTTC
>Ga0070729_10005501_pt1 | contig 13035 bp, 7 predicted proteins | sample tdDd472_FD_66725 | JGI IMG/M metagenome (GOLD analysis project Ga0070729, IMG submission 66725) | Marine sediment microbial communities from the Atlantic coast under amendment with organic carbon and nitrate - tdDd47.2 | ecosystem: Environmental > Aquatic > Marine > Coastal > Sediment | place...
GAGATTGCGACGGGTCCACACACCGCCACACACCCATTTGCTTGCCCAACCTTGTTTGCGAATTCCTTCTCAAAACATGTCTGCTGCCAAGCCTGAAATGCCTAAAATGCCTGCTGTGTTGGACCAGCCTGACCTGGACCAAGAACCTAACCCTACCCGGGTTACTGAACGTCAAGTCGAAAACCTGGATAAGTCTGCCACCGAGTCTGCCGAAATGACGGCCACGTTTGCGTCGATCAAACCTGGCAATTCAGGCCTCGAGGTTGCGGAGACGTGGCCAACTCTGCTGACGTCTGCTACCGGGGAGGTGTTGCAAGACGCCCGCCTCGACGGCCAAACCTGGCACCGAGTCACGCGGCTGGCCCCGTCTGGCTTGGGTACCTTGGTCCAAACCGCCATCTATGGGGAGAGCAAGAATCAATCCAGCACGGAAACCCACACCCTGGCGCAAAACGAGTGCACCACCTGGGCGACGGTCCAAGTAACGAACGGTCAAGCCCAAGGGCCAGCCCGACTCAACTTTGCGGCGTGTCAAGGACGTCGCCCTTTGCCCTCTGTGTTTGGGCTGAGTGACAATCTATTTATGACCGCCAGAATGGCGCAACTGCTCGGGACCTACCGGGACAACAAGTTGCAAGGTCCAGGGCGGTTGTTGCTGGCCGATAGTTCCAACCAATGGGCCGTAGTGGAAGGCGAGTGGCAGGACGGAGTCCTGACCTGGTACACGGCCAAGGACGTCAAGGACCAAGTACTCGCGCTGCGTCGGCCGTTGAGCAAACCCGAGGACCAAAAGACGCCTGACCTGGTCCTCGAGGTGTCCTTTTCGCCGACCGACCCTTTGCTGGTGACTTCGCTGCTGATTACCCGGCAGGACGGCAGCCGGATGTTGGACCTCTGCGAGACGGTGCAACCGTGCGCGGCGACTCCGATGACCGACCTCCTGGACTACCTGGAGACTCAGGTGCCGTTTCGACAGGAATTGGACCACATTGCCCAGTGGCGACCTTTCTTTGCCCACTTTCCCAGCGTGGACAAGGTGGCCTGCATCGAACAAGCGGCCGCTGCGGTCACCCACTTGGTCCAGGCCCTGAAACAGGCCGAGCCTAGGTTGCTGGACGCCAAGATGTGTTTGGGGTGGCTGCGGGTCGACCGCCCAGACGGACTGTTTAACCTGGGGTTTGCGCCTCGGACTGGGCCGATAACCCTGCTCTACTTCAAGTCAATGACTGGCCAAATGACTGGCACAATGTACCGCGACAATGGCGAGGTCCAGTTTAGCGGGGCCTGCAAGGAGAGTTTGACAACCCGTTTTCAACCGGTGGAAGGCGCCTTTTGGTTCCGCAACAACTGGTACATGGGCAAGTTTAACGACCAGCAACGGTTGACTGGCGCCGGGAAGATCCTGTACGAGAACCGCCAAGTTTGGAAGGTCGGGACCTTCCAGGGCGACAAGTTGCATGGCGGCCCAGGCAAAGTCTACGGCCCAGATGGGAGTCTGCAGGCCTCCTGTTCGGGGTGGGTCGACGACAAGCCGAACGGAGAAGGCTTTCTCTGTTTCCCGTACGGAACCAAACACCAGGTCGGTACGTTTGTCGCCGGTCAACTGCACGGTTACGACTGCCAGGAGTTTGACCGTCACGGACGTCTTATTCTGTCGGGAACCGTGACGCGTGGAGATTGGACCGAGGGACCGGCCGTGATGTTGCGGTACCTGTCCTCGGACCCTGCCCTGGACAATCAGTATGTTTGTTTGGCGATTGGCGGGACCGTGGTGACCAACCCCAAGGCGTTTCAGTCCTCGGTCGCCGCCCCGTGGAGTTCCGCGACTGAAGTCACGCTGCCTCAGGTCCAGGCAGACGAAGAGGCCGAAGAGGCTTAGGGCTGTTCAACCAACCCAATGTGAATCAGCAATACACTGGACGAGACAAAAAATCAACTAGTTTGGCTTGTGTGTTCGGCAACTGGATAGTAGATAGTTCTTGTGTGTTTCGACTTTGGCATACTCAAAACCCCTGATGGCCACTATGACAAGTCTCCAAACCCGCATCGAAACCACCCTGGCGGACAGCAAAATGACGGCCAGGGCTCTGGCCAAAACCCTGGGAACCAGCAAGACCGAGGTGAACCGCCTGCTGTACCAAATGGACACGGTGGCCAAAGTTCAGGACGGCCCGCCGCCGGTGTGGACGCTGAAGACGCCAGCGGCCGCCGAGGCCAAGACGAACGAAGCCGCTGTGTGTTTGGTCGTCATCGTGGACCTGGGCAACGTGCATGACGTGTTGCAACACCTGGGCCCCTACGTCGCCTCTGGGTGCATTCACCAAGTGTGGGCCTACGCCGACCTGCAGTTCAACGGGTACGGGGTCAAACCACCGCCGGACTACGAGTGTCGAGTCTACCAGGCCCAACAACCCCACCCCAACGCCGCGGACAACAAGATCGTGTGGGACGTGGCGGTGGCGTGCGCGGCGGTCCCAGCCGGAGGCGCCCAGTTTCACTTTGTGGTGGTCACCAAGGACCAGGGCTTTCAAAACCTGGCTGACCTGGTGTACGAATCCAAGGCCGGGACCCTGGAGTTTGTCAACTCCTGGGAAGACCTGCGCAACGTAATCGAATAGACTAGGTTCGCTGATTCATCGGTGAACCGACAACCCCGTTTCCCAAATACAAGTTTTTTACTGCAACGTTTTCACGTCGTCTATTCTGACCAATACTCGTTTAACCTGCCCCGACTTGTTCCACTGGCGAAAATCATAGTACGCGGCGGCGGATCCCTGGGCCCCGCCACACGTGTTCTTCTTGCAGTGACGTCTGGCGCTGCTGCGATGCTTGTACCAAGCGAAACACCCGGCGCATTGGTAGTGACTGAAGGCCGAGTGTGTATCTTCCAGGTGAGTGGCGAGGCTACCGGCTTGGGCAAAGGTTTTGTGGCAGATCTTGCAGATGAGGTCGGTTGGTTGTGGTTGGGGGACAAACTCGGGCGGACCGACGAATCGGCAAACCTGGGGTACGACCGAAAGCCAGGCTGTTCCTGACCAGACTGACCAGGCTGAAGGCGGATACTTGGGCGCACCAGAAGGGTAGAGTGGGATCGGACGAACCACACGACCCACACGACCCACACGACAGTGGCTTGGCGGGTTTGGGTGCATGGGCGTAAGCGGTGGTGGTATGGGTTGGAGTTTCAGGCTTGTCACGGTGGCGAACCCCCACTTCCAGTGCCACAATCAACCAGAATAGGCGGGTCGACAATAGCGACGGACGCCGATCCCCTGGTAAAGTTCTGGCATCTCGCCAGAGGTCTGGTTTCTCCAGGGCGCCGCCGATGAGCCCTGGAACCACAGCAGGCCGCACAACAACATCCCAGACAACAAATCAACCCGACCGACACGAAAAGCGCAAAAGCGTGCTCGACACCGGTCATTGTTTCGAACGAGTGGCACGGCTTCACATGACCTTTCCTGACTTTCGCGCGACGGGGGTCGTCGGTTCACCGACGAATCAGCAAACCTGTCAGGCTGTTCCCGCGGTGCTGCATGTGAGACCGGCTGAACCTGAACAGACTGACCAGGTCGACCAACCTCGCGAACACAAGGCCTGGATCATGACCTCGGCGCCGTTGACGGTGTTTCGGGACGGGCGTATTCTGTGCGCCTACCAGCGGGTCGCCAACAACGGCCACCTGACGGTCTGGGGGATTCCGGTCGATGGAATGTTTGCCGGGGTGCCCGAGGTCGGGGCCGCAACACCTTTGACCTGCACGGGTATGATTCGCTCAGCCGGGGTGTTTGACGGCCAGGTGGAAATGAAGAACGACCGGTACCAGTGGGCGGGCGAGTGGAGCCAAAACGAACTGGTCCAGTTTCGGCAGTGGGACCGGCAGACGGATGCGCTGCGGGGTCTAGGCGAGATCTGTCCTCAGGACCCGACGCTGACGGTCCAAGGCTTTGTAGCACCGGTCGAGCAAGTCGGCCGGGCTGGCCTCCAAGCCGTCTCTCTGATGGAGCGCGAACCCCACGGTCAACATCGGTTTCGGGGCCAGTTGGCAGTCACCCATGCCTCGCTGCACCCACTACGAGCGGTGGACCTGAACCTGTTGACCCCAATCCTGACGCGCCTGGTTGACCTAGACGCTGGGTTGGAGAACCCTGGTTTGGCCTCGGCCAATCCGGCGCTCCTGCATGTCGACCTCCTGACAGCCGCCATTCGGTACTTTGGCCTGGCCGAAGCGTCCCTGCCGTTTATGGCCGCGCAACAAGAACTTAAATGGGACAACGGGGCCGAGTCACACATTGCCGAAGCCGTTGTGCCCGGCTCCCCCGGGTTTTGTCGCTACCGCTACAGCCGACACGGGCTGGCGACGTTGGAGATTCACGACAGGAACCAACAAGCCAGTGTTTGTGACTCGTCGCAAATGCGACCCGGTTCGGTGCTACACACGGGGATCGTTACGTCTCAATACCACAACGCGCCTGAATTATCGTCAAACTTACACCCCGGTCCTGTCGGCAGCACGATCTTTATCGGGCAGTGGTTGGTCGACGACCAGGATTCCGAGGAGCCCGATGTCTGGTGGCCCAATTTGAATTTGCAGACGGGGGCCTACCTGTATCGGGGGTTCTGGTACTTGGGCACCTTTGACGATATGAATCGCCTGTGTGGCCCAGGCATTGTGTACAACTCGGACTTTACCCAGAAGCGCCAGGAAGGACGTTTCTACCGCGACCGGCTCCACGGCGGACCTGGCAGAACCTATGACGACCAGGGTCACCTGTTTGAGGAGTGTGACAACTGGGAGAGCGGCGAGATGCACGGCCACGGTACGACCTATTGTGAAGTCACTCACGAGGTTGTGTTTACTGGGCAATTTCGGCACGGCCGGGCGGTTGTCGCTACGGAATCCGACCCACAGGCCTCTGCCGGCGACGACGAGGACAACCCTGACTCTCCGTCGAGACCGACCAGACCCCCTATCTTGAGACGTTCACTGTAGTGTTCTCGGCTTTATTGGCGAACCGGCAAGCCAGTGTTCTCGGCTTGCCGTGTCATTTCACAGATACGCCAAAACCAAGTTCTCCCAAAATAAACCGATTTCAAATGTCATTGTCTGGAATCACTGCTGAGTTGAAGCAGATCGTGTCGTCGTTGGACACCTTGAACACCAAGGCCAACACTGTCCTGGACAAGGCCGACAGTATCCTGGATGAGACGAAGCCGGTCGTGCAGCAGGCCCAACAGGTGTTGGCTCAGGCCCAGGGATTGGAGAAGAAGGTCACCACCATTATGTGGCTGCTGGCCGGTATCCTCGTCGCGGTGTTTATGGTGTTTGTCGTGTCGGCCTGGGTCAGAGCCAAACAACGCGGTCAGGTCCTGAAGCAGATCGAACTGGGTCGGCGGTGACCCAGTCGATATCAGTCTCATCCAGACTTGTCCAGTCTATTTTTGTCTCACCCAGAGTCTGGTCCAGACTTAGAATTGGGGTCTCGCGCCGCAATACAACAAGGCTCATTTTGCCAGGTTTGCTGATTTATCGGGGAACCGACAACCCCATGACGACTGTGACCCACTTCAACCCCCAGACCCAAAGACGCCAGGGTGCGCCGTTGAGTGTTAACCCGGCCAGCACCCGGCACACCCACCGGTCGCTGCAGCGGTTGGTCCTGAGTCACTTACACCGCGCCGGAGTGTTTCCCTGCCGGGTGCTCTACACCAAAGCGCACCTCAAGAACTGCGAACTCATGGACAACGACCCGAACCGGTACCGGGCCAACACGTTCTTTCGGGGGAACGAGTTTGAAGGCAACACGCTCGGCTGGGCCGTTGGCGCCCAGTACGTCCGCGACCAACTGCAGTTTGCCATTCTGCAGGCCAAACCGACGCGGGAGAATTTCAGTGTCCCTTTGCGGTTTGACGAGGCGCCGGACCATGCGCCCCGGTTAACCACCATGCCCAAAGCCCCGGCGGTGATGCAGGAGGTCCAGTTTGCCGCTCACTGCTTCCAGACTTTTGAGCAGTACCGTCGGGCCAACCGGGCCGAAACGTTTCTGGACCACCAGGTAGAGGCCTGGGAGTCGTTGTTTTTGGAGTTGCGGCACCCGGACGACCACGGGGTGCACCCCGACGGGCCGTACAAGCAACGGTGGGTCTCCCTCAACTCGCTGTTTCGCGACGTCGCCGAACTGAGTCTGACCAGTTACCACAATTGGGAACATGTGCTGGAGTTTTTGCTTCGGCACCCAGTGGGGTTAACCCGACGGTACTACTGGCGACAACCGGACGTTTGGTCCCCGCCAAAGCGCCTGGAGGAAACCATTTGCGTCGGGTACGGCCTGCCCAGGGGGTACCAGATTCCCGGGCTAGCCGACTACTTGAAGATCTGGAACTACTTTAAGGCCGGGGTGATGGAGACCCTACGCCTTCCAGCGCTAGTCGAGTTTATCCCGACCGACAATGACCAGGAGCCGAAAATCCTGTCCAGCGCCGCTTGGTGTCTGTTGGCCCAACTGGAAGAGTTGCCGCTGGGTGAGGCCGAACAGGTGCTGGTGGCTGTCCCACGGATCAAGCCCAACGCCGCCGGGTGGCGGAACCAGACCCATTTGGCGAGTCACCCCGTTAGGGTCCGAAACCTGGCCGACCGTTTCCAGCAACTCAAACCGCGGTACCTGATGCCGACGCTGTTGGTAAGATGTCGGTGCAGCGTCGCCAACCGCCAGATCGACTTGAAACCGTACATGAAGTACGCGGCCAAAACCTGGATGACGTATGTTGCGCCGTCAGTGCACACCGAAAAACTGTGGCAGAAGTGGGTGATTGACGACCTGGTCCGCGGTCGACATTCAATGCCACCCCAGCAAACCGAAAACCTTGACAAGTCCAGGTGCAGTCAGAACCAGCAACAACCAGACCTGGAGGAGATGACATTGGTGGAAGAGTCAGGGTCATCCCAAGAACCTGGTTTGGCGTATGCTCAAAGTATGCATGAGTCAGACCACGACGAACCTAACCCGGCGGCGTCTGCCCAGTCCAATCAATTGTCCCCCGCGGAGGTCTTTGCCAAGTCAGTGTGGGTCTGAGCCCAAAACAAATACACAACGCTTTGTTCATGGAATGTTGACGCTGGCTGGGGTCTCAGCCCCGCTAAAGGTGCCAATGTTGGCGGTAAAGTTGCACGTGTTTGGTTGGACTTTGGGAAACGTCGAGTTGTTCATCTCAGAGTCTGTCGTAAAGTTGAAGCCGACCAGATCTTCGATTGAGCCCAACAGATTGCCGATAAACAGATCATTGGCCAACTGGTTGTGGTTCAGAACAATAGGGTTCTCGGCTTGCCGTGAATACGCCAACCCAGTGTTTGTAACTCGTTGCAGTACGACAACCCGCTCTAGTTTATTGTCTATTTCTGACTCTGCGGCGACCTGATGCTCGGCCGGGTTTCCGCAGACGTTTGCGCTTGGTCGGGGCGGGAAACGTCTGGACGTGACGGGTTTCGGCAATGTGTTCGAGCAACAGAAACTCGTCAAAGGTCAGTGGGGCTTGACCGACCAGGTCCTGGGGTAGAAGACGGCGCCATTCCTGTTGGTGCCGGCGAGCCAGGTCCTCTTCTTCCAGCCACATAGTGCAGCCGCCGTGCACGTCAAACAACCGGGTCAACAACTGAATGTGGTCGTCGAGCAAAAAGGTCTGGTAACGGCAGTGGATGTGCAGGTACTGGGCCAAGGCCGGACCGACCAACCGCTGACACTCGGCGGCCCGTTCCACCAGCCACAGGCCGGTAAACAACCGCATCGCGTAGGCTTCGGTCTGGGTGGTTTCGGCGGGGCGGCGGGCGACAAACTCGGAGCCCAACAACAGGGCAAACGTCTTGGCGTAGGGTTTCAGGTATTGGGCCAGGTGTAAAGGACAGCGGCCAGCCGGTCGAGGGGCCAACGGGTGGAAAAACCCCAAAATCGACCGGTAACTCCGGCCGTACCCGGGGTAGCCGTTGTGCTGACAGGCCGACCCGCGGACCCGGTCTTTGCGGCTGGTCGACATGCCGGTGAAGAGTGCCGTGCGGTCGGCCTGGGGTCCGGTTACAGCCTGGCGGTACTCCTCCTTGTTCGTGGCCAGAATGCCACGGCAGCAAAAGCAAAATGTGGTCCCGCACCCTCGCGACGTGCCGACCGTGGCGCACAGCAAGTGGGTGCAGTTGTCATCCTTGGTGACACCTCGGTGGCAGTTCGGGCAGAACGGACCGTCTGTGATGTCGCGGAGGCGGGTCTCATACCAGGTTAGCAGACGCTGGAGGTCGGGGGCAGAGACTTGGGCTACCGCCATATTGTGAAACTTGTGAACGTGTCCGGCTTTCCACACCTGGGGAACCGGGTTGTGGTACTGACGCCGACAGTGGCTGTGTGAGGCGGTTTTAGGGGGCTCGACGACCTGTTGACACCCTGTGCACGTGGTAACCCGACAGGCCTCGCAACACCGCATGAGCGGGACGCCTTGCTGCGGAGTGGCTTGGAGCCTCCAGACTCGGTTACACTCCAACCCCGCGCACTTGACGATCGCCGTCTGGTCAACTCGGTAACCGCCGCACGTCTCCAGGTCCTTCTGGATCTGGGCGGCCCGGTACGCTTGTTGCAGTTTCACCAACGACAGACCCTGGGTATATGTTATGTTGCGTCTCGGCCACCACTGGACGACCTGGTCCCACGTGACAAAACACGGACACTTGCTAAACGGTTTGGCCGGACAGGGCACCGGCATCTGACTGCAGCCGTCAGACGGGTTCACGGCGGCGTGGACGTGGAGCAAGGCGCAGGTGACGCAGATCTGGGCCTTGCACTTGCGGTGACCTCCGACACAACCGGCGGGGGATTCCTCCAAGTCACACAGACACACCACGCAGGTGAAGGCGGCTTGGCGCTTGACTTCCGCGACGACGGTCGATGCACGCCGAACCGGGGTTTGTGGCGCCGCTGCTGGTGCATCTTCCATTCCAAGCAGACGCTGTTCGGCTGGGGTTAAAGGCTGCAAGGGTAGGTCCCGTCGCCCCATGGCTTCGAACAGCAACCCTCCCGAATACAGCAGACCGCCCCAGGCAGACGTGAAACGGCGCCAGGCAAAGGCGCCGACAGCGCTCTCGGTCCGCGTGAAAATCCCTGGACCCACTGTATCGGTCAACAGCGTACCCAACCGAGTCTTGGCGTTTTTCACTCGCAACAACTCCCACTTTTCACAGGCGGTCAACTCTGCGACAGGGGTGCCATTCAGGCCGACAAAGCGGTCCAGCGACACCTCGTACCACTCGTCGGCGTGTTGGCCGTACACTCGGACCGTGGCCGTCAATTCGGACCCAGGTTCGGCGTACTGCCAGTTGGACACAAGACCTAGCCATTTCTTCTGTCGGGGGCGGCCGTTGACCAGGGTAACTGACATTGGCAACTGCTGGTTTAGCCAAGCCAAGGCTTGAGAAGCAGAGACAGATTGGTACAGCGCTAACATTGCAAGCGGGTTGGCGATCCAAATCACTGGTGAGGACAATACAAGTGTTTAACGCGGTTCTTGTTTCGGACACTGGGTTGTCACATTCACGACAAACCCAGTCGTTTCTGGGTTGGGTTACTGGGTTAATCGAGACCTGCCTGAACCTTGGCAGCGGCGACAAAGGCGGCAAACAGGGGGGAGGCTGCCCTTTGAGTCGAAACAAACTCGGGGTGGAACTGGACCGCCACGAAGAACGGGTGGTCGGTTAACTCCATCACTTCGGGGATCTGGTTGCCGGCTACGTCAGTAACTTGACTCCACCCAACAATGACATCGCGCAGGTCCTGGGCTACAGCAGGGTCCACGCAGTACCGGTGGCGAAACCGTTCGTGGACGACAGGCCGGTGGTTGTAGATCCGGCCGGCCCGACTCGTGGCGTCCAGGCAGACCGGGTGGGCGCCGACCCGCAGCGACTCTTGGTCGTTACCTGGGCGTTTGACGATCAGAAAGGGGACGTCGGGGTCGGCGGCGCTGTATTTTTGGTCCGGATGGATCTCGGCGCTGCGGAATCTGAGGCCTCTGACCCCCTGGGCGTACTCCAACAGGGCCAACTGGAACCCCAAACAGATGCCCAAGAACGGGACCTGGTGTTCGCGCGCCCACCGGATCGCGGCCAGTTTTTCGACCACGCCGCGCACGCCGAAACCGCCGGGAACCAACACGGCGTGACACCCGACCAGGTCCTTCTCCTGCTGGACCCGGCGGATCTGCACATTGACGCTGTGCACGTATCCGCTGTGTTCCAGGGCTTTGCGGACCGACAGGTAGGCGTCTTCGGCGGTGGTGTACTTCCCGGCCAGGCCGACGGTGACGACCTGGTCAGCCGGCGCGGGCACAGGAGCCCTAGGTGGGGCCTGGGCAAAGATACGCAGGTTGGCGCTGACCTGGTGGGTCAGGTCAAACTTGTGGACCAGACGTTCGTGGACTTTCTGTTCCCACAACAGCCGGGGAACCTGGTACGTGCTCCTGACTTGGTGCAAAGACACCACGTCTTCCACCGGCAACCGACAGGTCGTGGCAATCTTGCGCCGGGTGTCTAGGCCCAAAATCTGGCCACACCGAGCAAAAACGAGCGACGGAGGCAACCCGGCCTGCCAGGCGTAGCGGACGCTGTGTTGGAGCGGCTTGGTCTTGACAGACCCACAGTGGTTCAGGCCACCGGCGGTCGACGGACACAGGCCGACGTGGATGTGGTGTAGTTGCACGTCTTCGGCCTGTTGCAACCGGCTCAACGCTTCCAGAAAGGTCGTGATTTCGATGTCGCCTAGCGTCCCGCCTAATTCAACGATGCAGATGTCCGGGGTGGCGTGGTCGGCGTTAGCCACCGGCGTCTGCGCGGCTTGGCGGAGTCGTTCGCAGATAATGTCGGTCACGTGGGGGACGACCTGGATCGTGGCGCCCTGGTAGTACCCGGCGGCTTCCCGCTCCCGGACGGTCTCCATGACCCGGCCCCCGGTCAACGAGTTGAGTTTGGTGAGGCCGACGTTCCCCACAAACCGCTCAAAGGTGCCGAGGTCCAGGTCGGTTTGGGTCCCGTCCGCCAGGACAAACACCTCGCCGTGCTCGTAGGGGGACAGACGGCTGGCGTCGCGGTTCAGATACGGGTCGATTTTGACGTAGGTCACCGCCAACCCGGCGTACTGCAGCAGTTGGCCGACGCTGCTCGAGGAAATCCCTTTGCCCAACCCGCTCATCCCTCCGCCCGACACCAACAGAAAGCGCAACATTCGGCCTTGATGGGCGTCGGTGTTTATGACCCGTCGCAATGCCACGTTGTCGCTGAATCGAAGACTTTGATGTCGTCTAGCCCACAGTAAACATGTCTGCCCCGATAAGTTATTTAACGACCGTGGACACAGGAACGTCGCCTCTGTTGACCACCTGGCAGGCCAACGGTCAGACGTTGTTTGTGGCCAACGGAACTGGGGTCATTGAAGTCTACCCCGCTCGAAGCAGCGACCAGTGGCAAAGCAGCAGTTTAGGCACAAAGGCCACGCTGACCAACGGAACTGTCCAAAACTTGGCTGCGACAGACACCGGGAATCGGGTGTTTACGGTGGTGAGCGGTGCCGCACCGGTCGTCATTGACACGACCGATAACTGGACCAGTGCCCCGACGGTTACAAACCTGCCCAGCAACAGCGCGGTGGCAGTAGACGCGTCAGCCGATGGCGAGATGTTGCTGTACTACAGTCGCGCAGCCTCGTTGCTGCGCGTGGCGCGGCGGGCCGGGGGACCGACCAGCACAACCTACAACACGGTCGCCGACCTGATCCTCTCGGCCTTTACGGTAGACATTGCCTGGATGTCCAGCGACGGCCGGCGCGTTGTCAGTTTAGCCCAAGGCGCCAGCAGCATTGACACTTACAACGTGGCCAGTTTGGACGATTGGAACAACAGCACGCCCCGAATTGTCAACGGGTTGCCGTTTGGCTACAACCTGACGTTGCTCAACTTGGGCTGCAACGCCGACTTGACGGTTGTCGTGTTTCAGGGGTTTGACGGCGGGTTAAGAGTGACCCGCCCTGTGGTCGTCGCCACGACCGATAACTGGACCGCGGTCAACATCCAACAACTACCGGTCGACGGTGACATGACCGGCGGCGGGGTCGCCCTGAACGGCCAAATTGTGGCGGTGGGGGACGACGTCGGGGTTCGGCTGTACAAATCTACCGATCTCTTTGCGACCTACAGCCTGTTTGCGACCATCAACCCCGACGTGTTTCCTCAACTGGGCGTCGGGTTCCAACCAGACGGGGTCATGGCTGCCAACAAAGGCGGCAACTTTGAGTACTTGGCCATTCCCGACGTCGGCAACAGCGTGACCCACGTGTTCGACGTGACCCGCGGGCCTACGCCTGTCACCCCGGCCTTGGAGGAACTGATTCTGGAGGGTGACGTGATCTTAAGCGGCACGGACAGCATTTTAGGGCCGCCGCCAGGCCGTGACTTGAGCGTCACCGCCATTGACTTTGCGACGGCGGGCCGCGTAGGTCGTGACGCTTTCTTTTCCACGCTGCACGTCGGCCAACCCTCGCCGGTCATCGGGTCTGTCCCCAAAGACGCCGGCTTTACCCATGTGGGGACCACCCGGTTGGTGTGACCTGCCTGGGTCGCAAACCTGTGGAAAACTAGACTGTTCATCATAAACCTGGCAACATGTCGACCAGCAAGTCTGGGTTGTGGGTAGTGACAGGCGTCATTGCCGTCGTTGCCGTCGGGGTTGCAATTTATTTTGGGGTACAGGCGGCCAAACGCAAACCTCAGTGGGTGAAAACACCTTGTCCGGCATGTCCCAGTTGCCCCAGTTGTCCGTCACCGCCGACGCCGTGCCCAGGACCTACGCCTTGTCCTGCTCCTACTCCATGTCCGTCGTGTCCTAGTTGTCCCAGTTGCCCACCGCCGACGCCACCGACACCGTGTCCACCGTGTCCTTCGCCAACCCCTCCAACCCCAGGGCCGCCGGCGCCGACCCCAACGCCACCGGGTCCTCCGTCCTGCACCGGGTGTGAG
>Ga0070729_10005502_pt1 | contig 13034 bp, 11 predicted proteins | sample tdDd472_FD_66725 | JGI IMG/M metagenome (GOLD analysis project Ga0070729, IMG submission 66725) | Marine sediment microbial communities from the Atlantic coast under amendment with organic carbon and nitrate - tdDd47.2 | ecosystem: Environmental > Aquatic > Marine > Coastal > Sediment | place...
ATCAGCCTGCGATACAGATCATAGGCAACCTTGGGGTCTCCCGTGCTTTCAATCAGTCCCTCAACGGTTTCATCATTCATGCCAATATTCAGGACCGTATCCATCATCCCCGGCATGGAAAATTTGGCCCCCGAACGGCAAGAAAGCAAAAGAGGGTTTTTCGGATCCCCAAAAGTCTTTCCGCTTGCCGCTTCAATTGCATTCAGCGAGGTTGTCAGCTCTTCCCATAATCCCTCCGGAAGCTGCTCACCAAGAGATAGGTATTCATTACAAGCCTCCGTGGTAATGATAAAACCCTCCGGAACCGGCACCCCGATACGCACCATCTCGGCAAGATTGGCCCCTTTGCCACCCAGCAGTCCCCGCACATCATCCCAGGAACCACCAACATATTTTTCAATTTGATCCAGTTCGGTGAAACGATATACCCATTTTTTACTCATCTAAATATCTCCTTGATCTATAATGTTCAATTAGGCTGATTTATTGTAGCAGTGATACTGATTGTTACATTACACAAAGCTGCAGCAAAGTGGAATACACCTGTTCACTTTTCTTGCAAGTTTTTGGAGTCATTTAGGATTGGGGTTTGCAGATCGAACGCGTAATAGTGGAGTCAAAATCTCTCCAATGTATGTTTCAATATCGTTTTAGTAAAATTGTCAGGAAAGAGTAATGCTGTCAATGTATTTTGAATCCACTTAAATCAAACGAAAAGTAAACTTCCTGTGCAGTAGCACAAAGTCTAAGCAATACGATCTTCCCTTCTAAGAACTCTGTGTTTACAAAACGATTCTTATCATAACTGAAACAAGCAATATCCATCAAGAGGATGTCGCCTTTACCTCAAGTTAGCCAACATTTCAATCCTCCAAAGGGTGAAGTACTTAGATAAATCCCAACCCCTACTGCATTCCGCCACCATCTTTTCAGTTACGATTACGTAATTATTTTTGCTCAAAAAACGTCGCCTTGTGGATGAGTAGCACAATATTTTCATAACTTAACATTCTGATATAAATATATAATAGCGAAATTTCACTCAGTAAGAAGTGCTGCTGGCGTACTTTGTGCAAGTAGCCTTAACCAGAGTGTTGAAATCACCTCTTTGTAGAAAAAGGGTACCAGAAGTGGTGTGAGATTATCTAATATTTATATAGAGCCGATTACTATGATGAAAAAGAATCAACTATTTTTGCTACTTATACTTATTCTCTTCCCGGCTATGTCTATTGGCGCTGAATTGCGTACGTTAGAAATTGATTTTTCCTTTACCGCTCCAGAAGATCCGGCCAGACAGCTCCTCGGGTATCGACTCTACAAGGAAGGCGAACAAGTCTGTGAAACAACTAATCCCAGTTCATCCAGTGTAACCTGCGAACTTCTTACTGAAGATGGCACATTTGATTTCACTCTCTCGGCCTATTACTCTAACAGTACAGAAAGCCCACAATCCCCCTCATTTCCATTGACCATAGTCTCTGTTACGCCACCCAATTCAGTCCCATTGCAGGCAGTCATCACCCCAACGCAAACAACAGGTTCTGTGCCTCTCAATGTATCCTTTGTCGCAGCTGATTCTACAGGCGACATCTCCACCTATTCCTGGGATTTCGGTGACGGCACAAGCAGTACAGGCCCCAGTACCAGCCATACTTATACGGTCTCTGGAACATATACTGCGATTTTGAATGTTGTGGACCAGGCTGGAGCAACACATCAGGCAACCACAGTCATCACCGCTCAACCAAACACAGCTCCTCCTGTACCTCCGACAGCCGTCGTCTCCTCCTCAACAGCTGCAGGCAATGCCCCGCTGAAGGTGACTTTTAACGGGACTTCCTCGACAACTACTGATTCATCATTAGTGAGTTACAATTGGACATTCGGGGACGGATCCCAGGCTACTGGGGAAACTACATCTCATACCTTCACAACAGCTGGAACATACTATACCAAACTCACCGTTGTTGACAGCAATGGGCTATCTGATAGTGTGAATACCCCCATTGTCGTGATTGGAACTGCCCCTGCAAACGAAATACCCAATGCCAGTATATCAACCAGCCAACTCCAGGGGGATTCGACCCTGATCGTCTCCTTTGACGCCTCGCAATCTTCTGACCCCGACGGCACTCTCGTTTCATACAACTGGAACTTTGGAGATGGAACAACAGGAAGTGGTCAGAGTGTTCAGCACACCTACACTAGTGCTGCCACTTACTCTGTTTCATTACAAGTGACCGATGACAAAGGTGCAACGGCTTCAGCCACATGTGAGGTCGTCTGCAATAGTACCCTTCCTGATGAAGACTTGAATATTGAAATCGGTACAGTGAGTATCGATCATAATTGGGTCAAAGTGTTCTTTGAAAATGTCTTCAACCAGCCTGTCGTCGTTGCTGGTCCTCCCACTATGGAAGATGGTCAACCAGCCCTCGTACGTATTCGTAATATTGATCAAGAAGGTTTTGAGATCCGCATACAAGAATGGGATTACCTGGACGATTGGCATGCTGTGGAAACTGTCAGTTATATCGTTGTCGAAGAAGGCACATATACTCTTGACAATGGAATTATGATAGAAGCTGGCAGTTTCACTGGCTCAATGAGCTTACAACAGGTTTCCCTACAACAAACTTACAATGCAACTCCGGTCATCTTGACCCAAGTAACGACCGAAAATGAATTCGATGCGGTTACCAACAGAGTTCGTGACATTGATCTAATTTCATTTAAACACAGGCTGCGGGAACAGGAAAAAAACAAAAAAGATCACTCTACTGAAACAATCGGTTACATTGCCTGGGAACCTGGTCAGGGTGAAGTGTCTGGACTTTTGTACGAAGCTGGTACCACAGGTAGAAGTGTGAAACATGATTGGTTCGATATTACTTTCCAAACTGAATTCCCGGACCTACCATTCTTTTTCGCAGGGATGCAGACCACTTATGGTAAGGACAGCGCAGCAGTGCGCACTCAAAATATGTCGCAGACAACAACCCAGATAAAAATTGATGAAGAACAGTCAAGAGATTCAGAAATTATTCATAAGACTGAAGTTATCGGCTACCTCTCCATTGGAGCTGCGATTGGGGAGACAGCCAACTGATTACAGTTGGATACCAGACTGACAGTGGTGAAACATTTGACTCAATGAAAGGTTATAGTTGGGTGTTTGACCCTAGTAGTTTGGTAACAAGATGTAGAAAAGAATCTGACTCACTAGATTGATTATATGACCCCATGATTCATATTAACCCTGTAAGCATCTTGGAGATTGAATTACCAAACAGTACTTTTCCTGTGACTATTTGCAATGGAGATGCAAGATATCCTCAAGGAACTGAAAATGTATAAGTTGAAGAAATGACCATAATTGACTACACAAACTACCAACTTCAAAACAATGGGACACGGTACAGCTAGTAGTAATTCCGGAGCCAACTAGTGAGGATCATATTGAGATGATGTGCACTGAACAGGTTATAAGAAATTACTTTCTTAGATGATCCCAGGTTTCCGCACAATAGTTGATCCTTTTCCCATCTATATTAATACATTCAAATTACATCATCTGCGAAATGCGTTTTGTTTTGAATGAGCAGATATCGATAATCCTTTCATCAGCTGGCTGGTCAGTCGCAGTTTCAACCCAATCCCACTTTTTTCAATAGCCCCCCATTCGAACTGAATATAAGCTGTGTCGATGACCAATTGAAGTGATGTCTCCGGAATGTGCTGGGTAATCGGGGCAATACGTCCCAGCGCATCAAACACCAGAAAATGTATTGCCGAAAAGGTACGGGCTAGAAAGCCACCACTTCCAGATTGTGGGCAAACTGAATTACCTTTTTGTAATGATAGGAAAGAAGGTCACCGAGGAATGAGACTCCGGGATTCAGCCCCCGTCAGCTGAAAGCAAGCAAGTCATTGCGGCGATCATTTGCATAAACAAAATGACGACAAAGACTTTGCGTCTATATTTTTCTTACTCCTGGGTTTTCCTTCTTAGGGGGAGGTTCAGCTTTAAATAATCTCACTGTGCTCATAGCTGCCATCAATATTAATCCGGTTATTGATTGCCGTACACGTTCCAGATATCAACGCCGTGCAATACCACTGAGACAGTCGCTAGAGAGTGTTCTGATGTTCGGCAATCAGCGTACTCATTAATAATCTACAGCGATTGTCGATTTAATAGGGGTAAGAGATGTTGACAGAGCATCTCAGTGATGGCCGAATTGTCTGCAGTCCAGTATTATCAGCGAAGCTTTGTCAATCCTTTGGATTTTATAAATAGTCGGGTTGTTCCTTGACCTGATATTAAAATTTTAGGCGAAAAATTACTATAGTGTCCAACACGTATAAGTCTTCAGAAAGCTTTTGATTTCCACCTGAGGTGATAGAAAAATAATGAATAAGCGCTATTTAATCATTTTTGACGGGGTGTGTGTGTTTTGCAATGGCGTGGTTAATTTCATTATTAAACGCGATTCTGTGGGTGTTTTTGAGTTTTCTCCAATGCAATCAGACGTAGCCAAGTCATACATAAAGCAACATCACGCCTCAAAAGAGATTCTTAATACACTGATGCTTATTAAAAATGGAACGTGCTATCTTAGGACAGATGCAATCTTGGAGATAGCTAAGGATTTATCTGGTATGTGGTATCTTTTTAATGTTTTTAAAATTATACCCAGACCAGTAAGAGACTTTCTGTACACATTATTTGCTAGAAATAGATATAAACTATTTGGTAAGAGAAATTCATGTATGGTTCCAACTGAAAATGTCAAAAATAGGTTTATCGGATTATGAGCGTAACAACCAGTTCATGAGATATTATTACCCCCTTGAACAATTGATTTTTACTGATTGTTTTTAATCTGCAGCTAATCTGAAACAAATCCGTAGATTGCAAAGGGAGGTTATAGTGAGGTGTGCATGCGCAAAGAAAGGACAGTATCAGTCAAGATTTTAATTGTGGCAGGGGTACTTGCGGCAACAGGTATTGTGACTGCTCTCTTCGGCAGAGGACTGGCGTTGCTGTTCCTCTCTGTTGTTGGATTCTTAATCATTTTGTGGTGGTTCACCAGGCGACCAGGGCCAGAAGGCGAACTCCCTTGTAGTTCTGTCAGCTGTTGCCATTATCTAAAAGACAATGAGGATAAACGTCCATAATATCCGCATGAATGTGGGCGGCAGATGAACCTGGATTGACCTGCGCAGTATCAGGGCCGTATTTTTTCCAGGCTGAAAGAAAATCTCCCACCACGTACATAATATCCTCCAGCTGTTTCCAGCTGCAGTCAATAAATTTTTTTATGGATGATAAAGGTTTTAACTACATTTTATTGTATTACTAAGTGACAAAAGATCTTCTATCGAACACCACATTTATAGGATATGGTATGTTGGAGATATGTGGACTTGACAAAACCGACATTGAGGAACATTTTACAGAAGATGTAGGTCAGGTTACCCCATGGCTCCTCCGTCTTTCCTCACTAATGAAAATGAACAAAAGGCTGATATGGTACGCTTAACTATAGTTTTTTTTCTTATTTTCTCTTTCAATGATTTTTTGTTCGCGAAGACAAATGGTCAGTTGGGATATTTAGTTGATCAAATTGTTTCAGAACAACAACCGCAGGGATTTCAAGAGAAGATTCATGCCGGTGCCGTAGTCGCCCGTTTTTATCAAACCCGCGGGTTACAACCCCTTTGGGATGATCCTGATCGTGCAAATCGAATGCTGAACGAGTTCGAATCTGCACGTGCAGAAGGTTTAAATCCTGAAGACTATCACTATAGTTATCTGCGAAGTCTTCAGGAAGCCTTGGCAGAGAGCCCTTCTGCCAACCAGAAAGCCGAATTTGAATTGTTGATGACAGATGGGTTGCTGGTCTACGGCTACCACTTACTCAGGGGGAAAGTTGACCCAAAAAATCTTGAGGCTACCTGGAATTACAAGGAGGCCGAGATTCTTGAAGATAAAGTTTTTAGTCAAATTACATCCCGTGCAAATGCAGGAGAACTTATTGACGCTTTTATCAACCTCAAACCTCAAGACCAGCTGAGTGTACGCTTCCGAAAGGGTTTGGCCTTCTTTCGCAACCTTGAAAAAGAAGCGCCTTTTATGCCTATCGAGGATACGCCGTCACTCAAACCGGGGGAATCGCATCCTGCTGTTCTACTGTTACGTGAGCGCTTAACACGACTCACCTTGCTTTCTGCCGAAACACCCCAAATAGACAATTACGATGAAGCTCTGGTCGAAGCAGTAAAACTTTTTCAAACACTACATAATCTTGATGTTGACGGCGTAATAGGAAGACAAACATGGCAAGCTCTCAATATGTCATGGTCAGAACGTATAGACATTCTCCGTATCAATTTAGAGCGCACACGCTGGGTTTATCACGCAAACAGGGCAGATAAATTTCTGCTGGTAAATATAGCTGGCTATAAGCTCTATATGCTGGAAAATGGGAAGTTGATTTGGGATACCGATATAATGGTTGGAACAATTAAACATGAAACACCAGTATTTCGATCCGATATCACCTATCTCGAATTCAACCCGACCTGGACAGTGCCTCGCAGTATTGTTAATCGTTCCCTGTTTCAAAGCTTTAAGACAAATCCGGCCAGCGTTAAAGAACGTGACTTTGTGCTTTATGACAGCAAAGGGGTTGCGGTTGACCCTGATACACTTGACTGGTCTAAATTAAGTCGAAACAACTTTGCTTACACTGTAGTTCAGCAGCCAAGTGTGCAAAATGCACTTGGGCAGGTAAAGTTTATATTTCCTAATTCCGACGCCATTTATTTGCACGATACTCCATCGAAAGCATTGTTCTCCAAAAGCTCGCGTGCTTTTAGCGCCGGCTGTGTTCGCGTAAAAGATCCATTTGAACTCGCTCGATTACTTTTGAATGATGAAGATAAATGGAATGCTGGGGCAATTCAGGAAGTCGTTGATGGCCGAGAGCGAAAACGAGTTTTTCTTGCTGAACCCTTTGCTATTATGTTGATGTACTGGACTGCCGAACCCCGTGGTGAAAAATATATAAAATTTAACCCGGATATTTATAAACGAGATGGAGGCGTGCTTGCTGCATTAGATAAACCATTATGAAGAGAGGTGTTAGAACCGCTGTACTCGCAATACCCTTAATATTATGTTTTTTACTTCTTGAAGCACAAGCAGAGAATTGGCACCTTGTGGTAAATAATACAAAAATTCATCGAGCACAGATGAGTGTGTTTGTATTGCCGCAGGAACCCATAAAAATTGAATATACCGGTCGAAAATCTTTACGTTTATCAAGTAAAGATATGCAGTTTGCCTCTAAACGGAAGGGCATATATATAGCCCAGGCACCTTCTGAATCAGGCATCTATCAATTGGAAATACAAGATGTTGCCAACTCCAGGATCGTACAGGTAAGTGTTGTAGTCATGGTACCCTATGAAAAAATGGAGGCAGGGTACTTAGAAGGCTATCGTATTGATGACTACCCTAAAGAGCCGTTGAAAGGATTAAAACAGTATGAGCGACCTCGAGGGTTTATACGAATTATGGAAGATAACCTCGACCAACAACTCTCACCACACTTCACATTCGAACAGTTTTTATGCAAACAACAGAGTTCATATCCAAAATTTATTGTTGTGAGTACAGCCACCTTGCAAATGCTTGAATCATTCCTGGATTTCTTAAATGCACGTGGGTATGACATCGATACCTTTGGCGTTATAAGTGGTTATCGCACTCCCTATTACAATCGTTTAATTCGAAATGTTGTTTATAGCCGTCATATATACGGAGACGCCATGGACTTGTTCATCGATAAGGATAACGATGGCAGCATGGATGATTTGAACGGTGACGGCAAATTTAACGGCGAAGATGTTGCGGTTCTCTATAATCTCGCAAAAGAGTTCCATAAAGAGAACAAGGCATATATTGGTGGAATAGGTAAGTACCTACAGACATCTGCGCACACTGAATTTATTCATATGGATAACAGAGGGTACGTGGCCAGATGGTAGGACTATTGGCAGTGGAAGGTTTGTTTCTTATCTATTTCTCATCATAGGGCGAGGGCTTTGCTTGTCCCCATATCTTTATTTTTGTTACATCCATCCGCAAATAACGAAGCTACCTTAAACGACGACTAAGCCGTTGAGTGAAAAGAGCCATTATGCCTCAATATAGATGTGGAGAAGTTCACAATGAAAATCAAAACTGTATATGTGCAAATCTTAGCTATCTTCAGTCTGGTTTTCAGTTTTGGCCAGAACAGTTACGCTAGTGTTCCGGCAACGGGTGAATTCACAGCCACAAAAGAATGCCAGGCCTACCAGTCCATGCGACGCAAAACCAATCCTGGAGATATGCTGCTAGAGATTGGCCAGAGTTATGTCATTCTTGAGAGGAACGTGCCTTCCAGTGCAACGTGGTATCGGCTGCGTGTGGAGGAAGCCAACCCGCCGGAACGCTGGGTCTATTTCGAATGCGGCATCATCGGTACTACTATTGATGGGCAATCCCAACAGACTACTGGGGAAAGGGGTGATGCCAGCAATAACCAGTGTTTTACAGCTGGCCTAAAAGACAGCTTTGTCTTTGCCTTGAGTTGGCAACCGGCTTTCTGCGAAGGTCGTCCACAGAAACCGGAGTGTAAGGTGATCGATCCTTTTGTTTATCAGGCCCGAAATTTCACCCTTCATGGGCTTTGGCCTAACAAACAGTCCTGTGGCAAAAACTACGGATTTTGTGGTATTTACAAGGAATCTGTAAATCCCTTTTGCAATTATGACCCAGTGCCTATGCAGGCGAGGACCCTCGAAAAACTCGGTCTGGTCATGCCGAGTGCTGCTCATGGTTCTTGCCTGCAGCGTCACGAATGGTACAAACATGGTACCTGCCAGACAGAGCGTAACGCTGATGAATACTTCGATACTGCCATGCGCCTGCTCGAAGAATTTAATTCCAGCGGAATGGCTAAGTTCATGCAAGAAAACATCGGTCAGACTGTCACTACACAAACATTTTTTGACGCTGTGGATCAGGCATTCCACGCTGGAGCGCATCAGCGCCTGCAGATATCTTGTAAAGATGGAAAGTTGGTTGATGTATACATACACCTTCCAGCTGAACTCGTTGATGATGCAGGGTTGGATAAACTGCTGCAACAAGCCAAGCCCAAGTTTCATAATGGCTGTGGACGGCAGTTTGAAGTGGATGCGATAGGGCAATAAGAGATATTGTGTTCACTGGTTGTTGTCCTCTGGATTGACCCTCCTGTCTAGGCCGTTGGACAGGTACTCAAGAATACGCACATTGCCATATGTCACCGAAGTTCTTAATATCAATCTATATACTTTTGAAAATTATTGTTGATGATGATATGGAATGAGACATGTAGATCTCGCCCGTTCTTTTTTTATCCAACTTTTTTTACATGCATATTGAAACTGTCCCGCTCATTGCTCTGGTCTTTCTTTTCTGTGCTATCTGTCAATTGGCAGCATGGCGAGTGCGGATGCCGCCAATTCTGTTTTTGCTGCTCACGGGGATGTTGTTTGGCCCTGTTCTTGGCGTCGTTAGACCAAAAGAGTTTCTAGGAGAACTATTTAATCCCTTCGTTTCTCTCTCTGTTGCTATAATTCTTTTTGAAGGTAGTCTAAATCTGAAAATAAAGGAGATCAGGGGACTACAGAAAGTGGTACGTGATATGGTCTCCATTGGAATGGTGGTTACCTGGATCATAACTACACTGGCAACAAGATTCTTACTTGATATTTCCTGGGAGGTGGCCACACTTTTTGGAGCTATAATGGTCGTTACCGGACCGACGGTTGTCGCGCCAATATTACGGACTGTACGCCCTGTTTCCTCAATTGCAAATATCCTCAAGTGGGAAAGTATAGTAATTGATCCCATTGGGGCCTCGCTGGCTGTGCTTGTTTTTGAATTTATTATTGTCGGTGGCGGCCAGGAAGCAATGGGACATACTCTTACAACCTTTGCTCAACTACTCATTGTTGGTAGCGCGATTGGTATGATTGCCGGCTATCTCTTCGGGCTTTGTCTCAGGTATCACGTAATACCGGAGTATCTCCATAATGTTTCTGCGCTTGGGTTGGTTTTTGCCTCATTTGCTCTGGCAGATACCTTTCAACCGGAATCAGGTCTGGTGACTGTTACTGTTTTTGGAATATTGCTTGCCAACATGAAGGGCGTGGACTTGAAACATATTCTTGCTTTCAAGGAAACACTCAGCATTTTATTGATATCATTGCTCTTTATTGTTCTTGCTGCCCGCATAGATTTTGCGGAAGTGTTACAGTTAGGTTGGAAAGCACTCGTAATCTGTCTGGTCATACAAATAGTTGCCAGGCCACTCTGTATTTTTGTTGCTACTCTCGGCTCGACGCTTAGTCAAGCTGAGAAGGTCTTCATGGCCTGGATCGCTCCCCGCGGAATTGTAGCAGCAGCAATATCTTCGTTATTTGCGCTCAAATTGGAAAACTACGGACATCAGGATGCGGTAATTCTTGTCCCATTAACCTTCACGGTAATTATTTTCACTGTTCTCTTGCAAAGCCTGACTGCTGTTCCAGTTGCTAATCTGCTCAAAGTGACTCTCCCGGCAGCTGACGGTTTTCTCATAATTGGGAGTAACCGTCTTTCTCGTGCAATAGCTAAAATGCTCCTTGAGCTAAATATTAAAGTTATTATTGCAGACAACTCCAAAGAGCAAATAGCCAAAGCGGAGGCGGAAAACATTCCAAGCTATAGAGGGAATCCACTTTCAGAACAAGCGGAATACAATCTTGAGTTGGTTGGCCTGGGAAACCTATTGGCACTTTCTGCTCACGAAAGTGAAAATATTGCTGCGACGTTACATTACCGACAGGAATTTGGAAAAAAAAATATTTATTCAATTCTTTCGACTTCCCAAAAGGATAGCAAAAATAGCATATCGACTAATAGGAGGTGGGCACAGCTGCGGGGCAAAATTCTTTTTAACGAAAAAGTGAGTTACCAAATACTTACACAAATGATTGGAAGAGGCGCAACGCTGAAGCTTATTTCACTAAATAAAAAATTTGATCCAAATGATTTTTATACTACCCATGGAGAAGATGCGGTGCCTCTTTTTGGCATTGACCAAAATAATCAGGTGCATTGTTTCAGTGCACAAGGTTCCTTGCAAATAAATGAAGGCTGGCAAATTATTTATCTAGGATATTAGAGAAAAGTTAACAGTTTGAGCGACAACCTTTTGTTTGAAATGATAGTCATGGCTAGCATTAGCCAATAGATTTATTCCTGTTGAATAATCGAATTAAATGCGTAACTTATCAGAGTGTAATTTGATATTTATATTCTCAATCAAGGCAAGAAATATAAACGTAATGGACAGGGAGGCGTTCTAGTGAAAAGATTCAAGAACATACTATACATTCTGGATGGAACAACTCTTAGCCAGGAAAGTAGTGCCGAAAAGGTAGCCACTCTAGCCCGAATCAACAATGCGCGTGTGTCTACCATGATAGCCGACGAGACAACGCTATTTGATGATTTGAGTCTAAAGATTAGTGGCCGCTATGCTGAAATTAGACAAGTGATACTTCAACAAAACACTGAAAGTCTTGAACGTTTTCTAGGCCATAAGCGTTGGAATGGTGTTGATATTAAGCCCGAGTACTCCGAAGCGAACGGTTTCATTTCAATAATTCAAAAGGTGTTGCGAGATAAACATGATCTCGTAATTAAAGAGGAAACTCTTGATCGAGGCATTGATCAACTTACCATGCGTCTTGTACGGAAGTGTCCCTGTCCTGTCTGGGTGATTAAACGAGGTACTGCTGATTTCAAGCGCATTCTTGCAGCTATTGATGTCGGAACAGAAAACCCTGAAGCGACAGCACTCAATAAGAAAATCATTGAGTTAACCCATTCTCTGGCTCAGAGGGAAAATGGAGAGGCACATTATTTACATGCTTGGAGACTTGAATATGAAGCTGCGTTAAATAGCCCCAGGTTCAAGGTTTCTCCAGAAGAAATCCATGAAATGAAGAAACAGATTAAGACAGAGCGTTTGGAGAGCCTGCAATATTTGCTTAACCATAATCATATTCCACACACTGGTGACAATGTCCATCTCAGGGAAGGGGGGAGTGAAGATGTGATAAAACAGGTTATCGATGATCTGAAAATTGACGTTGTTGTCATGGGTTCTGTGGCTCGATCTGGTATTCCTGGTTTATTAATAGGTAATAAAGCAGAACAAACGCTCTATACAATTAACTGCACTGTGTTGACTGTAAAACCCGATGGTTTTATCTCACCAGTGACCCTCTCATGAAATTATGAAACTTGTAAGCAAAGAAGAAGATCGTTTTCTGTGGCTCCTCAAGCACATTATTCATATTTGCCTAAAGGTTCTGGGATTCTTGATGATTTTTGTCATTATCTTCGGTGTGCTAGATGTTGCCTGGACTATTTACCAGCGTTTAATAGCCGAGCCTCGGTTTATCCTTACTATGGGCGACATCCTGGTTACCTTTGGGGCTTTTATGGTCGTATTAATTGCGATTGAGATTTTCCAGAATATCATCCTCTACCTTCGCGATGATGTCATTCATGTTAAAATCGTTTTGGCAACGGCTTTAATGGCGATTGCTCGAAAAGTTATCATCCTTGATTATGATGAACTAGAGCCAATGTATATCTTTGCAACGGGAGTAGTACTCCTTGCGACAAGCATAGCCTATTTCTTTGTCCATAAATTGCCTGAAAAAGACCAAATAGAACCTCCTGAAAAAACGAAAAGTTAGATTTCGAAATAGTTCTTAGCAACAAGAAAAACATATATATCATCAAAATCTGCTGGTGTTTCGATCCAGGCGGCACTGCTAAGGGCAGCACCAGAGGGATACTTTTTCTGTGCGTTTGATAAGGCTGGCGGTAGTGCCTCCGGCTAGATTGAAACGCTTCATTAAACCTTTAT
>Ga0070729_10005506_pt1 | contig 13028 bp, 15 predicted proteins | sample tdDd472_FD_66725 | JGI IMG/M metagenome (GOLD analysis project Ga0070729, IMG submission 66725) | Marine sediment microbial communities from the Atlantic coast under amendment with organic carbon and nitrate - tdDd47.2 | ecosystem: Environmental > Aquatic > Marine > Coastal > Sediment | place...
CCCGCGGCCGGTCCTGCTCCACACCAGTCGTCGAGCAGGGGAGCGCCGAAACTGATCACGGCCCGGGCTCGCTGGAAGTCGTAGCAGGGTGCGGCCTCCAGGGGGCCGGTCAGGCCGGCGAGGGTCGCAGCGGCCAGGTCGCGGCCGTCGGGAAGGGTCAGGTATCGACCGCCCCCCATCTGGTCGAGGAAATCCTGGTACATGGCGGACAAGGCCCGACCTGGACGCAAATCGAGGACGGCGGCCCGGTCCATGGACCCGGCCTCGCGTAACCGGCGCAGCCGACGTCCCACATCGGCCAGGGCATCCTCGGTGCCTACGGGCAGCCAGGGCGTGTCGGGATTGTCGACACGCTGCATGGCGCTCGTGATCCGTGTCGGATGGAAGCGAATCTGGGCGGATCCCAGACCGGTGGGGCAGAGGCCACCATGGCTGACGGGGTGGCCGGGCACGGCCCAGGCGGAAACCGGTTGATCACCGATCAGCCGCAAGCGCAATCCGCATCCGGCGGGGCAGAGCGCGCAGGTCGAGTACGCCCACCCCACCGGACCCAGCGGCGGCCTGGCGATCCAGGACCAGTTCTGGGTCCAGATCGACAGGTCGTCGAGCAGCTTGCATGGTAAAGGTGAGGCGAGCACTCCCACGGTGGCGCCCCCGAAGACCTTCAGGAAGTTTCGTCGAGTCTGTGTCATCGTCCCGGCTCCCGGTTTCCGAAGTCATGTCCTACTTGTGGCACATCAGGCAGTGGTCCTGGATGCCACGCTCGGCGTGGCAATCGCTGCAGTCGCTCATCTTCATGGAATCCGAGAGTTCAGGACCGCCTCCGATGAGGCGAGGACCCCAGATGCGTCGGCTGTACGTGCTGATCCTGTTGACTTCATGAACCGGCAAGGTCGTGGTGGTACCGTGGTCGCCGTGGCAACGGCTGCACTCGATACCGGCCAGTTCCACGTGGGCGGCGTGGGAGAAGTACACGTTCTGTGGTTGGCGAGAGTAGACGAGCCAGGGGATCTCCTGCCCCGGCGTGATGTAGTCGTCGATCATCTGCTGTTCGATGGTGGACTCTCCCATGGGTTCGGCATGGCACTCTTCGCATGCCGACACAGTGGGAATTCCCGCGAAACTGCCATCATCGCGATAGCCATGGCAGTCGGTGCAATCCATTCCGGCGTCTTCGGTGTGCATCACATGGTTGAAATCCAGAGGCTGGTGCTGCTGGCTGTAGAGGATCTGGGGCAGTAGCAACCAACCTACGGCCAGTCCCCCGATCAATCCGACGGCAAAGGCTGAGCGGCCCATGATGCTTGACCAGAAGGTCCCCTTGGTGTTGTCGGCTTTCAAGGCTGATGCCTCCTGCTCTGTAGGGAGAAGAATGCGGTGTGGAGTCGGTAGAGCGTCCCGCTGTCGAGGACGTCGGCGAGGTGGCCACAGAAGCGACCGCCGTCCTGCATCAGGGGGCCGGTGTCGGTGGACTGGGCCGGCAGATGGTCATGGGCGAAGGCGGTCAGCCGGTCACACTCATTGTCCATCCAGCGGCGAGCCTCGTCGTTGCGGAGCAGGCCGCGTTCCAGGGAGTCAGTGGTGCCGTCGGCCGACACCGGAGGCGTGACTCCCTGGAAGAGCCAGCCCCGCCCATAGGGGTCGCGCAGGACCTCGGAGGGGTCGACCACCAGGTGGGTATTGATCTCGGTGCAGTTCAGGGCGTTGGGGAAGGCGAGGTCGAAGACGGCGCCGTCCACGGTGAATCGCACCACCGGGCGGCAGTCGTCGCGATGGTAGGGGTAGGACACGGCGTCCAGGCGGCCGAGGGCGCGGGTGAAGAAGGCGTCCACTCCCACATGGCAGGTGTTGCTGTCGCTACGGTCCAGCCACATGTGGTTGCCGGCGTAGGCTCGTGATGCGGGCATGGGAATGGGCTCGTCGTCGGTGCCGGTGGTTTCGGGATGAGGGTCGGCCACCGAGAGGTACAGCTCGCAGTACCGGTGTCCATCGTTGGTGCAGTGGGAAACGGTGGCCCGGTTGCAGGGGATCAGCTTACGGACGGGGGCCACGTCGCAGTAGTGCACGTCCATGATGCACAGGCGCGGACACAGGCTGCCGGTGGACTGTTCTTCGGGGTGCTCCTTGAGCAGCGGACAGTTGCGATGATCCGGACTGAAGCATTGTTCGGTCGTCAGATTCTCTCCGTTCAAGGGGATCATCGTTCGTCCGTATAGACCGCAGTACTTCACGGTCATCTTTCTCAAAAACGGACACTGCATGGGATCAACCCCTTCCTCTTGCCGTTCTTCTGCGCCGGATATGCATAGGCGATACCCATTCCATCATCGGGCCGAAATAACCCTCTACCGGGCTGCAAACCATGGCTGGGGACAGGTTGGGTTTGGCGACCCTTTCTCCTGGTCAATCACGGCGTGTAGGAGATCGCGACGGCGTGTGGGGAAACACCACATGACTTGAGGGAATCTGGGGCTGAAGAGGCGTGGGAATTCATCACGGAAGCCCGCAATGCCTAGTCAAATAATAACATGCAAGACCGTCGTAAGTCTGGCAGGACCCATGCAATAGGAGGGTCGTAAGGACAAAAGCACCATGTCGCACAAGATGAAGGAGAGACCCATGGACCTGAGCACAATGACCTTCCAGGAGATCCTGTTCCACGGCCGCTACCACATCATCGGGGGGATCCTGTTCCTGGTCTTCTTCAGCGTCTTCATTCAAGAGGCGGCCAAGGAGATCCGGGCCGAGTTCAATCGGCGACGCGGATCGTCCATGGCCGCCCATGGCCCGCGCATCCATGATGACATGGTGGGCCTGACCATGGCTGACGGTGGTGAGCCGGTCGAGGACGAGGACTAGCCGCGACCGAATCCCCGGCCACCGCGTCCACGTCCACCACGACCAGCACCGGCTCCCTGGCCGGGACCGAAGCCACGTCCGCGACCGCGTCCCATGCCGCGTCCCGGGCCGAAGCCGGGACCTCGACCCAGGGGCTGGTCTTGATCATCGGTGGCGCCAGTCGTGGTGGTCTCGGTGCTGTTGCAGCGCCCGAGGCCGCGGCCGGTGAGAGGGCCTTGGCCGAGGGGGCCTTTTCTGTTCTGTCCAGGCATGACTGTTCTTCCTTCAATCTTGGGTACTCGTTGAGCGCCTTGGGGGCAGCTCTTGTGTTTCGTCCTAGCCTCGACCGCCTCGATGCCGCCGACCACCGCCGCGACAGCCTTGCGGCCCGCGCTGATCAGTCGGTTGAACATCGATGGCGCCTCCCTCGACCCGAATGGCCCAGCCATGGACCAGCGCCTCGGCCGTCTTGCGGCGGGCTTCGGCGAGGATGCGGCCCACGGTCGCCCGCGAGACGTTCATCATGGCTCCGACTTCCTCGTGGGACAGGCTCTGCAGGTCGGCGAGCCTCAAGGCCTCGAGCTCGTCCAGGCCCAGCGCCACTTCCTCCAGGTCGCGGAGAGGAACTCCAGCCGGCTTGAAATACACCACGGTCGGGTTGTGGCGGACAGCGCGGGGTTTGGTGGGACGGGGCAAATCGGTTCTCCTTCGCAGACCCTGCCAGGTGTCGGGGGTGGGGTCGGTCGGTTATTTGACTCCGGACAGTTATGAGCATATACTCAAAACTGTTCGACGTCAACATTTGATCTTCTTGAACCATGATGGGAGGCCTCTGATGAAGATCCTCATCACCGCCCAGGGACAGAACTCGACCGATGCCGTCGATCAGCGATTCGGCCGGGCCAGCTATCACATCATCCATGACACGGAGGCCGACACCTACGCCGCCATCGACAACGCCGCCCAGCTCAACGCGGCTCAGGGCGCCGGTGTGCAGGCCGCCCAGAACGCCGTGGCCGGCGGGGCCGAGGCGGTCTTGACCGGTCATTGCGGCCCCAAGGCCTTCGATGTCCTGGCGGCGGCCGGTGTGTCCATCTACTCGGGGATCACCGGCACGGTGGTCGACGCCGTGGGAGCCTGGAAGAGGGACGAACTGGAACAGCTCTCCGGCCCTGACGGCACGCCCAGTCACTGATTGAGAGGTGGCGGATATGCGAATCGTGGTAGCCAGCGGCAAGGGCGGAACAGGCAAGACGACCGTGGCGGTGAATCTGGCGGTTTCGGCGGCCAGGGCCGGACATGAGGTCCATCTTGGGGACTGCGATGTCGAGGAACCCAACGCCAACATCTTCCTGAACGCCGAATTGCCCACCATCCGAACCGTGACTGTACCGGTACCCAGGGTTGACCAGGACATCTGCACACACTGTGGCGCCTGCGCGGAGATCTGCGAGTTCAATGCCATCGCCTGCCTGCCCCGTCAGACCATTGTCTTCGAGGACCTCTGCCACAGCTGCGCCGGCTGCTGGCTGGTCTGTCCGGAGAAAGCCATCACCCAGCGCGAACGGGTGCTGGGCGAAGTGGCCACCGGCAAGGCGGACGGCCTGGGATTCACCGAGGGCCGACTGCGCATCGGTGAGACCGTGGTGCCCCCCTTGATCCAGGAGGTCAAGGCCGAGACGGCGGGCCATCCCTGGGTGATCCTCGACGCGCCGCCGGGCACGACCTGCCCGGTGGTGGAGACCATGCGCGACGCGGATTTCGTGGTCCTGGTCACCGAGCCCACGCCCTTCGGACAGCACGATCTGGAACTGGCGGTGGAGCTGGCCCGGGTGCTGGAGCGGCCGTGTGGTGTGGTCATCAATCGAGCCCAGGAAGGGCGGGATCAGATCGACCGGTATTGTGAAGGTGAAGGTCTCGAGGTCCTGGCGCGTATTCCCTTTCAGCGAAGGGTGGCCGAGGCGTGTGCCGAAGGTGCCCTGGCCATCGATGTCGATGACGAGGTGGCGGCGAGTGTGGAAGGGCTGCTTCGGGCCCTGGAGGGACTGGAGGTGACGTCATGATGGAACTGGTTGTTTGCAGCGGCAAAGGGGGGACAGGGAAGACCAGTGTCGTGGCCAGTCTGGCGGCCCTGGCCCACAACTTCGTGCTGGCCGATTGCGATGTGGATGCGGCCAACCTCCATCTGGTTCTTGAACCCATGACTGAAGTGACTCAACCCTTCATCGCCGGCCATCTGGCTTCCATCCGTCCCGAGGATTGCCGGGGTTGCGGCGTGTGCAGGGTCAAATGTCACTTCTCGGCCATCGAGCGGGTCAACGATCCGGAGACGGGAACGACCTACCGGGTGAACCAGACGGCCTGTGAAGGTTGCGGTGTCTGTGTCCATTTCTGTCCGAGGGATGCCATCGACTTCGAGGACCGTCGTTGTGGCCAGTGGAGCCTTTCCAGCACGAGGGTCGGACCCATGGTTCATGCCAGTCTCGATGTGGGGGCCGAGAACTCGGGTAAGCTGGTCAGCCTGGTGCGCACCAAGGCGCGTGAACTGGCGGTGGAGTCGGGACACGATCTGATCCTGGTGGATGGACCGCCGGGAATCGGCTGTCCCGTGACCGCATCCCTCACCGGGGCCGACCTGGCCTTGATGGTCACCGAGCCCAGCCTGTCGGGTTTGCACGATCTCGGCAGAGTGCTCGACCTGGCCGACCACTTCCAGATCCCGGCGCGGGTCTGCATCAACAAGTACGACTTCAATATTCGACTCACCGAGCGCATCGAGGCCGAGTGTGCGGCCCGCGGCGCCCGGGTGATCGGACGGATTCCCTACGAACCCCTCGTGAACGACGCCCAGATCGCCGGCCGGAGCCTGGTGGAGTTCGCGCCCGACAGTGACGCGGCCCAGGCCATCACGTCGATCTGGCATCACCTCGAACATTCCCTCACTGAATCACCAACGTTGAAAGGTTGAATCATGCGCATCGCGATTCCCGTGTCTCAAGGAAAACTGGCCCAGCATTTCGGCCATTGCGAGTGCTTCGAACTCATCGATGTCGACCCCAAGGACAGCCTGGTCATGGGGCGGGAACTGGTCACACCTCCTCCGCATGAGCCGGGTGTGCTGCCGGCCTGGCTGGCGGACAAGGGCGCCACGGTCATCCTGGCCGGGGGCATGGGTTCCCGGGCCGTGCAGCTGTTTACCGCGAACAACATCAAGGTCGTCGTCGGTGTTCCTGACCTCGACCCCTTGACGCTGGTCCAGACCTACGTGGCCGGTGACCTTTCAACTGGGACCAATGTCTGTGACCATTGACCCTCAGATCCACGCCCGCTGCTGGGTCTGTGGACAGCAAGCCAGCCATGGTCTCGATGTTCGCTTCGAGCCTGACGCGGATGGTGGTGTGGTGGGTGTTTTCGACTGCCATGAAGTATTCACCGGATACCCGGGGTTTCTCCACGGCGGCGTGGTTTCCTCGCTTCTGGACGGAGCCATGACCAACTGTCTCTTCAAGCGCGGAGAGGTGGGAGTCACGGCCGAACTCCGGGTCCGGTTCAAGAAGCCGGTGCTCATCGGAACAGCGGTCTCGGTGAGGGCGTGGTACGAGGACAGTCGACGTTCGGTCCATCGGCTGGGAGCGGAGTTGATCCAGGACGATGAGGTCAAGGCCACGGCCATGGCTCGCTTCATGGATCACCCGGAAAAGGAGTGATCGCTGGAGCCGGATCTAAACCGCCGGCTCCGGTACCGAACACACCAGGCCCAGCTGGACAGCCAGTCCGGCCAGTTCCGTCGCTTGCTCGGCCACCACGTCGGGTCCCGCCGGGCCTCCGTCGGCATAGAGCACGCCGACCACACCTGAGGGAGTGGTCACCGGGGCGACCGTGAAGCCGGTGCATTGGGCGGCGGCGAGCAACTCATCGCCGACGAGCCCGGCATAGGCAGGGCTCTCGGCCATGGGGACGTGGAAGGACCGTCGCTCGAAGACGGTCATGGCCAGGGCGCCGGTACTTCGTGTGAGGGGTAACTCGAGCTTGGCGGCCAGGTCTTCGGCCTTGAGTCCGGCCCAGGCCCAGGGAATGAGAAGCTGTCGATCACGGTCGGCGCGCATCAGGATCACGCGCTCGAAGCCCAGCACCTCGGCGGCGCCGTCGAGGATGAATTGGCGCAATTCGTTGGGCTCACGGCCGGCGGCCATTCCCAGGCCGATCTGCTGGTAAAGCTCGAGCTGCCTGGTAGTCCGCTGGGCGATCTCTTCATCGGTGAGCTGAGTCGGGGCCACGGTGGCGCTGCCCTCGATGTTGACGAGCATGCCGTACTCGCTGAGGTCATCCAGTTCCAGACCCACACGCACGGCCAGGTCGGTGACCTCGGCGTGGGCGCGCTGGTGGACGGATTCGAGGTCACTGGCGCGGATGCCCAGAGTCTTGGTGGCCTGCTGGACGATTCGTTGCTGACGGATGAGGTCTGCATCTTCCGTGGTGAACCGGCTCATGGCGTTGGCGTAGACCATGACGCCCAGGGTCGAATCGAGGTGCCGGGGCGGATGCAGCGGATCGATGTCGTGATGGTCGCCGATGATGGACAGCAGGTCGTTGGGCAGCGACCAGCGCTCGGCGAGGCGTCGTCCGGCCCGGTCATGCGAGATACCGAAGTGGCGCCGCTCGGCGGACAGGGTGGTCATGCCGCGCTGGATGTCCCGGGTGGCGGCGTCCATGGCGCGCGGCGAGCACTCGATGAGCACGATCTTGCCGATGTCGTGGACCAGCGCGTTGACGAAGGCCTCTTCCGGCGGCACCTTGCCCGACACCTCGGCCAGGATTTGCGCCAGCCCGGCTGTGATGAGCGAATGGCGAGCCAGATCGGCCAGTAGGGGCGACCGCGAGAACTTGCTCATCATGTCGAAGACCGACAGCCCCAGGGCCAGCTTCCGCACGGTCTCGAATCCCATCACGACCACGGCGCGATGCACGGTGCGCACCTTCTCGGAGCCGCGACGCTGGTACATGGCGCTGTTGACGACCTTGAGCACGCGCATGGTCAGGGCCTGATCCTTGAGGATGCACTGGGCCAGATCCTCGGCGTTGGATCGGTCGTTGGTAGCCACTTTCTGGATGCTCAGCAGGGTGCGCGGCAGGCTGGGCAGGTCGCCCATTTTCTCGATCTGTGCGAAGACGTCGGCGGAGGTCATGGTCGGCTCCTGGAAAGGGGTCTGCTATTGTATTCGACCAGAGACCGCGAAGCTTGACCGCGAGACCCCTGTTTCAACAGCCGGATGGCGTGATCGGTGCTAGCTTGTCACGGTTCTGAATGGTGGTGTCCAGCCGACCAAGGGAGATCCAGTGCAGTTATCCGCGTCAGAAGCCCTGGCCCGCCTGAAGGAGGGCAATCAGCATTTCGCCAGCGACGAATTCCTGTGCGAAACAGCCACCAGCCAGTCGGTGCGAGATGAGCTGGCCACGGGGCAAGAGCCCTTCGCCATCATCCTGGGCTGTTCAGATTCGCGGGTGCCGGCCGAGCTGGTGTTCGATCAGGGCCTGGGCGACCTCTTCGTCATCCGCGTGGCCGGCAACATCGTGGCGCCGTCGTTGATCGGCAGCGTGGAGTTCGCGGCCACCAATTTCGGGACGCGGTTGGTGGTGGTGATGGGGCACACCCAGTGCGGAGCCATCGAGGCGACCGTGGAGGCGATGCAGCATCCTGAGTGGGATCAGTCAGCCAATCTGTGCTCCATCGTCGACCGGGTGAGGCCGGCGGTGGCGGGAGTGATGGGGGCGGGTGTCGAGGATCCGGCAGAGCTGATCAAGCGATCGGTCCGGGCCAATGTGGAACTGTCGGTGCGGCAGTTGCGGGAAGAATCGGCAGTACTGCGGTCGTTGATGGAGACTGATGGGCTGGTGGTGGTGGGAGCCGAGTATTCGCTGGAGACCGGGGTGGTGGAGTTTCTGGAGGATGGACCAGCCGACTGACGATGAGCATTGACATACTCTTCCTCCGATCCCTTACGTGAGCAATCACGACCTGATTGATCCTGTGGAGGGAGAGCGATATGATCTGGCGTCTGGTATCCGTTTGCCTATTGGCCACATTGGCCCTGTTCATCACCGCTTGTAGTGACGACAACCCTGTCACTCCGCAAGCTTCTCCATACTCTGAAACCATTGGCGATGCCGGCGGCTGGGTCCTCATCGAAGGTCTGGCTAGACTGGGTGTCCCACCGATGGTTCTCGATGAACCCGAGACCTTCGAGATGAACGACGTCGACAATCTCCCGTCATTGCCCGAGCGCTATGTTCTGGTCGGCGCGGCCAGGGTGAAGCCCAGCGACCGAACGTTCCCCGAGCCCCTGGTCTTCGAGTTGCTGACTTCTGCCGACCACCGGAAGGACTATGATCTCCTGCGCTTGGAGGAAGGTTCCTGGGTGGTGGCCAACGAGCAGGTCAATATCAGCTACCGGGAGGACGGTGTTGCACCCTGGGCCTGGACCGATCGACTGGGGTTGCTGGCCATCGTCATCGACACGAGTGTGGAGACGACCGAGGTTGGTCTGGTGGGGTCTATTCTCCAATCCACGATTCTCATACCGCTGGGTGATGAACTCGTCTCGGGAACGGATTATTCCTTTGCAGGATTCTTGGACCATGAGGAAGACAACGGCTTCATTGCAGCGGGTGGAGTCTGGTTTGGTGACCAAGAGCTAAGACCGGGCAATATCCTGAAATTCTACACGTATAGTGCCGACGAGGTCTGGACTGTTCCCGGGATGGAATTGACTGTACATGTGGAATCGTCCGATGAGGTGCCAGCTGTCGACGAGGTGTTCGTCATGCCGTCGGTCAGGCTTTCACTGACCTCCCACCATCAGGAGCAGGTCATCGGTCGGAATGAGGACCTGCATTTGACCTGGGATGGCGCCTCACCTGGGTTTGTCAGGCTCACCTATGGGACGGAGTCGTACTATGACTACAGCATGGTCATCCCCAATAGCGGGTCCTATCTCGTCGATCAGGAAACCCTGGATGAGTGGGTCGGTGAGAGCGACCGGCTGAAGATCAATGTCCTTTACAGCGAGGATGTCTATCGGGAATTGCCTGGGTTCACGAGCTTCAAATTTCACCATGACAGTGCAACCAAGGTCGAGCTGATTGTCGAATGAGCGGCCTCGGTCACCGGATGATCAGTAAAAGGGGAACTCGATCACCTGTTGTCGGTTAGGGGGTGTATCTTTTCCTGATAATCGAGTATTATCAATAGCGCCTCGGACCGGGGAAGTCGGGGCGCTCAAGCGGGGAGGAATACTTCATGTCTATCAGCAGACAGACTCGATATGTCGAGCGGTTGATGGCGATCTTCATGACCATCTGGTTGGATGGGCCGTTGGAGATCTAGTCCGAAGCCTCGGGGGAGGTCGTGGGCATGTTCAGTTATCTGGCCGAGCGGTCATTCGGGTATGCGAAGGACGGAACGCGACTGTTCTACAACTTCGGAACCTGGACCCGACCCTACATCATTCCCGACACCGAAACCGAGCAGCGGCTCTTCGCAAAATCGCGACGGCAGATGATGGTCGTCATGGCCTTCACCGTGATCGTGCAGCCGGTGCTCATCCAGTTCTTCCCGCCGGCCATGGGGAATTCAGTGGGGTTCATTGCTTACCTCGCCGTGATCATGACCCTCGCGTGGATCGGGTGCAGTCTCTATTTCCGTCACGACCTGGCTGGCCTGGAACGGTCTCCCGCCCGATTCCGGATTCGTGAGTATCTGGCCAGCTCGGCGGCGAAGAATCATGTCGCTGTCCTGGTTCTCATGCTGCTCGGATCGTTGAGCACTGTGGGGCTCGGGGTCTGGGCTCTGATGTACACGGATGCACACACCATGGCCTGGGTGTGCATGGTGGTCTTCAGCATGGCCGCGGTGGGGTGGGGCTATGCGCTCTTCCTCAAGCTCACCGGTCGAGAGGCGAGACCGTTATAGAGCATGGCTAAGGTGATTGGTTGATCCTCTTGTCGGACATCGATGCACCCATTCAGACGGGAGACTGAATGAAACGCCTGCTTCTGGGTCTTGCTTGCTGTGTGCTGGTCAGTAGCCTCCACGCCGGATTGCCTGTGATCGAACCCTACCATGACTGGCCGGTCATTCAGGCTCCGGCTGATCCACCTCGCCATGAGACGCTGACTCTCCAACCTGTCTGGCAGCTTGAATGCGGTGAAGATGCGGAGCATCTGATCGGCAAGATCGTGTCGGCGGCGCCGGGGCTCGATGGGCGGGTGTTGCTGGTTGATCGGCAGCTGTGTCAGGTGATGGTGATGGGGGTTGATGGGGAAGTGGAGAAGACCGTTGGGCGGTGTGGTGAAGGGCCGGGGGAGCTCGAGGGGTGTTTTCGGGTTTTGCAGTTGCCGGATGGGCGGATTGGGGTGGCTTCCGGTACCGATTCACCGGATATCCTTTTTGATTCGCAAGGAAAGGTGATCCTGCTCGACACGGTGGGGGATCCTGCCGGTGTCTGGCTGGCTGGTGGCGATCCCGGCAATATGCCGCTGACCAGCGTTCGCGAGATGCGATACGCTGGAGGAGGGGTGCTGACCGTCACGCAAAGGATTCATTTTTCTCCTCCCATATTCAGGACAATAAGAGAGATTGGATTCCTGGATCCGGCGACCGGAGAGCGGATTTCGGTGGTGCGTCATGTTCGCGAAGCCAACATCAAGGCCAAGGATACCGAGTTGACGATTTTCGAACCCCTGGCCAACAGTCGGTCTGATGTGGATGCACTGGGCCGGATTGCCTTTGCGCCCGAGCGTGATCAGTGGAAGCTTGCGATCCGGGAGTCTGATGGCTCAGGGGTGATCATCTCTCGCCTGCTTGAGGCGGTTGAACGGACAGCGGAGGATCTGGATGAGGTTTTGAAGGATCTCGGGGATGGAGGGTTTGAAATGGCCGATGATCATCCCCTGATCCGCCGCATCCGCTGGCGCCCCGACGGCAACCTCTGGGTCGAACCCTGGGGTGTGAAACCAGCCGACGGCGCCATCGCCTGTTTCGATGAAATAGGACCCGCCGGCGGGTCCTTGCGCCGGGTTCATCTTGTCGTGCAGGGGGCCCAGCACGGTGACGAGATCCTGATCATGGAGGATGGTCGATTCGTGGTGTTGAGAGGATTTGGTGAAGCGAGCGAGGAGGACGAGAGTACATCGGCGTCAGTCATGTTGCTTGAATTAGCAAACGATGGACAACACCCCGCCAACTGACCAGCTCAGGAGAAGCATCATGTCATGCATCACGCGACTTGTCGGTGCCGTCACCATCATGTCCATGCTTACCGGTTGCAGTGGATACTCGAGGCTGTCACCAGCCGATTGTGGGCTTGAGTCACCGACAGGGGAGACCCAATCAACAACCCTCGAAGCAGGGCAGGAGATCAGGGTCTATCTGAACAGCGGTGAAGTGATCAAGGGTGAGCTCAAGTCGATCGATTCGGATGAGATCACCATGTGGTCGAAGGATCATTATCGGAGAACCATCGAGCTATCCGAAGTCTCCGAGATCCATCGCAAGGGGTTCTTGCTGATCCCAACGGTGCTCATCGTTCCTTTCCTGGTGTATGGATCTGACCTGGCTTGTGCCCATCTCCTATCCGATCACAGTTCCAGCTTTGGTAATGATTACGATTGATGGCAGTCGTGGACATCAGAAAACCCCCTCTGGATTCAGGCTGACTATCCAGGCCAGAATCCAGAGGGGGTGCCAGATTCGAAACCTATCTCACCGCGTAGATCACCACCTCCAGCGGATTCGCATCCGCCGCATCCTTCTCCTCTTCCGATCGCTCCACCGACTGCTGCGACAGCCAGGCGTCGAGGATGCCGGTGACCACCACGATGCGCCCGTCGTCGAGCATGGCCAGGCTGTCCTTCTTGGCGTCGGCCTCGCATTCCACGGCGACCTGCCGCACGAACTCGCCCTCGGGGGAGAAGACGTCATAGAGCGCGTAGGCTCCGGCCGGCGCCTCATTGATGCCGCGGCTGGTGTGCACCCACAGCTCGCCTTCCGGAGTCATCCACATGCTCATGATGTCGGGTTCGAATTCCTCGATGGTCACTCCCTTGAGCGGAACCGGGTGGTAGGCGCCCACGCCCTCGATGACCAGGGTGGCCAGGCGCTTCAGTTCCTCATCGCGCGGGAATGATTCGTA
>Ga0070729_10005507_pt1 | contig 13026 bp, 15 predicted proteins | sample tdDd472_FD_66725 | JGI IMG/M metagenome (GOLD analysis project Ga0070729, IMG submission 66725) | Marine sediment microbial communities from the Atlantic coast under amendment with organic carbon and nitrate - tdDd47.2 | ecosystem: Environmental > Aquatic > Marine > Coastal > Sediment | place...
CAACGATATGAGCTTCAGACTGTTCTAAACCCAGATCAGTATACAGTTGAACCAGATACTCAATTCGTTTTTGGTCAACACGGCTGACGGTTTCTTTCGCTTTTTCATCTGTAAGTGCCCATGCCCGAATATGAATTTCAGGGTCAGTTTGTGATGATAGAGCAATCTGATTGAGTCGTTCCAACTTATCGACGGGTGTATCCCCTTTTTCCGCATATTCGATGAACTTTGCCGTATATTTTTCTTCCCAATAGGCTAAGACTGCCTCTAAAAAGAGTTGTCGGTTTTTAAAATGATGATAAAACGAGCCTTTGGTCATATTGAGCCGTGTACATAATGTGTCAATCCGTACACTATCTATGCCATCATTAAACAATAATATCAGTGCCTCATTCAGCCATGTTTCTTGTGAAGTCTGCGCCATAATCAAACCTTTCATTCAACACAACCATACCATACGGTATGGTATGGTTCAAGGGGTAAATAAATTTCCACAAAAAAAATGATCTATTCTGAGATTTTAGTTCCTATCGCAATGGATGAATTACAAATTTAGTGTATAGATAAAGTGGGGGAAACGCAAAAAGGGTCAACAGAGTGACCCTCAGTTTCGTTCAAATATTGAACTAGAGATTTAGAGGTTTTGTTGTGCTAATGCCGCAATTTTACGGAATGTATCCGCATCACGTATCGCTAGATCAGCAAGGCTCTTGCGATCTAATTCTACGCCAGCTTTCTTCAAACCAAAAATCAGTTGGCTATATTTTAAGCCGTGGAGACGTGACGCTGCATTAATGCGTTGAATCCATAAACGGCGCAATTGACGACGGCGCTGGCGGCGATCACGATACTGATACCAAAGACTCCGCATCATTGCTTCGTTAGCACGTTTCCATAGAGTACTACGTGTACCCCATTGCCCTTTAGTTAACTTAAGGACTTTTTTGTGTTTCTTGCGTCTTACAAATCCTGTTTTTGTTCTTGCCATGATATTTCTCCGTACATAAAATACCCGGAGCACTTGCACCGGGCATACATTTTCCAGCGTATGTAAATCTTAAGCAGGTGGATTGGCTTTATATTTACCAAGATATGGGGCAAGGCGACGAATACGGCGTTGTGTTGCCTTTTCGCCAACAACCAACATCTTATCCCATTGGCGTTTCACCCGTTTTGATGAGCGACGGCGCAAGTGACTTTTACCGCCCTTGGTACGGACAATTTTGCCCGTGCCAGTGACGCGGAAACGCTTGGCAGTTGCTTTATGTGTTTTGAGTTTATATTTAGTAGTCTTTTTCTTACGAGTCACTATTGCTCTCCGATTATTACTTGTTCTCTTTATTAGGGGCGATTACCATGAGCATATCACGACCTTCCATATTGGGTCTTTGCTCAATCACTCCTACATCCTTTAAAGCCTCTTCAATATTTGCGAGACGTTCACGTCCAATGTGTTGATGGGTGATTTCACGTCCTCTAAATCGCACACGGAACTTAACTTTTTTACCTTCTTGCAACCATTTGGTGGCACGCTTAATATCAAATTGAAGGTGATAATCATCGGTCTTAGGTCGCAATTGAATTTCTTTGACCAATACCTTCACTTGATTTTTCTTCGCTTTGCGCTCTTTACGGCTTTGCTCATACAAGAACTTGCCATAATCCATAATACGACAGACGGGCGGTTTGGCGTTCGGTGCTACCTCGACCAAATCGAGTCCAGCTGTTTCAGCACGATCTTGTGCATCACGAAAATCGACAACACCAACATTTTCGTTGTTTTCATCGACTAATCTAACTTCGCGTACACCACGAATATTACGATTGATTCTATGTTCCGGGTTTGAAATAGCTAAATAACCCTTCAGCTAAAGTTGGCAGAATAAAATAGACATAGTTGGTAAAACTACGTTAAGGAAGTTTAACATAGGTGGTAAACGCCTGTCAATTCTGAGTCAGAGCAAATTTCAAGGTCAATTGAAATTATTCTGGCATTTGGGTCAAGAATTCAGGGTGTTTTTGTGTATATTGACGGATGTCATTCAAGGCTTTGTTATATTTAGCAATCAGGTCTTCATCCGAGCCTTTATAACGACGCAAGGTTTGTTGAGCGCAAGCACTACATCCACGCATTGCCCGATAACTATCGGTTTCGCATGGAACACAGCCATTCAGTCCAATCATCATCGACATAAAGGCGAGGACTTCTGAACTGGTTTCATCTTTTTGAATTAAGTCAGCAATGAGTTCTGCCCACGCCTTACCCCGTAGACGTTGGAGTGATGCGATAGCATAATGTGGAAAAAGAATCTCGTTATCCGTATACATAATTGTCCCCAAAATCAGCAATCAACAGCGGTGCATAACACAATGTCACGCTATACTATAGATTACAGGATACGATTTTTTTATCATGATGACAAGCAAATACAGTGATTAGACCTAAAGTACCAACTTTTTTTATGACAATTTTACAGAGAGCATGAATGAATACTAAACACACATATTGGCAATATACAATATTATTGTTGATACTTCTGGTAATGACAGGATGTAGTAGCGGTACAGTAAAGTTCGCGCCAACTCCCCTTCCACCAGAATTAAATCCAACGGAGTATGAGCATCCATCGGGAGCATTTTCGCTTGTCTTACCGCCGAACTGGTCAGTCTTTTCGCAGAATTTAACAACACTTGCATCAACATCATTTGCACCTCCCACCTCCGATACCCCATTGATACGGGTTGCGGTTATCAATCTAGGTGATCCCATCGAAGCCAATGATATGGGTGAATTGTTATTGCAATATCAAACACAAATTCGACCTGACATTGACCGTTATACCGAGCAAGATCGTCAAAGTTTTGCAGATGGGAGTTGGCGATTAACAGGCTTACGGACGGTAGCTGGCGGAAACACACAGCAGATCAATACATTTGTAGAGCGTAATGGGTCATTATTTGGCGTGATTGAAGTCACTGTGCCTTCAGAAACAGCACGACGCACAGATATTCAACGGATTATCAATACCTTCACCTTACGTGGTGATGCAGATTTACCTATTTCGGACATTAGCGCGCTGGCGATTTCATCGGATTCACCTATAGAAGTCGTGAATGTCAATACATGGACAACACCTGAGGGAGTGTTATATGTGACGGGTGAAGTAACCAATCACGGTTCAGAAGTAGTATCACGGATACCTGTCACAGCCTTACAGATTGATGCCAATGGCACAGGATTAGCCGAAGCAGTCGATATGGTGATGGGCTATAGCTTGCGTCCAGAAACATTCTTGCCATTTAGTCTACGCTTTGGACAGGGGCAAGTCGATGGAGCAACCCGTTATGCGGTCATTGTCGGAGATGATGAATGGAATCCTGAGGAAGTTATTGAGATCGTCGGCGAGGAGATGTTTGATTGGACAGATGAAAGCAATTTCAACGACGCAGGTCAATTGTTCATCAATGGCGTTATCACAAATAATAGTCTTGAAGACACCAAAGACACCAAAATCATCGTGACGGTATTCGATGACAGCCAGAATGTCATTGCCTCAGCCTTTCATGATGTACAACCCGCAATTTTAGGAGCTGGTGAGACAACCGATTATACCTTACTTATTTCTGATGTTGGCGGAACACCTGCCACCTATATCCTTACTGTACAAGCGTTACCCTGTAGTGAGGACGATTGTTAGGTCATAACAACATAGAGTCATGATACACTAAAGGCATATCATTCTAAGGTGAGGTAGACAACATGTATATCACATTTCATGGCGCGGCACGCAGTGTTACAGGCTCGAAGCATTTAATCGAGGTCAATGGTAAAAGTATCTTACTAGATTGTGGATTGGTACAAGGACGACGTAAAGAATCCGAGGAAGCCAACCGCCATTTACCCTTTGATTGCAGTAAGATCGACCTGATGATCTTATCTCATGCTCATATCGACCACAGCGGCAATATCCCAAATCTTGTTAAAAATGGATTCAAGGGTGACATCATTTGTACCCCTGCTACTCGCGATTTATGTGCGACAATGCTTCGTGACAGTGGTCATATTCAAGAGCGTGATGTCGAGTTTGTCAATAAAAAGCGCGCACGTAAGGGCGAAGAACTTGTCGAACCCATTTATACACAAGAGGATGCGGTTAAATCACTCAACAACTTCATCACGATGAATTATTATCGCCGTCGTGAAATCGCCAACGGGGTTTTTCTCACATTCCTTGATGCGGGACATATGCTTGGTAGCGCCATCGTTGTGCTTGATATTATCGATCAACAAACCAACCGTGAACGCCGCCTTGTATTCAGTGGCGATCTTGGACGCGAAGGAATTCCCATCATCCGTGACCCTGATACAATTGATGGTGCGGATTTCCTGATTATGGAAAGCACCTATGGCAATCGCACACATGGCTCATATCCCGACGCAGAAAAACGCTTAGAAACCATCGTCAAAGAAACCTATCAAGCTGGTGGCGTATTGATTATGCCTGCTTTTGCCGTTGGACGAACCCAGCAAATTGTGTATACACTACATCGACTATGGGAAAATGGGGACATACCGCACTTACCAATCTATGTCGATAGCCCCTTAGCCGTGGATGCCACTTCAGTTTTTCAGCTTCATCCAGAAACCTATGATGAAGAAATACGCCAATTTATTAGTGATACCAGCGTCCGTAATCCATTTGGTTTTGATGATTTAACCTATATACGCTCACTATCACAAAGCAAACAGCTTAATTTTAAGAAGGAAACCTGTATTATCATCAGCGCGAGTGGCATGGCGGAGTTTGGACGCATTGTCCATCACCTTAAGAATCGCATCGAAGATCGCAAAAACACGGTTCTTATTACAGGCTGGCAAGCAGAAAACACACTTGGTCGCCGCTTGGTTGAAGGTAACAAGATGGTCAGAATCTTCGGTGACGAATATGCTGTTAACGCACGCGTTGAAGTCATCAATGGCTTTAGCGGTCACGCCGATGTGGATGATCTCATAAATTGGGTCGGTACAATGAAAAAACGTCCTGAGAAAACATGGCTAGTTCATGGTGAGACCGAATCATCCGAAGCACTACAACAAACACTAACCGATAAATTTGGTATGGAAGTTCACGTTCCATATCTGACAAACCGATTTGAGGTATAAGTTATGTCAGAGCAGAGTTCACAACGCAGTGTATTTTTTGATGAGTGGATAAAAAGCCTGCGCGAACAATATAAATATGTCATCCGCAACAACGATCAAGTGACACTCCCCTCGTTAACGACAGTGATGCACAACGTTGGGTTTAGTGATGATGAACTCGCGCATTTACGGGTCGAAGCCACGATGCACGTTGATGCTGTCGGCGCGGATTACGTCCCAGATTTGACCGTCTTAGATCAACCAACTGCAGGTCAACCCCATCCTGCCGAATGTCTTTGTCCGCAATGTATACCAATTGACGAAAGCCAATTTGATGCCGACGGACAACCTCTATCACCGATAGACCTTGAAGAAGCGAAACAGGAAACTGGTCATGTTTTTCCCGTTGCCAAGGTCGAAGCATCCGAGCCTATTATCGATAATGAGACGCTAGACGTTGATGGCCATCTGCCCGATGATGACGACGCAATGCTTGAGCTTATTACAGAAGATGACACACTTACTTTTGAGGATAGTCTAGTCGAAGAAATTTCAACTGGAGATGACATTGACGATTTGGAAGAGGGTGCAGATGATGAAGCCGAAGACGACCCCAATGCCCCCAAACAAATGAGTATGTTTTAGGAATCTGCTATGAAAACATTTCGCCGTACACCCTTTGTACTTGCATTATTGACAATCATTGTGTGTTTGGGTTTACTGCTAACCAGTTACACACCGTTCAATCCCACTCATCGCCGTTACTCCAGCGAGACGGTATTAACAATGGGAGATAGCAACGACATCGGCGACAGTGGCGAAAATGTCCTGAGTAAAGACTTAGGATTACCAAGAAATGATGAGCAAATCCCACAACTAATTATCTGCAATACGACACCTAAAAATCTACCCAAAAATGCGAAATGTATCTTCAATTCCGACGAAATAGAAAATTATCGCCAACCTGATTTTGTCTCTGACGAAATTATCGCAGAATCGAAAAATGCAAAACGTCTGTTAATCAGCTATGAGCGCGATTACCAACAAATTCAAGAAATTGCGATTGCATCTAAAGCATTAAAGCGTCCATTATGGTTATATGTTCGGCACAATACAGAGGTTGCTCCTGAATATCATGCTATAGTCGAATCCACAGGTGGACGTATTGTTTATTATTTTGCAACAGATGGCTATGCAAACCTAATTGATCTCATCCTCACTCGTATACTGGCTGGTGCATTGGGTATGATGGTTATAGTTATGCTCTGGGAGATGGTCGCTGGCATTTTTGCATTTAGTTTGCCAACAATGCACCAACCTAAATCATCTGTGGTTGTTCATGAACACAAAACATCACGAAAAGCTCGCCACGCGGTTGATGATTATGAACAATTTGTGCGGTCTGCAAAAGATAATGCCCGAAATACATTGGATGACTAATCATGCCGATTACGGACGATGATAAAAAATGGATGCGGATGGCTTTAACAGAAGCAGAACGCGCCCTCGATTATGATGATGTGCCAATTGGGGCGATTGCAGTACGCGGTGATGAGATTATCGGACGCGGCTATAATCGTCGTGAAGCCGACCAAGACCCAACCGCCCATGCAGAGATGATCGCTATGCGTCAAGCATCTAGTGTGGTCGGATATTGGCGATTAGAAGAAGTCACCCTATATTGCACCTTAGAGCCGTGTACGATGTGTGCTGGTGCGATGGTATTAGCACGATTACCACGCCTCGTCTATGCTACAACTGATCCCAAAGCAGGCGCGGCAGGTAGTATCATGGACATCACCCGCCACCATTTGCTTAATCATCAAGTACAAGTAGAACATGGGATTTTTGCAGATGAAGCATCTGAGCAAATCCGCAGTTTTTTTCGTAAGCTACGTGCACAAGGTCAGAAGTAAATTACGATAACGGCAGAGAAACGATGACCTTTGTACCTTGATCGATTTGACTCTTAACCGTAATTTCACCCTGATGCGCCTGAATGACCTTCCTAGCGATCGTCAATCCTAATCCTGTACCGCGAGTTGTGCGAGCTTTATCAATCCGATACAAGGGCTCGAATATATTCTCTAATTCATCAGTAGCAATACCAATACCATTATCAATGATTTCGATCTGAACTTGATTATCCGACACCATCAATTGAACAGTTATTTCTCCATCTTCATCGCTATATTGGATAGCATTATCGATCAAGTTCACGAATACGAGCTTGATTCGTTCAAAATCTGCTTTAATACTCATATCAAAGGACACTTGTGATTTAAACATAATCTGCTTTTTTAGCATCTCATCTTTAACCGAATGAATACAATCTTGTATCAAGCGATTCAAATTTATATCTTCGGTTTGAAGTTGAACGTTACTTTCTAGCCGTACCATTATTAACATATCATCGATCATGCTATTGATCTGAAACGATTGTGTCTTGATCTGTTCTATATGAGGCAGTGCTTTATCATTATCAAGCAGGTGAGTGAGTAAGAAGGTTTTTGTATTGATAATAGAAAGTGGTGTCTTGAATTCATGAGCAACATTTGTGATAAAGGTTTCTAACAGGTGAATGCGTTCTCGCTCAAGCTGTAAGATATTGCGCTGTTTTTCAATTTGTTTATGGATCGTAATGTCTTCTTGTACCATCACGTAATGCGTCGTTACATCATCATTATCTTTGACAGCAGAAATCGAGACCAGTATATTTAAGACAGAACCGCTCTTATTGAGAGTCTGCCATTCTCCACGCCATATACCATCCTTTAATAACACCTGCCAAATCGTTTGATAAGAGCCAGAAGACCCAAGTTTTTGAATCAGATATTCGAGACTCACACCTAATATTTCATCGTGCGAATAATCTAATAATCTCTCAAAAGATGAATTAACATATTCAATTATCCCATCGGCATTAAGCAAAGCAATACTACTTGAGCTATGTTCAATCGCCTGTAAGAACTTTTGAACTTTAGCTTGTACGATCTTACTTTTTGCAAGGTAGCCAATAGTTGAGCCATAAAGTTGCAATAATTCAGGATGATAGGGTTCAATAGGATTTCTGTTAATCAAATTATCAGTAGTCATCAGCCCAACAAATTCCCGCCCATCCAACAATGGGACAGCAATATGCCAACCATGCCCAATCACCTGTGACTGAGAATCTAATAACTCAGCTTCTGTGTTAACAACAACTTGTTTTGTACCATGATAAAATCCAAACATAATTTCGCCCGCGAATTTAAATGATTCGCCCCGTTCATCGCGGATACGACCCTGTTCATCTACACCAAATGTACCCAGCATCCATTCACGTTTTTCATCAACAAACCATAAACTCAAACGATCAAACCCTAGGCGATCCATACCTAATTCAATTCCTAATCGACACAATTCATCAAACGATTCGGTACGATCTAACTCGATACTGACCTCGTTTAATATTTTAAGTTTATTTTGAAAGTCGATTGTCGCTTGCTCACGCAGTTGTAATTGGTCAACTAAGAGTCGCAGATCAAGATAATCGGCTTCGATCTTCTCAAGTTCTCTAACACGTTGTTCCAACATTTGCAGTTTATTTGGGTTTGGCGGTGTCATATTAAAAGTTATCATAGTTCCTATTCATATTTGTTCAAATCTAGATTGACACAAATTATTATAAGAATAGTAAATCTTTCTCAAAATAAGTATTGGAATTAGGAATAAGTAGCCTATTCAAACAACATTTACCGAACATTAGCAGATTACAGATAAAATAATCGCTCATGTTCGGTTGAGGAACTGATTTTCGTTCAGTGGAATACTGACAACTACGATTTATCTGATTTTGCTTTTGATGATTTACCACCAAACTGCCGTCCAATGAAAATTAAGATGGATGCAGTTACAGTAGCAAGTACAAGATTAAATATAACCAAAGAAACACCGCCATCAGGCGTACCGACATTTACAAAAAGTAACAATATGCCGCCAATTCCTGCACCAGCGATCCCTAAAATTAAATCTTGGATAAATGGTTTATCTTGCGAGCCCATGATGCGACGTGCAAACGCACCAGCTATTGCACCAACAATAATCCAGCCAACGCAGATAAACGGGGATGACACCAACCATTGAATCGCACCCATGATGAAACGCTCCTATTTAATTTGATAAGGCATTATAACATGGTGCGGTAAGTTATCGAAAATGGTGTTCATTTTTTAGAGGTTTTATCGTATACTATTGATCTGCTATGGAGAGGTGCCAGAGTGGATGAATGGGACTGTCTCGAAAACAGTTGTACCCTCCGGGGTACCGTGGGTTCGAATCCCACCTTCTCCGAAAAAATAATCCTGCCAATCGGTGGGATTTTTTGTTTCCTGCTTATTGTTGTGCTTGCTCCACTAACCCTTGCAACATAGCCAAATGATCAATGTCTTGCGTGTGGGGTTGTTCTTTGATTTCTTCTAATTTTCTGAGCACAAATTGTAAAATTGTCTCGCTTAAATATTGTTTATCGGTCATAACAAATCATCCTATGTGATTAAACCTATGTATCATAACGTATCACACAGAAGAAATGTTCCAGAATCCCTAAGATTTAATCAAGATTTAACCGACCCATAAAAAAAGAGCAGGTGCTTATCACACCCACTCTTTAAATTTTATCTTACGGATAGTACAGAACTTATTGTCCCATTAACATACCAGCAGGCATAATCATTGCGTTTTCAGGCAATTCTACAGCAACTGGTGTGTTGAAATCATTCAGTCCTAGCCATAGATAGAAGCTGAATGCCGCAGAGTCCATGGTGGGGTCACCCATCATTTCACCATCAAGAGCAAAGTCCATGCTCATTTCCATACCGTAGTTATAGGAATCTTCCAAACCAATGTATTGGGTAAAGTAGATTTCTATGTCTTGCAACATGGTTAGGATCATATCAGTGCCTTCTTCATCCATACCCATTTCGCCATACATGGATTCAAGCATACCAGACAGTTCGTCTGATGTTAACAATGCACCATAATTGATGACCATTTCGAAGACAGCAACAGGAGTACCTTCTAAATCTTCATCTTCAAGGCGTGTGATTGTAATGGCTTCTTGTAAGGTTTCGTTAGAAAATCCGGATAAGCCACTTGTCATTGCGCCGCCACCCATTGAGGACAAATCAACTTCATCCATCATGGATTCAAATGCGCCATTGAGATCAATACCAGCCCAACCCATTCCACTGGGGTCTTCACCTAATGCCTCTTCAAGTGAAGCAACATCCAAAGCATAAACACCATCTTTCATGACGATATTTAATGGAATTTCGGTTGCGCCACCAGTCATCATAGCAACCATTTGTGGCAATGTGATTTGAATACTTGCTTCACCTTCAAATGCGGAGAACAATGAATCTAACATTGCTGGCATTTGGTCCATAGCGGCAGCAGGATCACCCATAGCCATATCTTGGTATTGTTTAAGGGCTTCGGTATCAAGACTCAATATACCACTACCATCAATACCAAAATTCATCTCACCCATCCCAGCCATTTGCTCACCTTCCAAAAGCATATCAAATGCCATGGATAGATCAAATGCAAATGAGTTGACTGTTGACATAACTTCTTCACTTTGAAGCATGATCTGGCAATCATCAGCTTCCAAGAACAAACAGTAGTCTATCCCCTCATTGAGTGACTGCGCGTTCACACTAGCGAAGGGAACAATTGACAATATTAGTGTAAGTAAAATGACCAATCTCTTGTACATCATCTCTCCTTAAGGAAGTTGTTTTTATTCTATTGTATTATACGTGAAAAAATCTTAAAAGTTCCCCCAATATCTGGGGGGATGAAGACTTGACGAGAATTTTTATAAGTTTAATATACTTTGACACACTCTACACACTCTAAAAATAGGAATATGATGAAAACAATAACAGTATATGGAAGTGCCAAAGTTCGTCCCGGGGATGCTGATTATGATACATCAGTAATCGTTGGACGCAAATTAGCAGAAGCAGGTTATGCCGTCATGACAGGCGGTTATTACGGTGTAATGGAAGCCATCAGCAAGGGGGCAAACGAAGCAGGCGGGCATGTCATCGGGGTAACGACAGATCAAATCGGCAAACAATATAATATGGAACCCAATGCGTATGTTAATGAAGTTGTCAATTATTTAGAATTACGGGATCGCCTTCTTTATATGGTACAAAAAGCCGACGGCTATCTTGCTATGCCCGGTGGTGTAGGCACATTACATGAAATTGCCGAAACATGGGAACTTATGAGGATTAACGGTGTACCCAAACGCCCATTTGTCTGTTATGGGACACTGTGGGAAACCGTTATCAATGCCTTACAAAGTAGTCCTTACCTCGGCACAGGCTATGAAGGAATGCTCTCGATTGCACACTCACCAGATCAAGTTGTTACAGATCTGATAGTGTAAGTTTGCTGGTATCAATTACGTCAAATAGCTACTGTAGCAGATATAACAAAAGGGTTGCGTCATGGATGAAACAAGTTTAAAGCAATTCCGTCAACAAAAAGATGAGCATTATAAAGTAAGTCCACAATCACCACTTACACCAGAACAACAGCAGACATTTACAGGGCTGAATTACTATCCCTATAATGAAGCGCTTAATTTGACTGTCGAGGTCAAACCATTTTCCGAAAAGCAAGATATACAAATGCAAACAAGTTCAGGCGAAACAAAATGGTATCGTCGTTATGGAGAATTCACATTTGAGGTTGACGGCGAGTCTGTCCGCCTTACAATCTACCAAGCACCGCATGGGTTCTTCTTGCCGTTTGTCGATGCTGGCGCAGGTACAGAGACCTATCCATCAGGACGCTATCTCGATCCCGAACATATCTCAGGCGATACATTCCATATCGACCTCAACCGCGTCTACAATCCGATGTGTGCTTATGGAGATGGTTGGTCATGCCCCATTACCCCAGCCGAAAACCGCATCAAAGTACACATCAAAGCAGGTGAAAAAATCCCCGATCAAGCATGGGCACACTAATCACAAAACCATAAAGTCACTGAGTCAGTCAGTGGCTTTTCATTTATTGCACCCCTAAGCAAATACAAGTATCCCATCTTCTCCAATCACCATTGGGTTATTATAATTAACATACTTAAAGTTTAGAGTTATAAAAGTAAGAGGGTGTTATGATACGTAACAAGTCGATATTTTCTCTAATGCTGATTATTTTCATCTGGCTATTCTATGCACCAGTAGGGATAGGAATTGTTTTTGCACAGGAGACAGCAAATGATCCAGTGACAGCAGAGGCTTTTAATGATCGCGGAATTACCTATTACGATGCGGGGGATTACGAACTAGCCATTATTGATTATGATCAAGCACTGATATTAAACCCAGACTATGCCATAGCTTATAGCAATCGCGGAGTTGCCTACGATGCACTAGGTAATTATGAACAAGCTATTGCTGATCAGGATCAGGCACTGATATTGGACCCTGAATTTATAGAGGCCTATGTTAATCGTGGGGTAACCTACCATACGATAGGTAATTATGAACAAGCCATTGCTGATTACGATCAAGCACTAGCATTAGCTCCAGAGGATATAGAAGCCTACTATAATCGTGGAACTGCCTTTGCTTTATTTGGGGACTTAGAACAGGCTCTTGCTGATTACGATCAAGCACTCGAACTAGATCCAGAATTTGCAGAAACTTACTATAATCGCGGCGTTGTTTTTATTATGTTCGGTGATTATGAACAAGCCATTGCCGATTTCGATCAAGCATTAGAATTAGATCCAGAACATGTGGGTGCCTACAACAATCGTGGCACTATTTATAGTGAAATAGATAACTTTGAACAGGCTCTTGCCGATTACGATCAAG
>Ga0070729_10005510_pt1 | contig 13020 bp, 10 predicted proteins | sample tdDd472_FD_66725 | JGI IMG/M metagenome (GOLD analysis project Ga0070729, IMG submission 66725) | Marine sediment microbial communities from the Atlantic coast under amendment with organic carbon and nitrate - tdDd47.2 | ecosystem: Environmental > Aquatic > Marine > Coastal > Sediment | place...
AAAGCCAAGCGCATGGACCTGAACGGTGCAACAGTCATTCCTGGAATGGTAGATGTGCACGCCCACGGCTCGCAGGGAACACAGGAAATCACGCCCCAACAAAATTGGATCAATATATCAAATGTTAGCTTTGGCGTTACCACCATTCATGATCCCTCCAATGATACGACGGAAATCTTCGCTGCATCTGAACTCCAAAAGGCCGGAAAGGTCGTTGCTCCTCGCATCTACTCAACCGGGACGATCCTATATGGTGCTCATTGGCCCGGCTATACAGCCGAAATCAACAGTTATGAAGAGGCGTTTTTCCATGTCCAGCGGCTAAAGGATGTCGGTGCCATTTCAGTAAAAAGCTATAACCAGTTGCGCCGTGACTCAAGGCAGCAGGTCCTTGAAGCGGCCCGCAAACTGGGGATGATGGTGGTTCCAGAAGGTGGGGCGAAGTTTCAACACAACATGAACCAAATCCTTGATGGCCACACGGGCCTGGAGCACGCCATCCCGATTGCGACAGGGTATGATGATTTAATTCAATTCTGGTCGAACACAGAAGTTGGTTACACGCCTACCTTTGGGGTCGCCTATGGTGGACTTTCAGGTGAAACCTATTGGTATGACAAAACCGAAGTTTGGAAAGATGAGCGCTTGATGCGATACACGCCTTCCTTCCTGGTTGAACCGCTCGCCATTCGCCGTCCAACTGCACCCGAATCTCACTACAACCATATCGATGTTGCCAAGTTTGCCAAAAAACTGGTCGATGCTGGAACGCACGTTCACATTGGCGCACACGGGCAACGCGAGGGTTTGGCTGCCCACTGGGAGTTATGGATGATGGTTCAAGGTGGCTTTTCTCCATGGGAAGCCCTGCGAGGGGCTACCATTCACGGAGCGAACTATATCGGGCTCGACAAAGAGTTGGGCTCAATAGAGGTCGGAAAACTCGCCGATTTTGTGGTAATCGATGGTGATGTCCTTGAAGATATCCGCCAAAGTGAACAGGTTCGTTGGACCGTTTTGAACGGTCGGGTTTACGAATCGGCTACAATGAATGAAATTGGCTTGACCACAAAGGAAAGGGAGCCTTTTTTCTTTGAGCGACTATCAATTGATAGCATGCCAGAACCCACTGCAACCTATATGCAGGTGAAAAAGGAACGCTTGCACTGGGTCCATTAAAAAAAACGGCCCTCAATGATCGCATTGAGGGCCGATTGAGTGATTTAACTGAAATTCAGTTAAATCGGCGAAACATCACTCATTTTCGTAGGCGATTTCACCGTGTAGGGATCCATCCAGACCATCGACTTCAACTTCTTTGGAGACTTTCACGGGCGTCACCTTATTGATGAGCCACAGCATAACGTAGGTGAAGAGGAACGCGTATAGGCCTATTACCAATACACTTACAACCTGTACCAAGAAGAAATTGGTTCCGCCAAAGATCAGACCATCTTGTCCATTGGCGTTTATGGCAACTGAGCCGAAAACTCCCAACATTATGGTCCCAAGAATTCCGCCTACTCCGTGAACGCCCCAAACATCGAGGGCATCATCCCAATGCAACCGATTTTTCAGGGAAACGGCAAAGTAACATGCACCACCGGAAACAATACCGATCACAACCGCACTTTGTGGAGAAACAAAGCCAGCGGCTGGCGTAATTGTAGCCAAACCAGCGACCGCGCCAGTTAATAACCCAACAAACTTTGGTTTGCGTTCTTTGCGCCATTCGATAACCAACCAGGTGATGGCTGCAAATGAGGCTGCGATATCAGTGTTCAAAAAGGCGATCGCCGTTATGCCATCGACTTGCAGTTGGCTACCGGCATTGAATCCGTACCAACCGAACCAGAGCAAACCTGTGCCGAGAGCGACGAGAGGAATATTATGAGGTCCACGTTCCACGACTCGACGTTTACCCACATAAAATACAGAGGCAAGCGCGGCCATACCTGCGGAAGCATGCACTACGATACCACCGGCAAAATCCAGTACACCGAGTTTGGCCAATAATCCTCCACCCCAAACCATGTGAACCAGCGAGAAGTAAACGCAGAAAAGCCAAATGGTCAGGTACAGCAGGTAGGCGGGGAAACGAACTCGATTCGTGAATGCCCCGGTGATCAGCGCAGGTGTTATAATGGCGAACATCATCTGGTAGGCTACAAAGATGAAAAGAGGAATTGTACCGGTCCCAGAGCCAAAAACACTGTCAACCGAAATTCCATTGAGAAACGCCATGTCCAGGTTTCCGATGATTCCACCTTCGCCGCCACTGAAACAAAGTGAATAGCCAACGGCGAACCAAATAACGGTTGTCCAGGCAAGCGACACAAAGCTTTGCATCATGATACTGAGAACATTCTTTCTCCCAACGAGTCCGCCATAAAAAAAGGCCAAACCTGGCGTCATTAACATTACTAAGCTGGTGGCAACCAGCATAAAAGCAGTCGATCCTGTATCAAACATATTATTCTCCTCTTAATACCTTTAGAAACTCATTCCAAATACCAGGTATGCCTGTTCCTGTTCAGGGTTGTAAATAAACGAAGTAAATACTGGTAAGCTGAATTTTTGATTGAACTTAAACTCTTTGTCCAAGCGAACACCAACATTAATCACAGCAAAGGAATCGGCCCCATAATAATCGGGGTTTTCATCGCTTCCACCGGTCGCACCGCAAAACAGCTGAAGGCTGCTGTCGTTCACCTTGACTTCGTAATCGAGTTGGAAATAGGTGTTGTTTCCCGCATCGTTGTGGAAGTTGTAATAGGCTGAAAGTGTGAGCGGCACGTTTTTGAAACCGAATGAGAGTCCGGCCTCCATGGTGTGCGCTCCAGCACCGTCTTCGTCGTCGTAATCGTTAAAGTTTCCGAATTCGATTCCCGCATTGGGGAAATAATAATCGGTTACTAAAAACGTCAAGTCCATCCTTTCCATTTCGGCTGTGTAACTGAACCAAAGATCCAGTTCGTCGGCATCGGATGCATCTCGGTCTAAACTGTAGGAACCCCAAAACCCGGCCTCAAAGCCACCTTTCGTCATACTTAAACTGGGTTGAAATGCAGCGGCATTGCCAATGTCAAGCCCCCTCCAGTTGTATCGACTCACCAGGTCCGATCCAACGGAAAAGGTAATTGGATTTTGGCCAAAGCCATATATGCAAAACGCCAAAAAGAATGTTGTAAGTGCAACAAATTTCATTTCTCGATCCTCCTTGCGGCCAAAAGCCTGTGCCGATGGTCGCCTTGTCACAATCTGATATGCGACTTCTCACCAGTTATGGTAAGATCAAGTGTCTGAGAAGTGAACCTGCCACTCAATTACTGTGGGGTTTTTGTTGTAAACGTTTGTTACATGCATTCACTGGTTGGGTCGGTGTCACGAACGTTTGGCTTCGAGGCAGCGATTACAACCCACATCAGGGTGATTTCATTGTTTAAGCTTCTATTGATTCACAACGACAGTTCGCATGTGCAGGAACTGAACATCCTTTTAACAAATCGTGGATTCAACACTTATCTGGCTGAGGATGTCTTAAACGGAATTGAAATCGCCAAAATCTATACCCCGGACTTGATTCTCTGCAGTATTCGCGAAAACGGAATCGACCATTGTCAGGTTGTTTCCGAGCTAGCCCGACACGAACGCACCCACGCTATCCCTTTAATTTTTATTGCTTCAGCGCCTTCATTTGAGGAGATGCGTTCGATCATGAACGCTGGAGCGGATGATTACATCCCTTACCCCATGGATCATGAAGATTTGATCCAATCGCTGCATACACGAATCAAAAAACGCAACGCCATCAAAAATAAATTTGATCGTGGGGTCCAAGAAGGCATTGAGTCGCCCGGTGAACTTCCGTTTTCGGAAAATCACGTGCTTGTGAAGATAGGCAACCAGTTGCGCGTCATCAAATTTCCCGAAATCATCTGTGTCCTGGCTCTCAAAGAGTGTTCAAAGATAATCACAAACGATGGCAAGCGATTTGTCATCCGAAAGTCACTCAAAAAATGGATGGAAGTTCTTCCCGCTCAATCGTTCATGCAGATCCACCGCTCTACGATTATCAACCTCGACTGTGTGTCGAAAATTCAAACAAATTCCGAAGGCTCGCATGAAGTCATTCTCCACCAGATCGATTCACCTTTTCAGGTAAGCGTTAGAAACCTAAAGAAAATACGAAAGCTCGGCTTCAGGGGTTAGGAATCATCTGTGACTTAACCGGTCTTCCCTACGAAGCTCTCAAGACGTCCCTTTTCTGATCCTTTTCAACCAGGGTTTTATGTAATTTGACAGGGCGCGAATGTCGGGCCCGCATCCTGATATTCAGCATTTCAACTCCAACTGAGAATGCCATGGCGAAATAGATATAGCCTTTGGGGACATGGACATCAAATCCTTCCACCATGAGGGTGACTCCGACCAGAATGAGAAACGACAAAGCCAGTATCTTAATCGTAGGGTGCGATTCAACAAATTCGCTAATCGCTTTTGCTGCGAGAAGCATCACCCCAACCGCCATGACAATGGCAATGGCCATGATGGAAATGTGGTCGGCCAGGCCTACTGCTGTTATGACCGAATCCAGGGAAAAGACGATATCAAGGACAGCAATCTGAACCAGGACCATACCCATGCTGACCCGGACAGCGCCAGTCTGCTCTTCATGACCACCCTCCAGGCTGTGGTGGATTTCATGAGTTGATTTGGCAAGCAAGAACAACCCGCCTCCGATAAGGATCATGTCTCGGCCCGAAAACCCTTTACCAAAGAGAGTAAACCATGGCTCAGTAAGTCCAACCACCCAGGCAATGGAAAAGAGCAGTCCCAACCGCGCAAACATAGCCAGTCCAAGCCCCAGGTTCCGCGCCATTGCTCGCTGCTTTTCGGGCAAGCGACCAACAAGAATGGAAATGAAAATAATGTTGTCGATGCCAAGAACGATTTCAAGTGCCATGAGGGTACCCAAGGCGATCCAGCCCTCGGGTTGCGAGATCCATTCAAACATGACTTCCTCCAGGATGAATTGGTTACACTTGCAAGTTTGCCACGCATCTAAGTCTTTGGGTAGATCTTTTTCAAATGAGCAGGGGGAATTAATTTATCTGCTTTAGGCGGTTTTCGGCGATGTGATCGAAAAGGGTCAAATCAGGATGATTCATTAGGTCATCCAATGTCCTGCGTTGGTCGATATCATTTCGAATTTGGGCTTTCAGTGCCTGGAAGTCCTCAAAACGTTTTTCCGGTCTCATAAATTGAGTAAAGGCAACGATGACATGCTCACCATACAATTCAACCGTTTGATCCAGGGCATGCGTCTCGATCCCAAGTGTGGGCTGTAGGGTTTCAGGCGCGTCCTGGTTGCGGGTCGGTCTAACACCTACATTGGTGATTGACGGTAACCACTGATCTCTCGCACGCAGCCATGTCGCGTAGACCCCCAAACGTGGTAATAAAAGGCCGCTCGGTTCCATGTTAGCTGTTGGAATCCCCATTTCACGCCCTTTTTGGATTCCTTCTATGACAGGCCCTTCCATAAAATAATGCCGGCCCAATAATTGATGTGCCTTACGCATCTCTCCCCTACGGACACAATTGCGGACCCGTGTCGAAGATATCACCCCGTCTTCATCTTCGATATGATCACTAATGTGGGCCTCGATGCCCCTTTTCGCCGCAAGTGTTCTCAACAGGTGCGGTGTGCCAGCGCGCTTGTGCCCAAACCGATAGTTCCCACCAACAATGAGAAAACGAACCTCTAGGTCCTGGATGATTTGGTCCAAAAACGCCTCGGGGCTCAAGCTGGAAGTTCGATAGTTAAATGGAAAAGAAAGCAGGTGGGGAATTCCGTAGTAAGTCAGCAAGTCAATTGTCTGTTCCTGGTTCTGGATCAGACCTGGATCGCGAGCCGTTTTAAAAAAAACTCTGGGATGGGGGTGTAACCTTAGGAGTCCAGGTTCGCATTGGTTTTGCTCCGCAAGCGTCTTCGCTTTTCGCAGTAGGAATTGATGCCCAAGGTGTATTCCATCAAGGTTACCCAAGACGAGCGAAAGCGGTCGTTTGGGCAAGCTCGATGTCACGAATTCGATCAAAGGAGGTTCCCCCACAGCAAGGCCTGCAACACCAGATTAGCGAGCAAACCGGCCGCCATATCATCAAGCATGATGCCCCAACCATTGGGAATGGGTTCCAGGCGTCTCACGGGACCGGGTTTCCAGATATCAAAAAGCCGAAAGAGAATAAAGGCAACTAGCAGATTGGTCGTGCTGATAGGAACGGCAACCATAGCGAGGAATTGGCCAGCTACTTCATCGATCACCACAAGTGAGGGGTCTTTATCCCCGAGCCGACGACTGACCCGATGGCTGACAAAAACACCCAGGAAGAAGGTTCCGATCACCAAAGCTAGTTGACCAACAAGGCCGGCAGGGAACCAAACAACCATAATTGCGATGGCAAGCAGCGATCCAACTGTTCCAGGCATGAGCGGAGAGAACCCCGTTCCAAGACCACTGGCTAATGCGAGATACAGCCGATCCATCAGTGACATCGGTTTACTCCCACTCGATCGTTCCGGGAGGTTTGGAGGTGATATCAAAGACCACTCGGTTAATTCCCTTGACCTGGTTCACGATGCGCTTACTCACTTCTGCAAGAAAATCGCCAGGCAATCGCGACCAGTCGGCCGTCATAAAGTCGCTTGTGGTAACAGCTCTAAGCGCGCACACCTTGTCGTAGGTGCGCTCATCGCCCATGATCCCAACCGTGTGGACGGGCAAAAGAACTGCAAAGGCCTGCGAGACCGAATCGTAGAGACCGAATTCTTTCATGTGATTGATGTAAATGGCATCTGCTTCCTGGAGGATTTCCACATATTCGGGAGTCACTTCACCAATAATGCGAACGGCTAAACCAGGGCCCGGGAAGGGATGCCGGCCAACAATTTCTTCTGGAACGCCAAGAATGCGACCAATTGCACGGACTTCGTCTTTGAAGAGGTCGCGGAGAGGTTCCAATAATTTCATTTTCATTTTATCAGGTAGGCTCAAGTTGTGATGGCTTTTTATAGTCTGGGCTGGTCCAGCTCCCGTGGCTGATTCGATCACATCCGGATAAAGTGTACCCTGTGCCAAAAACTCTGGGTGATCCAGTTTTAGCGCTTCCTCTTCGAAAACTTCAATAAACTTGCGACCAATAAATTTGCGTTTGACCTCCGGATCACTCTGACCGGCCAGTCCATCAAAGAAATCTTTGGTTGCATCTCTGTGAACCAGGCGAATACCGAATCCCTTGCGGAAGGTACTGACGACCTCCTTGGCCTCATCCTTTCTCAATAGTCCCGTATCGACGAACACGCAGGTAAGTTGATCACCGATTGCTCGGTGGATCAGCGCTGCGGCCACGCTGGAATCCACTCCACCGCTGAGTCCTAAAAGGACACGCTCATCTCCGACCGTATCCTGAATGTCCTTTACAGCAGATTCAATATAATCTTCCATTTTCCAATTGGGCTCACATCCACATACACCAAAAAGGAAGTTTTTCAGGACCTGCTCACCGTGCACCGTATGGGACACTTCGGGGTGAAATTGAAGCCCCATGATAGGACGAGATTTATGGACCATGGCGGTGATCGGAGCGTTTTCACTCGACCCGACAATCTCAAACCCTTCAGGAGGGTGGACGAGACGGTCGCCATGGCTCATCCAGACCTTCTCGGTTTGCTGCAGCCCCTCGAAAAGCGCGCATGATCGTTGAACGGTCAGTTCAGCTGGGCCGTACTCACGGTGCTCGGCGTTTTCAACCCGCCCACCCATTTCGTTACAGATGAGTTGCAGGCCATAGCAGATGCCCAAAATTGGGAGCTCCGTTTTCAGAATGTCCGGATCCGGTTTCGGCGCATCCTCGGCCAGAACACTTCTAGGTCCACCAGATAGGATGACACCTTTGACATGAGGATCATTCAGAAGATTAGGGCTGGCATTAAATGGAACGATCTCACTATAGACGTTCAGGTCTCTGACCCTACGCGCAATTAACTTGGTATACTGGGATCCGAAATCAAGGATGACAATTTTATCTGGATGAATCATTCACACACCTTATTGGTTCTTATTTGGGCTCAAGAAGACCCTGAAATCAAACACACCCTTATGTATCACGAAATGGCCAGCTTTACAATTCCAGCCGCTCACCTTAACTACCGGTTCTTGGATCAGCCCGGCAGATTTGTTAGAATGCGGCCTCGACCCTACCCCAGAACACGCGAGCTGCAATGATCATCGTTCTCCTTACCACATGTTTCCTAGCTCCTCCACTAACGGCGAAATTACCCGGGAAACCCCTGCATTTAATGCTCTCGAATCAAGGCCAGAGACTGTGGATAACCTACCTGGAAGACAGTTTTGGCCTTAATTTGGGTAGTCTCTCCAACCAGGGCTTCAAGCAGGTTGCCCTTCCCGCGGAGACGAAATGGGTGGTGCCCCACCCCGACAAGGACCTACTCTACTTGGGCACCGATTCAGCATTGCTTACCATTGACATAAAAACAGAGGCCAAATCCTCCGTTCCTATCTCGTGGAATGAAACTTACCCGCCACCCGCCTGGCGTCCCGGCACCCTTTCTGCCGACCTGCTATTTATTCCGAGTTTGGATGGGGTCCATATCATGACATTAAAAGGCGATCACAAGTTCCTTGCCTTTGATAGGCTGCCTAATTTGAATCCAAACAGTGTGCAACTTCCAGAGATCGTACTTCTGGGGAAAAAGCCTGTTTGGTTCGCGGCACAAACGGTCTATCAGCACGAGAACCAAAAGCTTGTAAGATCGGAAATGCCTCCAACCCATTCAATGGAGCAGGCCATTCCCATACTGGGTCTCAAGGGTGAACTCGATTGGTTTATCCATGGCGGAAACCAGGGTGATTTGAGTAGCTTTGGTTGGAGAATTCGTAACCGAAAGCTCTCCGAACGAGGCATTTTGACTCGTTTCGCCCAGGATATCGGAAAGGGACGGGTGTTCTTTACGACCGTTTCCAATCAGGTATCATCTCACCTCTACGCTTCTCTTTGGGGCAAACGCGTTTTTAAGTTGTGGGTCGCGGTCCAAAAAGACTCAAAATGGAGTCTTGTCGAAGAGCGCGAAATCCAACTTAAGAAGGGTGAGGGAACATTTGGGGTCTTCTGGCCCGGTGATGGCAACGGTGACGGCTTTCTCGACATGGTGGTCTGCGACAAAAGACAGGGATTCAAACTATATGCATCGCGTCCTGATGGCCGTTTTGAAAAATCTGGAGCGGATTTGGGATCGGTTCCTGATGAACTGATGTTCTTAAAGCACGGATTGGCCTGGGCCTACCAACGATCGAATGGCTGGGAGTTACATTGGCAAAAATAGGAATCGTTCTTATCAGCTTTTTGGCAGCCCTTCAGGCAGGCGAGGCGTACCTTCTCTCCCCGGAGTTCTCGGAGAACCAGGCCGTTCTCGTGGTTGACCAGCAGCTTATCGAGGTCAAAAGTATCAGTGGTCGACTCTTATCTCAATCGGCCCAATCGATGATCCTTCAAACCGCCGATGGCCGACTCGTGACCCCTTCTGGAGCCGTGAGCCTCCTGAAACCCATCGACCCGACTACTATCATCGTAAGCCATCAGCCGGGAATGACCCATCCATTTCTCCAATCGCACCAAAAGCTCTACGTCTTTTCTGCAGATGCTTGGAGAACGTTTCCCGTTTCCGCTGAATTAGAATACTCAGGTCCTGACACAGCACTGACCAGTGCACACCGATTTGAGGTAAAACTACCGTTCCTGTTCGACATGAATGATGCACAAAGGGTTCTCAGTTACCATCCACAGACTGGGCGTGCAGCCTTTATGGATTCGAAGGGTGAACCTCAGGTCAGTCAGCTTGGACGACGAGCACATCCTATTCGACTTAATAACCTTATACTCTGGTTGAATCTACCTGAGGAAGGTGATTGCCAGATTTCAACGTTAAATCAACCGCTTCGCTTAAACGATGCTCAGAAGATTCCGCATTTGAATCGCTATCCCTTGATCTTGAGTCATATGGAAAAGGCGTGGGTGGTTACCTTTCCCTTTAATGTAAAACGCTCTCTCAGGTCTTGGGAGGATGGCACCACAGAAATCACCTTGAACTGTATTTCGGCTGATGGTGACAAGATCCAAATACAATCGTTTTCTCAAGAGCATGCCCCTCTGTCCTTCCAATTGGGAGTATCATCCAGTGGATCACCAAGACTGGACGTTAAACCTCGCTTTCGATTTCTTCCCGTTGCCAACGAAGACAAGGTTTGCCTGGTCTTTCCAGGCGAATTGATTTTCTTTTCACCCGGTGGGCCAACTGGGTATCGAGTCACTGCGGACAATCGCCATATTGAAGATCTGGCCGTGATTCAACAAGACCTGAAGGCTGGATGGAACTCGGCCGGAAAACTAGTCAAGTGGTAACCACCGGCATATTTACTTCCCAAAACCCAAATTTGCTTTGGCCAGACATTCAAAATGGAACTCGTTTAAAACCAGGAAACCCTTATCGTTTGGTTTTGTCTTCAAGGAAGAGGGCAACCGAGTCAAAAAAACCTTCGGGATTTTCTAATAACATGAAATGACCCGTATTTTTTAGGGTTACAAGTGATGAATCTCGAAAAACATTGGTATATTCGGTGGAAAGCTCCATATGACCGTAATCGCAATCGCCGCGAAGAACCAAGACCGGGAAATCACCCCGGCCAAAGTCCTTTTTTAGCGTTTGGGGCTCGCGTTTCAAGCAACCCATCACCATATGTGATGCATAAATATTTAAAAAAGGCTGATAATCCTCAGTCAGAACACGGTCATCGCAAACAGCCCCTGGTGACAAAGCCCCTAGGATGGCAGATCCATACTGAGTCGCTTCTTCTTCGGGCAAAAAACGAATAGCCGCCGTCGGGTTCACTTTCAATAGTAGTATTGCCACCATAAGTCGGATATCTATCAGGTTTTCCAGCACGCGTCTCTCCGCAGGATCAAGATGTTTACTTGGGCTTCCTGCACTTTTTTCTTCCCAATCTGGCATGAAGAGTGGACCTGGTGAAACAAAAACTGCGGCAGCAACCCTTTCTGGGAATTTCGCCGCATATCGTGCAAGAAATTGGGCGCCCCATGATTCGCCAATTAATACCAAACGCTCCCATCCCAAGTATTGTCGAAGCGCCTCAAGATCTGCGACATGACGCTCAGGTGTATACTCAACCGGATTTAAGCGGCTAGAAAAGCCGCTACCTACCTGATCATAAACACACACATCGAATCCAAGCTTCGTGAATGGACGCATGGCGTTGCGAACCGAATAATTGGTCGCCGCATTTGATCCTGGCCCGCCATGAAGGAACAGGATACCGCCTCTCTTAGCCACAGATGAATCTTTGTATAACTTATATGCAATGCGACTTCCTGTATAAAGATCTGCGTATTGAAGATCGGTAAACGCTCCTGGCTTCTGTGGAAATTCTCTTGGCTTGTACATTGCGATGCCCAAAAGTAAACCAAGTAAGATCATTATGATCGCCATAAACATGCAAATCTTTTGGCGGATTTGAGTACCTCGAAAGACCATGTAGGCCAGGTAACCGGTTGCCACTCCCACCACGACAATCGATACGAGACCAAAAAGGTATGGATAAGGCAATAAATAAGCCAATCCAAAAAAGCACATGATGGCACTCAATCCACCAGCAACACATGCCATGACTAACAAGGTAAGACGCAAAAACAATTGCATTCTGGCCTCCGAGCAAGACGTTCTTAATTAAAAGGAACGATCTAGCTTCAGGATCGTTCGATCACTAGTACCGTTTTTGATTTGCTTATGCGCGCTGAATGGGAACTATCAATAAGAACAAAAAAGGATAAAGGCAAACTATTTTTTAGCGGATTCTGCTATGCCAAACTGCTCCAGGCGTTTTACGAGTGTTTTAACGCTCATACCGACATGTTTGGCGATTTTAGTTTTGTTGCCCCTGTATTGGTTGTAAAGAAATTGAAGGTACGCCTTCTCGACATGTTGCTGCGCTGTTTCGAGGTTTGTTTTTAAATCGGTTTCGCAATTCAATTGAATCGGCACCATCATGGAACCACTGATTAAATTGTTTGGAATATGGTCCAACCCAATTGGCTTTCCTTGGGACAAAATGGTGGCACGCTCGATCACATTCTCAAGTTCACGTACATTTCCAGGCCATGGATAACTTTGCAGTAGTTGCAAGGTATCTTGATCCGGAAAGGCTTCCGGACACCCTTTGCGTTCCAGGAAATGGGTGATTAAATCCTCAAGGTCCTCGATATGACTTCGCAGCGAAGGAACCTGAATGGGAAAAACGGAAATTCGAAAAAACAAATCCTCGCGAAACCGACCCCGCTGAACTTCATATTGGAGGTCACGATTTGTTGCGCAGACAAACCGGATATCTGCGTGGTGTAGTTGAGTGCCTCCAACAGTTCGAAAGGTTTTATCTTGCATAACACGTAACAACTTGGGCTGCAGCTCTAAAGGCAGTTCCCCTATCTCATCCATGAAAATAGTGCCGCCCTGAGCCAGCTCGAATAATCCTTTTTTTCGTTTCACGGCTCCTGTAAAGGCGCCTTTTTCGTGCCCAAACAGCTCACTTTCAAGGAGTTCCGAGGGAATAGATGCGCAATTGATCGTGACGAACTGTCCACTATTCCGGGAGCTGTGAGCATGAAGTCGTTCTGCAAATAATTCTTTGCCTGTCCCCGACTCACCTTGAATCAAGCACGTAGCGGTGGACTCGGCCACACGATCAAGAACATCGACGGCCTTTCTTAGAAGGGGCGACGAACCGATAATCTCGCGCGGTTGAAGCCCACCTCGCGTGGCATTTAGTAGGGCCGAATCTTTGAGTAACTGGTGTTCCAGGGCCTTTCCAATAACCACTTCGAGATAATCCAGATCCACAGGCTTCTCCAGGAAATCGAACGCACCGCTTT
>Ga0070729_10005514_pt1 | contig 13010 bp, 9 predicted proteins | sample tdDd472_FD_66725 | JGI IMG/M metagenome (GOLD analysis project Ga0070729, IMG submission 66725) | Marine sediment microbial communities from the Atlantic coast under amendment with organic carbon and nitrate - tdDd47.2 | ecosystem: Environmental > Aquatic > Marine > Coastal > Sediment | place...
GGCCAGACCGGCGAGCTGCGAAATGTCGTCGATCTCGTCGCCGTCGCGCTCCAGGTGGCAGAGCACGGCGATCGCGCCGAGGTTCGCCACCGCGTAGCCGAGCAGGTAGAAGAGCACGCCGCCGATCGCGTCGACGCCGACGCCGAGCAGGTTGGCGTTGGGGCCGACCCCCGCGACGTAGCCGCTGTGGCTGGTGTCGAACACCCGGGCCAGGGCAACGAGGCCGATCAGGATGTAGCCGGTGTGGGCGATACCCGAATAGGCGAGCAGGCGTCGGGGGTTGCGCTGGGTCAGCGCCCCGGCGTTGCCCACGATCACGGTGATCGCGGCCACCAGCCACAGCAGCCAACCGACCGCCGGGTTCATGGCGCCGCTGGCGCCGAGGGCCACCAGGACCCGCAGGCCACCGGCCACGGCGGCCACCTTCACGCCCACCGACATGAAGCCGGTGACCGCGGTGGTCGCGCCCTCGTAGGCGTCGGGGGCCCAGCTGTGGAAGGGCACCGCGCCGATCTTGAACAGCACCCCGACCAGGAACATCACCACGCCGACGAGCGCCAGGCTCGACTGCCCGGCGGTGAGGTTCGCGGCCGCGATCCCGTCGAAGTGCACACTATGGGTCGCACCGTAGATCATCGCGATCCCGTAGAGCAGGAAGCCCGACGAGAAGGCACCGAGCACGAAGTACTTCATGGCGCCCTCGGCGGAGCGGGTCCGCGCGCGGTCGAGGCCGGTCAACGCGTAGATCGCGATCGACATCACCTCGAGAGCCACGAAGAAGGTCACCAGGTCGTTGGCGACGATCAGCCCCAGCATGCCCGAGGTCGCGAACAGGATCAGGCCGTAGAACTCCCCGTGCGCCAGGCTCCGCGGGAGCCAGCCGGTGGCCTTGGGGTCACTGGGCATGCCGTGGTGCGACGCGGCCAGCGAGATCAAGAGGGTGGCCAGGATCACGGGCATCGCCGCGGCGGTGGAGAAGGCCGAGGTGGCCACCGTCCCCGCGAGGTGGGTGCTGAAGGCGCCCCCCGCCCAGAAGGCGATCGCCGAGAAGCCGGCGAGGGTCGCGCCGCTGAGCGCGATCATGCAGAGCGGGAGCTTGCTGCGCTCGCTCTTGGAGAACAGATCCGCGACCAGGGCCACCAGGCCGAAGAGGGCCGGCAAGACCACCGGGAGGAGGTACTTGAAGTCCTCCGACGCGATCTGAATCGGGTCCAGTGCTTCCATGGCTGGCCTTTAGCCCCCGTAGAGCGCGGCGAGGCTGGTGATCGCCGGCTCCATGCGCGAGAGGAAGGGTCCCGGGACGAGCCCGAGGATGAAGATTGCGGCGAGCAGCGGCACCAGACCCCAGAGCTCGACGGCCTCGAGGTCTTCGACCTCGCGGTTGGCGCCCACGGTCGGACCGAAGATCACCCGCTGCACGGCCCACAGCATGTAGACCGCGCCGAGCACCATGCCCGTGGCGCCGACCGCAGCCGCCGCCGGGTTGTTCTCGAAGATCCCGAGCAGCATCAGGATCTCGCCCACGAAGCCCGCGGTGCCCGGGAGGGCCACCGAGGCCAGGCTCGCGATCACGAAGCAGGTCGCCAACCGCGGGGCCGGCTTGGCCAGCCCGCTGAGCTCGGCGATCTTCTTCGTGTGGCGGCGGTCGTAGATGCAGCCCACGAGGAAGAACAGCGCGCCGGTCGAGAGGCCGTGGCCGACCATTTGGTAGACCGAGCCGGTGATCGCCCGCGCGTGGCCGCCCTCGACGAAGTTGGGGTTGGTGAAGCCGGCGAACAGCGCCGCGACCACCAGCCCCAGGTGGCTGACCGACGAGTAGGCGATCAGCTTCTTGAGGTCGGTCTGGGCGATCGCCATCAGCGCCCCGTAGACCACCCCGCCCACGCCGAGCCAGGTCATCAGCGACGCCAGGCTGAACATGCCGCTGATCTCGACCACGAGGCCGTCGGGGAACCAGGGCAGGCAGAAGCGGAGGAAGCCGTAGCCGCCCATCTTCAGCATCACGGCGGCCAGGATCACCGAGCCCGCCGTCGGCGCCTGAACGTGCGCGTGGGGCAACCAGGTGTGCACCGGGAACACCGGGACCTTGATCCCGAAGGCGATCAGGAACGCCAGGACCACCCAGAACTGCTCGTTCGTGCTCAGCGCGCCCGGCAGGGCGGCGGAGATCGCGGCCATGTCGAAGGTGTGTCCGGCCTTGACGTAGACGTAGGCGATCGCCGCGAGCATCAGCAGGCTGCCGACCGCGGTGTAGAGGAAGAACTTCAGCGCAGCGCGCACCCGGTCCTCACCGCCCCACACGCCAATGAACAGGAACATCGGCACCAGCTGGACCTCGAAGAAGAGGAAGAACAGCAGCAAGTCGCGCGCGGCGAACACGCCGATCATGGTCGCTTCCATCAGCAGCAGCGCTGCGTGGAAGGACTTGACGCGTTTGTCGATTCCCTTCCAGCTGGCGAGCACCGAGATCGGCACGAGGAAGGTCGTGAGCACGATCAGCAACACCGAGATCCCGTCGACCCCGAGTGAGAACTGGGCTCCGATCGGATCGAGCCACTGGTAGACCCGGCTGAACTGGTAGCCGCCGGCCTCGACGTCGTACATGAAGTAGAGCGGCAAGCTGGCGAGGAACGTCAGCAGGCTCAACGCGAGGGTCGCCGAGCGCGTCGCCTCGGGGTCGTCCTCGGGGATCCACACCAGGAGCAAGACCCCGAGGAGCGGGATCAAGATCGTGATTTCGAGCAGAGGAATGCCTTCAACCATGGCCTGTCCTCAGTGCGTCCCGCCGCCGGCGAAGAAGGCGGTCAGGAGGGTGAACAAAGGTGTCGCCAGGATCGCGAGCAGCGGGAGCACCACGGCCCCCAGCGCGAACCAGCGCAGATAGGAAGACACGCGCCCGGTCTGGGCTGCGCGGGTCATGTGCGAGAGCTCCACGCCCACGCGCCCCATGCCGTCGACGAGGCCCTTGTCGAGGGTCGCGTCGTCGAACCAGCGCCACAGCGAGTAGGAGAGCTGCTTGGTCGCCGGCTGAATGCCCTTCTTGTTGACGAGCTCGTCGTAGCGCCAGGCGCGGAAGAGGAACTCGCGCAGGCTCCGCAGGAAGCCCGTCGGGCGCTCCCAGTGGATCTCGCTGGGGGGGTGATTCCAGACGTAGAAGAAGGCGGTCCCGCAGGCCGCGACCGCGACCAGGATCCCGATCACCAGGCCCGTGAGCTCGGTCCCGTGACGGATGTCGTGGGGCAGGAGCGACTGCGGGGAAGCGGCGACCACCGCTTGGAGCGAGTGGGGCAGCCAGTCGGCGAAGCCCTGCTGGGCCAGCCCCTCGGTCACCCACAGCACCGGCCAGCCAAGGAGCCCGGCCAGCACGGCGCCGATCGCCAGCACCTGCAGCGGCACGGTCATCACCCAGGGCGACTCGTGAGGGTGCCCGCTGCCGCGGTAGCTGCCGAAGAAGGTCAGCCGCAGCAGGCGCATGGAGTAGACGGCGGTCAGCGCGGCGGTGAACACGCCCAGGCCGTAGAGCACCATCCACATCCAGTGGGAACCCTCCATGTTGGCCCGGGAGAGGACCTCGAACAGGATCAGGTCCTTGGAGAAGAACCCGCTGAACAAGGGGAAGCCGGCCAGGGCCAGCGCCCCGACGACCATCGTCTTGTAGGTCCAGGGCATGTAGTCCTTGAGCCCACCCATCTTGCTCATGCTCTGCGAGTGGCAGGCGTGGATCACCGAGCCCGCGCCGAGGAACAAGAGCGCCTTGAAGAAGGCGTGGGTCACGAGGTGGAACATGGCCGCGCCGAAGGCCGCGGCGCCGACGCCGAGGAACATGTAGCCCAGCTGGCTGACCGTGGAGTAGGCCAGCACGCGCTTGATGTCGTCCTGGGCCACCGCGGCCGCCCCCGCGCAGAACGCGGTCAGCGCCCCGATCACGGCCACGATCCCCAGCACGGGGATCCCGAACACCTGGGCCTCGACGAACAGGAAACTCAGCCGGGTGATCATGTAGACCCCGGCCGTGACCATGGTCGCCGCGTGGATCAGCGCCGAGACCGGGGTCGGACCCGCCATGGCGTCGGGCAGCCAGAGGTGCAGCGGGATCTGCGCGCTCTTGCCCGTCGCGCCAATGAACAGCAGCAAGCAGGCGACGCCGATCAAACCGGAGCCGCCGCCCCCGTGCGCGTCATGCCCCGCCGCAGCCGCGCCGCCGCCGTGATCGACCAGGGTGCGGAGGAAGTCCACGTCGAGGCCGAACGCGCCGCTGCCGAGGTCCCCCATGGCCGCCTGCCGACCGAGGACCAGCAGGCAGAGCATGCCGAGCACGAAGCCCAGGTCGCCGATGCGGTTGACCACGAAGGCCTTGGTCCCGCAGGCGGCGTTGCCCTTGTCGCCGTAATCGAACCCGATCAGGAGGTAGGAGCACATGCCCACCCCCTCCCAGCCGACGAACATCAGCAGCAGGTCCTTGCCGAGCACGAGCACGAGCATGGCCGCGATGAACAGGTTCAAGTACGTGAAGAAGCGGGCGAAGGTCCCAGGCGGGCGGTCGCCCATGTAGCCAGTCGAGTAGATGTGGATCAGCGACCCGATCCCGGTGATCACCAGCACCAGCAAGATCGAGATCCGGTCGAGGAGGAAGGCGAAGTTGACCTCGAACCTCCCGACCGAGAACCACTTGCCCAGGGAGTAGGTAAACGCCGCGGGCGCCACCTCCCCTGCCTCGACGACCACCTTGTCGGCGGCCTCTCCGTGCTCGCCACCCTGGAGCTCGGCCTCGGTGATCACGTTGTTTTGCAGGGCGTCGGCCACGAAGACGTCGTGGTCGATGTCCACGCGCAAGATCTGACGCTCCACCGAGTGCCCGTGGGCGTGGACGGTGACCAGCTCGTAGTGCGCGTTGTCGCCGTAGTAGTCCTGGACCTTGCGCTGAATGTCCGGGTCGAGCTGGACGACGGTCTTGCTGTCGCGCTCGCGCAGGTCGCCGAAGAGCGCCGCGCCCATCACGAACGCGATCAAGGGCGCGCTGACGCCGACGCAGGTCACGAAGGACTTGCCGAACCGGCGCCCGAAGAACGCGTTGAGCATCGACCCCAGGAAGGGCACGAGGATCAACAGCGGGATCATGGAGGTGTTCATCGTCTGATCCTCAATTCCTCAGCAGCGTCGCGCGCGGGGCGTCGATGTCGACGCTGCGCACGTGCCGGAACAGCGCGATCAGGATCGAGAGCCCGATCGCGACCTCGCAGGCTGCGACGGCCATGGTCATCAGCACCAACACCTGGCCGCCCTCGGCGGCGCCACGCTCGAGGTGCGCCATTTCGCGGCTGAAGCCGACGATCGAGACGTTGACCGCGTTGAGCATCAGCTCGATCGACATCAGCACGATCAGCAGGTTGCGCCGCGAGAGCACGCCGAACATGCCAATGCAGAACAGCATCGCGGCGAGCATTTGGACCAGGTCGGGGGTCGTGAGCCCGTTCATGCGCCCTCCTCGCGGCCCGAGAGCTTGGTGCGGACGAGATCGGTGCGGTGCTTCGAGCGAGCGAGCACGATCACGCCCGCCACCGCACCCAGCACGAGCACGGTGACCAGCTCGAAGGCGACGACGTAGTCGGTGTAGAGAAAGGTCGCGAAGTGCTCGGTCGAACCGAAGTCCTCACCGAGCCGCGGTGTCTCGTAGGAGGCGCCGCCGCGGCGACTGATCCCGAACCACAAGACCGAGAGGGTCAGGAGCGACATGCAGGCCGCCCCCAGCTTGCTCCCGTCGCTGGGCTCGGGGCCCATTTCGTCCTCACGCAGCGTGAGCAGCATGATCACGAACATGAACAAGACCATGATCGCGCCGCCGTAGAGCAGCACTTGCATGGCCGCAAGGAATGGGGAGCGCAGACCCAGCATCAGCGCGCCCACGCCAGCGAGGGCCAACAGCATGCACAGCGCTGCCCTCACCGGGTTGCGGCGGGTGACCGTCAGGAGCGCAGCTCCAAGGATCACCACACCCGCGAGCATGATCAGAAGTGTCGACACGACGAGGGTCCTGTGGGAGGTGAGCGAGGCCGCAGCGGTCTGGGGCTTCGCGAGTTGAGGGGGCGTATTCTAAGCGTGGTTCCGGTGAGGATCTACTTGCGCGGACGCTGCGGGACCTGAGCTTCGGGGTTGTTTTCGAGCAGCCGAGTCTTGTCGTAAACCCGCTCGGTGCGGGAGGTCGTCGGCGTGTAGAGCTTGGGGGTCAAGCGGATCGCGTCGCAGGGGCAGGCCTCTTCGCAGAAGCCGCAGTAAATGCAGCGCAGCATGTCGATCTCGAACACCTTCGGCCGGCGCTCCCGGTCGTCCCAGGGAGCCGGCTCGGGCTCGATGTGAATGCAGAGCGCGGGGCAGGCGGCCATGCAGAGCAGGCAAGCCACGCACTTCTCGCGGCCCTGCTCGTCCTTGACCAGGATGTGTTCGCCGCGGTGCCGCGGGTTGACCTCGCCGATCGCGCGGTCCTGAGCGGCGTAGTCGTAAGGCCCGACCTCGGGGTATTGAACGGTGAAGTTGGGCTTGAAGAACCGCTGGAGGGTGATCCCGATCCCCTTCACGATGGAGGGGATGTAGGACTTCTCGCTGGCCGTCATCGGCGGGTGGTCGCCGTCGTACGCGTCCTCGGGCTGCGGGGTCTCTGGTGCGCTCATTGGCCCACTCCGATCGGGTTGAGGAAGTAGCAGGCGATCGCGGTCAGCACGAGGTTGCCCAGCGCCAGGGGGACCAGCACCTTCCAGCCGAGGTTCATCAGCTGGTCGTAGCGGAAGCGCGGCAAGGTCCAGCGGATCCAGATCTGGAAGGTGAGGAGGGCCATGACCTTCCCCATGAACCACAGGTGCGAGAGGATCGCGTTGATCCCGTCGGTGGCGTAGGGGTCGACCGCGACCCAGCCGAAGACCCACCAGGCGTCCGGTCCCCAGAAGCTCGCCCAGCCTCCGAGGAAGATCGTGACGAACAGCGAGCACATGAGGATCATGGCCGCATACTCACCGAGGAAGAACAGGGCGAACTTGAGGCCCGAATACTCGGTGTGGAAGCCGCCGACCAGCTCCGGCTCGCACTCGGGCATGTCGAACGGCAGGCGGTTGTTCTCGGCGAACATGGCCACGAGGAAGATCAGCGCGGCCAGCGGCTGACTGAACACCAGCCAGTTGGGCACGGTGAACAGCCCCAGGTCGGCGAACTGATTCGTCGCCTGGTGCACCACGAACTGCTGCAGGTCGACGCTGCCCACGGTCGCCATGGCCGCGAGGACCGCGATCCCCATCGCGACCTCGTAGCTGATCATTTGTGCCGAGGCGCGCACGGCCGCCATCAGGGGGTACTTCGAGCCCGAGCCCCAGCCGCCCGCCGCGATGCCGTAGACGCCCAGCGAGGAGATCGCGAACAGGAGCAGCACCGAGATGTCGACGCTGCACACCCGCAGGTCGACCATGATCCCGCTGCCGAAGGCGTCCCAGTGGTTGATCCCGAAGGGAATGAACGCCAGCGCGGTCGCCACGGGGAAGAACGCGAGGAACGGCCCCAGATACCAGAGCAGCTTGTCCGCGTCCTTGGGAATGATCTCTTCCTTGAAGGCGAGCTTGATCGCGTCCGCCAGCGGCTGCAGCGAGCCGGGAATCAGCCGCAGGCCGCCGAGGCCGGGCACGGCATAGGGCACCACGAAGTTCACGCGGTTGGGGCCCAGCCGGCCCTGCATGTAGGCCGAGAGCTTGCGCTCGAGGTAGATCAAGAGCGGCACGATCTGGAGCACGACCCCGATGACGAGGAGGCCCTTGACCAGTCCGATCACGGGATCGGTGAACAGGAACTGCAGCACGGAATTCACTACACGTCTCCCCGAGTGGTGCCGAAGCCGGCCGCCGACTTACGGTGCACCGACACGCGCGTCTGCTCGTCGTTGGCGCGGTTGTGACCGCGGGACTTGGGCCCCGCGGGGTAGTAGGTCCTGGCGTCCTCGGCCGCGACCCCGTCGCTGGCGTTGGGCAAGGGCGTGCCCACGTCTCCCGCCTTCTGGTAGCTCGCGTCCCCGAAAGTCGAGGGGTGCGCGGTGACCAGCTTGCGGAACACCCCGGCGGCCGAGAGCACCCGGGGCGCGATCCCGCGGCTGACCGCCAGCTCCTGGAGCAGCTCGAGGTCGGCGCGCCGGGCGCCCGACTCGGTCGACGCCGCGCGCACGCGCTGCAGCCGTCCACCGCCGTTGACCCAGGTGCCGTCCTTCTCGGTCCAGTGCAGCCCGCCGAACGCCACGTCGGCGCCCGCGGCGAGCGGGCTCGGGCTGTGGCTGATCACGATCCGGGCCTTGGCCTGCTTCGCCGCGGCCACCAGCTCTGGGGACCAGGCGCAGCCCTCGGGGATCGCGTCGTGCACCAGCAGCAAGTCGATCTGACCGGCCTCGAGCGCCTTGATCAGCGCGTCGGGGTCGAGGTCGGCGCTGCCCAGCACCCGCCGGGCGCCCTCGCGGTTGGGGTTCTTGTCGGCGCTGATGGTGAACCCGTCCTGGCTCTCCCAGGTCGCGCCGTCCGGGCGATAGCCCAGCCCGAGGTGCGCGTCGCCGGCCAGCTGCCGGAGCACGAACAGCTCCTCGTTGGTGGCGAAGCCCGTGCCGAGAGCCGCGACCGTCGCGTCGTGAGGCAACTCGCCCATGAGCTGCTTGGCGCGCTCCAGCGCGGCGACCCCAATGCTCGGGACGCCGTCGACGGTGACGTCGGCGCGCCGCTCCTGGGCCTCGCGGTAGGAGAGTCGGCCGTCGTCGCACATCCACCAGCGATTGACGGCCATGTTCTCGCGCGGGGTCAAGCGCTTGACGGTGTCCTGGAAGGTGTCGACGTTGATGTTGCAGCCGGTCGAGCAGCCGCCACAAACGCTCTTGGTGCTGCGCAGCAGCCAGGGGCGCGTGGTGTGGATCGAGTCGCGGTCGAGCAGCGCCCCCACCGGGCAGAGGTCGACGGTGCACCCGCTGAGGGGGTTGTCGAGCTCGAGGCCGGGGAAGGTGTCGATGTAGCTGATCTCGCCGCGGTTCACGACCGAGAGCTCGCCGGTGCCGGCGACCTCGTCGCAGAAGCGCACGCAGCGCGTGCACACGATGCAGCGGTTGCCCGAGAAACGCACCAGGGGCCCGAAGTCCTTGCGCGGGCGCTGGGTCTTCTCCTCGACGAAGGGGCTCGACTCGCGCCCGTAGTCGAAGGAGAACTGCTGGAGGTCGCACTCGCCCGCCTGGTCGCAGACCGGACAGTCGAGGGGGTGGTTGATGAGCAGGAACTCCATCACCCCTTCCTGCAGCTTCTTGGTCCGCTCGCTGGTGGTCTCGACCTCCATGCCCTCGACGACCTGGGTGTTGCAGGCGATCACGGGCTTGTTGGGCGGGCCCGCCTTGGTCGCGTAGACCAGGCACATGCGGCAGTTGCCGGCCACGCTCAGGCCCGGGTGCCAGCAGTAGTGGGGGACCATCTTGCCCGACTTGAGGGCGGCCTGGAGCACGTTGTCTCCGGGCTCGGCCTCGACGGGATCGCCATCGATCGTGATCGAGACGGTGGTCTTCTCTTCGACCTCGGGGGCGGCTTCGCTCACAGGCTTCCTACTTACTCCCCAGCATGGGGGCGCACACCCCGGGCGAGGGGCGGCCTTCCTTGATCAGGGCTTCGAACTCGTGGCGGAACTTGGCGATGTAGCTCTGCGCAGGCCAGCTGAAGGCCTCGGCGAACACGCAGATCGTGCGCCCGCAGGCCTGGTCCGCGATCTGCTCGACGGTGTCCAGGTCCTCCATCGTCCCCAGCCCGTGGGCGATCCGCCATACGACCCGGGTCAGCCACCCCGAGCCTTCGCGGCAGGGCGTGCACTGCCCGCACGACTCGTGATCGTAGAAGCGCAGCACGTTGAGCAGCGCGTTGACCATGCAGGTCGTCTCGTCCATGACGATGATCCCCGCGCTGCCGATGGAACTCCCCGCGCCTTGCACGGCGTCGAAGCAGAGCGCCACGTCCAGCTCGTCGGCGGTGAGGACCTTCATCGACGAGCCGCCGGGGACGACCGCCTTGACCTTGCGCCCGTCGCGGATCCCGCCGCAGAAGCGCTCGTCCATCAGCAGCTGCCGGATCGTGATCCCGAAGGGCACGTCGTAGAGGCCGGGGCGCACCACGTGTCCGCTGACGCACCACACCTTGGGGCCTGCGCTGCCCATTTGCCCGCGGGGCGGGGCGTCTTCCTTGCTGACCGCCGGGGTTCCTAGGGAGTTGTACCACTCGAGGCCCTTGTCGAACATCAGCGGCAGGTTACAGATCGTCTCGACGTTGTTGACGATGGTCGGCTGGCGCCAGGCGCCCTCGACCGCGGGGTAGGGGGGCTTGAGCCGGGGGTAGCCGCGCCCGCCCTCGAGGGAGCTCAAGAGCGCGGTCTCCTCGCCGCAGATGTAGGCGCCGGCGCCGCGGTGAACGGTGCAGTCGAGGCGCTTGCCGAACCCCAGGGCGTTGGGCCCGAACACGCCCTTCTCGTAGGCCTCCTCGAGCGCCTTCTCCAGCACCTCGGCCCCGTAGACCATCTCGCCGCGAATGTAGATGTAGGCGTCGTTGGCCCCGATGGCGTGCGAGGCGATCACGATCCCCTCGAACATCAGGTGCGGGTCGCCCTCCATCAGCTTCCCGTCCTTGAAGGTGCCCGGCTCGCTCTCGTCGGCGTTGACGACGAGGTAGCGGGGGCCCGGCTTCTTGTCGACCGAGGGCACGAAGCCCCACTTCATGCCGCAGCCGAAGCCCGCGCCGCCGCGACCCCGCAGGCGGCTGTCCTTGACGAACTGGATCACGTCGGCGGGCGACATGGCCAGCGCCTTCTTCATGCCCTTGTAGCCGCCGTCGGCGACGTACTCGTCGTAGGAGGTGGGCCGGCCCTTGTAGCAGCGGCGGAGGAGCAGCGGCTCGTGGGTCAGGCACTCGTGCTCGTAGTCGCGCTCGCCCTCGGGCTTGGTCCGCTGCGCGTCCTGATCGGCGCAGATCGTCCAGGTCTGGGGCTCCTTGCGCCCAGCGCGGAAGTCGAAGGCCTCGGGGTCGTCGCGGAGGGTGTCGACCACCTGGTCGAAGACCTCGGGGGTCATCAGCTCGTAGTTGTAGCCGTTGACCTGGATCAGGGGCGCCTTGTCGCAGGCGGCCATGCACTCGGCGCTCTTGTAGGTGAACAGCCCGTCTTCGGTGGTCTCACCCGGCTTGATCCCGAGCTTGGTCTCGACGTGCCTGGCGAACTCGTCGGCGCCGCGCAGGGCGCAGGGCAGCGTCCGACAGAGCTCGATGATGAACGTCCCGTTCCCCTCGCGGCGGAAGTGGGTGTAGAAGGTCACGGTCCCCAGCACGTAGGCGGGCGAGAGCCCCAGGTGCTTGGCCACGAGTTTCATCCCCCCGTGATCGACCACGCCGAATTCGCGCTCGGCGATCCGCAGGGCCGGCAAGAGCGCCGCGCGACGCTCGGGGTAACGCGAGCAGAGCTGCTCGATCTCTTCGGCGACCTCGGCGCTGAACACGCGCTCGATCACCTCGGGCTCGGCGGTAGGCAGTGCAGTGGCCATTAGCGATCCAACTCCCCAGCAATCACGTTCAACGAGCTCATGGTCGCGACTACGTCCGAGACCAACTTGTCCTGGATCATGTTCGGGATCGCCTGGAAGGCGAACAGGCTCGGCGGGCGCACGCGCACTCGATACGGCACCGCCGTCCCGTCGGAGATCAGGTACCAACCCAGCTCGCCGTTGGGCGACTCGGTGGCGTGGTAGATCTCGCCCGACTCGGGCGTCTTGATCCCGTGCCCAGGCATCGTCAGCATGAAGTGCTGGATCAGCGACTCCATCTTGGTGTAGACGTCGTCCTTGCTGGGCAGCGTGGCCTTGGCACCCAGCGCGTTGACCTCGCCGGAGGGCATGCTGTCGAGCACCTGCCGGCAGATCTTGGCCGACTCGCGGATCTCAGCCAGGCGCTGCTGGTAGCGGCTGTAGACGCAGCCGTCCGTGAACACGGGGATCTCGAAGTCGTATTGCTCGTAGCCCAGGTAAGGCCGGTCGCGGCGCAGGTCGCGGTCGATCCCCGAGGCGCGCGCCAGCGGCCCGCTGAGGCCGTAGGCCACCGCGTCTTCGCGGGTCAGCACGCCCACGCCCACGGTCCGGTCCATGAAGATCCGGTTACGGGCGAGCATGCCCTCCATGTCGCGCACGGTGTCGTCGAGCCGGTCGAGGAAGGTCCGCACGCGGTATTCGACGCCGTCGGGGAGGTCGAACGCCAGCCCACCCACGCGGGTGTAGCTGGTGGTCAGGCGCCCGCCCGAGGTCAGCTCGAACACGTCGTAGATCTTCTCCCGCTCGATGAACGACCAGAGCATGGGGGTGAAGGCGCCCATGTCCATGCCCTGGAGCCCGATCCCCAGGATGTGGTCGCTGATCCGGCTCAGCTCGCACATCAGGACCCGGATCGCCGCCGCGCGCGGCGGGATCTCGATCCCGAGCATCTCTTCGACGGCGCAGGCGAAGCCGGTGTTGTTCGCCATCGCGGAGAAGTAGTTCATGCGGTCGGTGACCACGATGTACTGGTTGTAGGTGCGGTACTCGCCCAGCTTCTCGAAGCCGGTGTGCAGGAAGCCCATGTCGGGCTCGGAGCCCGAGACCTTCTCACCGTTGAGGCGCAGGATCAGGCGCAGCGTGCCGTGCATGGCGGGGTGCTGCGGCCCGAAGTTGATGATCATGTCCTTCTCGCCGAGGCCGGGCTCGACGGACATCGCGCCTTCGCCGAAGGCGCGCGACGGCACGATGCTGTCGGCGAGGGACGTGGCCTTGAGGTCTTGGCTACTCATAGGTCGCCTTTCGCGTGCGGGGCACCACCGGGAAGTTGTCGCGCTCGCCCCGCCCGCGGAGGGGGTAGTCCTTGCGCAAGGGGAAGCCGACGTAGCCCTCGGGGAGCAGCAGCCGCTTGAGGTTCGGGTGCCCAGGGAACTCGATCCCGAACATGTCGTAGACCTCGCGCTCG
>Ga0070729_10005515_pt1 | contig 13010 bp, 8 predicted proteins | sample tdDd472_FD_66725 | JGI IMG/M metagenome (GOLD analysis project Ga0070729, IMG submission 66725) | Marine sediment microbial communities from the Atlantic coast under amendment with organic carbon and nitrate - tdDd47.2 | ecosystem: Environmental > Aquatic > Marine > Coastal > Sediment | place...
CCAGGATGATGATTTTTTTGCAGAGCATTGGACCCTCCAGGATAGTGGTTTGGACGCTACCATACCCGTTTCAGGCCAAACCGCCAACCCAGCAAAGCCCTCAGACTCCCTTAATTGTCCCAATGTCGTGATTCTTGCGGAATTGAGTTGGGGGTCCCGTTCTGTTACAATAGAAGGCGGTCTACTGTCAATCAGGCGTCTCACGCCGTGTTCATGCCCTGTCTGGGAGGATCTCATGCGCCTCGCTCCTCGTCTTCTGGTTGGCCTCTTCTTGCTAACCATTCTCGCCATCGGCACGGCCACGGCCGCCGAATACACGCTCATTCGCGTCTGGAGCGATGGCGCCAGCCTGGCGTCGTTCATCAACGACCACCCCGAGCTCGACGTCGTGCAGTTCAAGCCCGACCATGGAGCCGAGATCGTCGTCACGCCCAAGACCATGGACGTGATCAAGGACAGCGGCCTGAACTACGAGGTCGTGCATGAGGATCTGGTGTCTCATTACCAGTCGCGAATCGTGAGCAAGGACACCAACTTCGGTGGCTGGCACACCTATAGCGAAAACATCGCCTACCTGGATAGCCTGCGTACCGAGTATCCCGACCTCATCAGCGAGAAGTGGTCCATCGGCACGACCCATGAGATGCGCAACATCTGGTGTGTGCGCCTGTCCGACAACCCGGACATCGACGAGACCGGCGAGCCCGAGATCCTGCTCGACACCATGCACCACGCCCGGGAGATCATGTCCGGAGATTTCGGCCTCATGTGGGCCGACTATCTCTGCTCCAACTATGGCAACGACCCCGTGATCACCTGGCTCATGAACAATCGCGAGCTGTACCTCATCTCCATAGTCAACCCTGATGGCGTTGTCTACAACGAGCTGATCGAGCCCGAGGGCGGCGGCATGTGGCGCAAGAACCGCCGGGCCAACGGTGGCGGCTCCTTCGGTGTGGACCCCAACCGGAACTTCCCCTTCGAATGGGTCGGCAGCGGCAGCAGCACCGACCCCAACAGCGAAACCTACCGCGGCCCATCCGCCGGCAGTGAGCCCGAGGTGCAGGCCTTTATGGAATTCGTCAACAGCCACGAATTCGTCACACACCAGACCCTGCACACCCACGGCAACATCACAATCCATCCCTGGGGCTACTCCGACAGCCCCAGCCCCGATCATGACCTCTTCCAGCACATGGGCGCCCAGATGACCCAGTACAACGGCTACGACTATGGATACGTCGGCGATCTGCTGGGTTATCCGGTCAACGGCGTGACCTTCGACTGGACCTATGCCGGCGACGGTCATGCTCAGATTTTTCCGGTCTCCAACGAGATCGGCAACTCAAGCGACGGCTTCTGGCCCAGCTTCGCCCGCCGCGACGCCCTCTTCCAGGCCAACATCTGGCCCATGCAGTACCTGATGATGGCCGCCGGCGCCTTCCCCGACGTGAACTTCGTGGCCGCCACCGACGTCAATGGTGAGTCCCTCGAACCCGGCGAGCACGGACGCCTGAGCTTGACGGCCCTCAACCAGGGCCTCACCGAAGCGCTTGATGGCATGACCCTCACCGTGTCCTGCGACGACCCCTATATCCAGTTCACCGATGTCGAGCGCACGGTGGGCAGCCTGGCTCCCATGGCCGACCTAGTCATCGAGCCTGCACTGCCCTTCATCGTGGATGCCGAGTGCCCCGACGGGCACCTGGTGTCCGTCGATGTCGCCATCTCCTTCGACGGCGACGTGCTGCCTTACAACTTCAGCTTCATGGTCGGCGCGCCCACGCTGGTGTTCGCCGATGATTTCAGCGATGGCACCGGCAACTGGATCCTCGACGGGGACTGGGGCCTCAGCGGCACCGCCTACTCACCGCCCAACTCCCTCACCGACTCCCCCAGCGGCGAGTATCCCAACTACTACAGCGGCACGGCCACCATCGATGGCGAGTTCTACGCCAGCGGGATGAGCTTCTACCACAGGTACGACATCGAGGAGGGCTACGACTACGGCCGGGTCCAGGTCTCCGCCGACGGTGGCGGCTGGCAGACCGTGGCCAGCTACGACGATGTGCAGAATTCCTGGCAGCAAGTCAATCTCGACCTCAGTCAGTTCGCCGGTCAGGCCCTGCGTATCCGCTTCCTCATGGAGACGGACTCCTGGGTGACCGAGGACGGCTGGTACATCGATGACGTCGAGGTCTATGGCGCCGGCAGCGACAACCAGCTTCCCGCCGTGCCCCTGTCCCTGGCTCCCAGTGACGGCGCGTCCATCGACGGCACAGTCCAGCTGACCGTGGCCAACGTCACCGATCCCGAGGGCGACGACGTCACCTACGGCTTCCGTGTCTACGGCGACGAGCTGCTCACCGAGGTCGCCGCCCGGGTGGACGCCGTGCCCGCCGGTGACGGCGAGGAGACCAACTGGACCGTGAGCCCCGCTCTTGGTACCGGCACTTACTTCTGGCGCGCCTATTCGGCGGACAGCATCGAGCGCGGCATGCTGGGCGAGACTCGCAGCTTCACCGTGGGCTCGACCACCGACACCAACGGCATCGTGATCGGCGGCCCGCGCCTGAGCGTGCTGGCCCAGGGTAGTGATCAAGCCGAGCTGCAGCTCACCCTGCCCCAGTCCGGCGATGTCTCGGTAAAGATCTACAACGCCCGTGGCATGCTGGTGCGCGACCTGTTCAACGGTCAGGTCAACGGCAGCCAGGTGATGGTGTGGGACGGCCGCGATGGTGGCGGGCGTCAAACGGCATCGGGCGTGTATTTCGTGCGGGTCGAGGCCGGCATGGAAACGCTCAACAGTCGTGTGGTGATGGTGCGGTAATTCGGCCAGGCTCCACGGACAATGGAAAGAGGCCCCACTCCAATGAGTGGGGCCTCTTGTTGTCATCTCGAACCTACATCGTTCGCCAGTCAGCCTCCACCGCTGGCTTGTTCCCCAGGATCTCTTCGATCCGGGCTAGAACATCCTCGCCGAGCTTGGGCACGACTTCCAGCGCCCCCATGTTCTCGGTCACCTGCTCCGCCCTCGAGGCCCCGGTGATCACCGTGGACACATGCGGGTTCTTCAGGCACCAGGCCAGGGCTAGCTGAGAGGTCGTGCAACCCAGATCACCGGCCAGCGACCCGATCTGCCGGGCCACTTCCAGCTTCCATTTGCCCTTCTCTCCTTCGACGATCCGCTTCAGCCAGGTGTACTTCTCGTGACCGAGCCGGCTGTCGTCCGGAATTCCGTCACTGTACTTGCCCGTCAGGATGCCGCTGGCCAGAGGCGACCAGATGGTGGTCCCCAGCCCGAGGTCGCGATACAGCGGCGCGTACTCGGCTTCCACCCGATCGCGGGTCAGCATGTTGTACTGAGGCTGCTCCATCACCGGTCGCACCAGGTGGTGGCGTTGAGCGATCTCGTCGGCATGGCGGATCTGCTCGGCCGACCATTCGCTGGTTCCCCAGTAGAATGCCATGCCGCTGGAGACGACATCGCTCATGGCCCGCACGGTCTCCTCCATGGGCGTGTGCATGTCCGGGCGGTGGCAGAAGACGAGGTCGACATAATCCATGTCCAGGCGTTCGAGGGAGGCGTTCATGGCCTCCATGATATGCTTCCGCGAAAGACCGCGGTCGTTGGGACCTTCACCGCCCCAGAAGACCTTGGTGGAGATCACCAGATCACTGCGCTTCCAGCCGACCCGCTGGATGACCTGACCCATGATGGTCTCCGACTCGCCCATGGCGTAGGCCTCGGCGTTGTCGAAGAAATTGACGCCGGCATCGAAGGCGGCGACCATGCAATCCTGGGCCACATCCACATTGATCTGGTCTCCGAAAGTGACCCAGCTGCCCAGACTCAGGGCCGAGACCTTCAGGCCACTGCGACCTAGATGACGATACTCCATGACTCATCCTTCCCCGTTGATTCGTCGTGGCCCTACTTCTGCAGGATGCCCTCGATCTCCAGCTCGATCTTGATGGTGTTGCCCACCACCAGGCCCCCGTTGTCCATGGACGAGGAGAACTTCATGCCGAAGTCCTTGCGGTCGATCTCGCCCTCGGCTTCCCAGCCGACGCGGGTGTTGCCCCAGGGGTCGACCACGGAGCCGTTGAATTCCACTTCGAACTCCATGGCCTTGGTCACGCCGAGCATGGTCAGCTCGCCCTTGAGGATGTACTCATCATCGTCGTCGTGCACCATGCCGGTGGACTTGAAGGTCATGGTCGGGTGATTGGCGACGTCGAAGAAATCCTCGTTACGCAGATGGTCATCGCGCTTCTCGTCGCCGGTGAACACCGAGGTCGTCTGGATCTCGGCCTCCACCGTCCAGTCGTTCGTCTTGCCCTCTTCGTACTCGAAGGAGCCGGCAAAGTCCTGGAACGAGCCCCGGACATTGCTGACCATCATGTGCTTGACCTTGAAGGTCACCGCGCTGTGGGTCGCATCGATGGTATAGGTGGCGGCCTGGGCGCCGACAGCCAGCAGCATCAACATGGCCACACTCAAAATCTTGTACCTGGACATCTTGTCCCCTCTCTAAAGGTCGCGATGGGCACCGTCACATCGAGGCCCGTTGTTGCTTCGTTTGCACTGGCAGAAGGCGGTCTTGCAGTCGGTCGACAACTCCACCTTCTCCGGCCTGAATTCGGAACCCTTGTGGGCGCCGTCGCAGAATGGCTGATTCGTGGATTCACCACAGGTGCAGTACCAGTAGGTCCCGGCGGCCAGCTCGAGGACGACCGGTTTGGTGTCGGCGATCTTGGGATCGGGCATGGCGTGAACTCCTGTCTATCCCGAGACGGAATAAAAGGGCGCAACCAGGGGTGCGCCCACAATGTTGACTCTTGGGGTCAATCTAACAGGATTCGGGATGATCGCATGTCACCGGTCCGCTAGGCCGGTGCGGTTGCCTTCGGCAGGGAGGCCAGCACCTTCAGCAGCTCGTGCTTGCGGATGGGCTTGGTCAAGAAGCCGTCCATGCCCGCGGCCAGGCATTCCTGCTGGTGGCTGTCCAGGGCATTGGCGGTGAGCGCCACCACGGGAATCTCGGCAAAACGCCCGCCGAGGGCCCGAAGCCGCCGGGTGGTCTCGGGACCATCCATCCCTGGCATCATGTAGTCCATGAGCACCAGGTCGACGGTCAGCGTGGCCAGCTGGTCGAGGGCCTGCTGCCCGTGATCAGCCAGCATGACCTCGCAGCCCTGAGAAGAGAGGATCCGCTCGGCGACCACCTGGTTCATGATGTTGTCCTCGACCACGAGCACCTTGAGGCCAGGGGGAAGCTCGGTGGGAACCTGGGTCGGGTTGGGCATGAGGTTTCCTGTGGCCAGATCCGTTTCACCGAGAGCCACCGACATCGGCAGTTCCAGGATGAAGTTCGACCCGGCACCGACCTCACTGGTCGCCGTCAGCTCACCCTCCATCAGATCCGCCAGGCTCCGGCTGATGGCCAGCCCCAGACCCGTGCCGCCATAGTTCCGGGTGGTCGAGGCATCCGCCTGAGTGAAGCTGTCGAAGATGAGATCCAGCTTGTCGTCGTCGATCCCTATCCCCGTGTCTTCCACCCTGAAACGAATCCAGGGATGGAGATCGCTACCCGAGGGCCCCACTGGTTCGGCCACCAGGGTCACCGACCCCTCGGCCGTGAACTTGATGGCATTGCCGATGAGGTTGGTGAGAATCTGGCTGAGCCGAACCTCATCGGTCCGCACCTCGTCCGGCAAGAGGGGGTCCAGCCGGAGGTCCAGGTTCAGGCCCTTCTCCTCGGCCCGCCCCTTGAACATCCCCATGGTGTTCTTCAACAGGGAATCCAGCTTGATATCACTCAGCTGCAGCGGAACTTTTCCCGATTCGATGCGCGCCAGATCGAGGATGTCATTGATCACGTTGAGCAGGACATCGCCCGAGTGCCGGATCAGGTTGAGGCACTGTTGCTGCTCCTCGGTGGGGTCCAGGTCGAACAGATGGTCGGACAGCCCCATGACGCAGTTCAGCGGCGTCCGGATCTCATGACTCATGTTGGCCAGGAACTGACTCTTGGCTGCGTTGCTGGCCCGGGCCGCCTCGGTGGTCTCCTTCAGGGAGGCCTCGACCCGATGTCGTCCCCAGGCCGCCGACATGACTTCGGCCACGACCCGGAGCATGCTGATCTCGAGGTTACTCCATTCCTTGTCCCGCCGTCGCGAGTGAACACCCAGGCAACCGCAGAGCTCGCCTTGATCGAAGACCGGCACCAGGATCAGGGACCGGATCAGGACCCTGTTCCAGGAAAAGAACTGTCCCTGCTTGCCATTGAGCTTCTGCCTGATATTCCTCAGAACCACATGTTGATCCTGCTTGAGACGGGCGATGGCCTCACTGAACAATTCCTCCATCACCAGGTCGGGAACGGAGGCTCCCCCGGGCTTGGCCGCAAAGGCCACGATCCGGGCCATTCCCTCATCCTCACGCTGGGCCAGCAAGCCCATCTCCGCATGGCAGAACTCGGCCACCTGGCTCAAGGCCTTCTCCAGATCTTCCTGGAACGATTCGTGTCGGCCCTGCACCAAACGTCGGAGAATGCCGGTCTGAGTCCGCTCCGCCACCAGCCCACGGGCGAGGCTCAATTCAGCCTGATGCTGCTCGGTCATATCGATACCCACGGTCAAGCATTTCGACGAGGCGGCGTGGCCTGGTTGAATGGCCTGATGGCTGATCAGGATATTTCGGGCCTCACCATGTTCATTGATGACCTCGGAGCAGAACTCCATCTCGAGATCGGGTGGATCATCGGGGTCCGCGTTGCAGTCTCCCTTGAGCCAGGCCGGCAGGTCCTGTCCGCTCTCCAGATCCTGAACACTGATGCCGCACAGCTCGGCCAGGTGCTTGTTGACCAGCTGAATCTCGCGCCGGTCATTCCGAACAGAAATGAGAAAGGGAATATGATCGACAATGGAGCGCAGGAGAGCCTTCTCAGACCGCTGACCGGCTTGATAAGCAGCCAAGACGAGGTCCAGGGCCAATCCCAGGGCTGGCAGGGACACAGCCAGCCAGCGCCACGGGCCACCGAGCCAGTTGCTGCCGGCCAGGAAGAAGATGGTCCCCAGAATCAGGCCCAGGCCCAGATTTCGAAACGTACCCAGGCGGGCATTCTTGAACAAGGATGAAGGGATCGCCCAAAGAGTACTTTTCGAAGCTCGGTTCATGGATACATATTCCGATAAGGCCCCACCTGATCGAGAACCGATCAGGCTCCAGTCCCCTACAAGGGTCTTATCGTCCAGAATGCCGATACCTGAATCCTAAAATACTCTTTTCGAGCTCCCCAACCGATCAGCCCGGATGCCAGCCCCAGCCCGGATACCACCGATTGGCGATCCAGTAGAACAGGATGGTGTCGACGATCAGATGCAAGGTCACCACATAGAGCAACGACCGGGTTCGATGGTAGGTAAAGCCCTGGATCAGCGCGAAGGCGAAAATTACCACCGGCCCCCAGCCGACAAAGGCCATTTCATGGAGAAAACTGGTGAAGAAGACCGCCTGGGCCAGCAAGGCTTCACGGAATCCGACCCGCCTGGCAAGCAGGACGAAGACGAAGTTCACGAAGCATAATTCGTCCCAGACCCCCACGAAATTGCAGCCCCAGAACAGGCGCCACATCTCCGCTGTCCGGGTCGGATCATCCCGGGGCGGCAGAGGCCACGAATGGTGCAACTCGGGAGTCCACCAGGTGAAATACATGCCCATGATGCCCAGGGCCAGAAAGAACCCGCCGACCAGCCACAGCCACATCTTCAGAGACCATCGACCACTGACCCACTGGTAGTCCAGCGACTCCTTCATCCAGAAACGAGCCGCCAGGGCGGGTATCAGGAGAGCGCCCAGCCCCAGCATGACGGCCAGTTCGATGATGTGGGCATCGCCGGTGTCACCATCGATCCGGGTGAAGAACAGGAGGATGATCAAATAGACCAGCAGGACCGCTGTCTGCCACCAGCGAGGGTCCGGATCACGATGGGCCAGGCCGAGTCCCGGCAGCAGGGTCACCAGGGCCAGCACTGACCAGGGCACGCCCAGCAGCGGGGCGTAGGATTTCAGGCCGATGGCCAGCACCATGCTGGCCGCCAGGAGCCACAACGACCAGTGGCGTTGCAGAGGGATGGCCGCCTCGGGGTTGACTGGAGAACGCCAGAGCTTGGTGTCGGTCATGGTGTCGCAACCTCGAGGACGTGGCGCTCGAACCACGCCAGTAACTGTTCAAGATAAAAGATCTGATTGTCCCGCCCGTTGATCCCATGACCCTCATCATGGAATCTCAACAGCCGGGTAGGCACGCCGAGAGATTGCAGCGCCGAGTACCAGGAGATCGTTCCATCCTGGGGACAGCGATAATCCAGCAGACCGTGACTGAGCAACGTCGGCGTCCGGACCTGGGCAATGTCGTTGAATGGGTTGTTGCGGCGATACGTCTCCTTGGCTTCGGGATCGAAGGGACGGCCGCCCATTTCCCACTCCGGAAACCATTTCTCGTCCGTGGCACCCCAGAACGCCTCGGTCTGAGGATACGTGCGGTCGCAGGCCGCCGCCTTGAATCGGTCGGTCTGGGTGGTCAGGGTCGCCGCCAGATGGCCGCCGTAACTTCCCCCCATCACCGCCAGCAAATCAGGATCGCTCCAGCCTTCGGCCACCGCATGATCCACCACGGCCAGGACCTCGCGTGCCGGCCGACCGTTCCAGTCCCCACGAATGGCGTCCTGGAACTCGCTGCCATAGCCGGTGGACCCCGTGGGATTGGCGGCCAGCACGGCATAGCCGAAGGCCGGCAGGACGTGGAACTCGGGCAGGAAATAGCCTCCGTACATCCACTCCGGTCCGCCGTGGATGGAGAGGACCGTGGGCAGGCGATGCCCGGGCTCGAAACCTTCGGGGAGGTAGACCCAGCCCTCGATCACCCGGTCTTCCACGGTTATCTCGAAGCGCTGCGGTTCCACCAGCCCGACACGTTGCGACCAGCGGTCGTTGGGATCGAGGAGGAGCTGGACCTCGTCGTTGTCGAGATCGATGGTGAAGATGGCGCCGGGCGAGGTCTGGCTGTTGGCCCAGACCACGGCGCGACCGCCACCGAAACGGATATCCCAGCAATTCCAGCCGGCGGGCGTGAGCATGGTGCCCGCCTGATCGGCCGCCTGGAAAATGCCCGCCGTGCCGCGCCGGGCTCCACGGAAGTAGAACTCGTCGCCATGGTGCCAGATGCCCCAGACACAGTTGTCGAAATCTTGAAGGAGACGCTGCTTTTCATGCATCCCGTCAGCGGTGATCACGACCAGGTGCGCCGGCTTGCTCTCATGGAGGCTGTCGCCATGGCTCTGGTAGGCGATGGCCTCGTCGTCCAACCAGATGGGTTTTTCGTCCGGCCCGGGATTGGAGGTGATGGGTCGTAGCCCCTGGCCATCCAGGCCGATCACGAAGAGGTCGGTATTCAAGGTGCGGCCCAGGTCACACCGACGCTTGGCACTCAGCACCAGTTCCCGGCTGTCCGGTGACCAGGAGAGGCCGCGCACATCGAGGTCGGCGGCAGCGAGGGTGCGGTCCTCACCCGTGGCCAGTTCCACGAGGTGAAGCTGCTGAATTCGCCCCTCCCGCTCGCCCTGCCCGAGGTGGCGCCAGCCGAAACCGTCGGCCACCGTCACCGTCCCCGGCTGCCCCTCATACTCGGGATCGAGGTCGCTGACCAGGTGGGCGAGGAAACGGCCATCGGGCGACCAGTTCAGCGCCCCGAAGCGACCGGGCCCCGCCACCCGACGACGCTGGGAACCATCGGCGCCCATGAGCCAGACCTCGGCCCCTTGATCGGTCCGGCGCTTGAAGGCGATGGTCCGGCCATCGGGACTGTAGCTGAATCCGTCGGCCCGATCGTTGGGCGTGAACAGCACTTGCTGGGCATCCGATTCGAGGTCGCGCCAGTGAACCGTGGTCTGGTCATGATCGCTGACGGTGTAGATCAGAAAACGACCATCGGGGGAAAGGGCGCCGATGCCGCAACTGCGCATATCCAGCAGATCGGACGGCACCAGGGCGGAGGCCGGAATGGTGGCGCCCAGGGCCAGGATCAACAGGCAGAGAACGGCAGGCACGCGCATGGCAATGAGCATCTTCCCGTGAAAACAGAGACACCAGGAATCGGACCTCTCCATGGTAGGGCCGGCATGGGGATCTGGGCAAGAACCAGATGGGGAGCAAGACCTCGTTTGACGGGACCACCTGGGAGCGGTAGCCTTCAGATATGCATCTCATTCAACGACATTTACGGCTCGCCGTCCTCTTGCCACTCCTGGTCCTGACCGCCTGCGGCGGCGGCGATCAGGCCTCCGTGGAAACCGACCCCTCCGCCATGGAATCCCCTGGCGGCAAGGGGCGCTGGGATGAGGCCGGCTGCTCGCCTCTCCCCCTCGGGCCCACCCGAGCGGGAGGCGACCTGGTCCTGGCCCTGGGCGAAGCCGTCGATCCCGCCCATGCCCCTGTCCCGGTGACCGCCGCCGAGCGCACCGTCTTCGCCAACTGTTACGAGACCCTGACACGCGTGACCTGCGAGGGGATCGTTCAGCCCGGCCTGGCCGAGCATTGGGAACGCCTCGACAACGGTCGTCGCTGGCGCCTGACCCTGCGCGAGGGCGCCGTCTTCTGGGACGGATCACCGGTGACCAGCCGCAACGTGGTGCAATCATGGTCCCGCAACGGCAACCTGGCCCTGGCCACAGGCTTGCCTGGGCCCGACCTCTGGCTCGCACCCGGTGGCCGCGGGCTGGTGGTGCAGAGCGCCAGGATCCTGGAGATCCACCTGGGTGAGCCCCAGGACGACCTTCCGTCGCTGCTGGCCCATCCGGCCCTGGCCATCGCCACCATTCGCCAGGGCTGGCTGTGGCCCGTGGGGTCCGGCCCGTGTCGTCTGGCCGCGGACACCACGCAGCCCATCCCCGATCTGGTGTGCCGCCCCAACCTTCATCACCCCGAGTACCCCACCTGGACCTCGCTGACCTTCCGCATCCTGCCCGGCGCTGATGATCGCGATCTCCTCAACGATGCCGACCTCGCCGTGATCCGGAATCGCCACGCCGCCGCCTACTACCAGGAGATCGAAGGCGTCCAATCGGGACCTCTCCCTTTCGATCGCCTCTATGTCCTGCTCGTGCCACCCCAATCAGGGCTCGACACCGAGGCGGCATTCCAGGCCGACCATGGCACCGTGACGCCGGCTGAGAGTCGTGACACGCGGTCCCTCGACTTCCACGGATGCCGGCCCCTCTCCTGCCCTCAGCTCCACGGTCCGACCCTGGGCCTGTCCTCACCCTTGCTCGACCCTGACCCTGCCTTGAACGCCCTCGTGGAGCGCCGCCTGGTTTTCGCCGCCAACGACCCCGATGCCCTGGCCCTCGCCGAGCGGGTCGACGCCTTCCTCGAGGCCAACCTCGAGTTGCACGCCGCCAGGGGGCTCGACCTCGGTCGTGACCTGCTGAATGGTCGGGCCGCCGCATATGTGGTCAAACTCGAGGCACAGTTTCCCACCGCCTGCTTGACCATGGCGTCCCTTCTGGCCCGGGCCGACTGGCTTCAGCAGCGCGTTTCTCAGGAGATCGATGCCTGCGCGGCGAGCAAGGAACTGGCCCGCGACGGCCTGGTCGTCCCCCTGGTCCAGACCAGGCAGCGACTGGTGTGGCGGGGTCCTCTCACAGGACTTCGGTTGGCCCATGACGGCGCCTTGCTGGTTGGCGGCCTGGGGCCTGCACCGGAAGAGATCACGCCATGACCACGCGCTGGCGTATTTTCCTGGCCGCGGTGGTGCTGATCATCTTGCCGGTGGGATTGCTTGCCGGTTTCTTCAGGGACCAGTTGCTGGAATATGCCGGGCGGAGTTTCTTCGGCAACGCCCGGATGTTGAACCGACAGATCCTCGCGACTCCCGGTGAGCTGGCGATTCAGAACCAGAAGCAACTGACCATGCTCACCGAGGCCGCCCTCGAAGACAATCGACTCCGGCTGGCCCTGGTTGGCGGGCGCGATGATCTCCTGCCTTACGTACGGGACTACGCCGGTCAAGTGGCCCGCACCATGACCATCGATGTCCTGACCTTGCTGGATGTCCAGGGCACCATCCTGAGTTCGGCCCATTATCGCAATGAGTTCGGCCGCAACGACCGGCAGCTACTGCTGGCCTTGGGTGAAGAGCAGCCTCTGCCTGATCGATTCTGGCAATCCCATCCAGGTGCCTGGCCTGATGAGTTGCCTGACCACGCCAGACCATTCTCAGCCTTGATCGAGGAAGAAGGGTCCTCCGGCTCATTCCTGGCCATGGTCACCCGCCATGACTTCACCCTCAGCGGCCATCAGTTTCACTGGATCGGCGGCCGTCGGGTTGAGCGGAGTACCGTCGGTCTTGATACTGGCGTGGTCCTGGCTGACACCGTCCTCAGCGAGGGAGAAACACCCTTGGCAGTGGCGGATGCCGCCAGCCATGAGACCTTGCGAACCTGGGGACAAGAGCATCAAGTGGACTGGATGGCCGTTGACATTCCCGTGGTCTGGAACGGTCACCGGGAAGCCGGCCTTCACCTCTCCTACCAGCACCTCGAGCCCTGGATCAATCAGCGCCGTCGGGTCGACCAGTTCATCATCGCCGTGGTCGCCGCCGTGGTCGTGGGCGTCTTCCTCCTGGCCGCCTTCCTCAGCGGTCGTCTCTCCCGCCCCTTGAGCGACCTCGCCGGCCAGTCCACTCGGATCGACCTGGACGATCCAACGGCCGACTTCCCCACCGACCGCCGCGACGAGGTCGGCCAGCTCTCCCGGGTGTTGTCCGCCATGGTCCAGCGCCTCCGCCAGGACGCCCGCCAGCTGGCCACCGCCGAGCACCGCGCCACCCTGGGTGAGGTCGCCCGCCAGGTGAATCACGACCTACGAAACGGCATCACCCCGGTCCGCAACGTGGTCCGCCACCTGGACGAGACCGCCAACAACGAGCCCGACCGCTTGGCCGAGG
>Ga0070729_10005516_pt1 | contig 13007 bp, 7 predicted proteins | sample tdDd472_FD_66725 | JGI IMG/M metagenome (GOLD analysis project Ga0070729, IMG submission 66725) | Marine sediment microbial communities from the Atlantic coast under amendment with organic carbon and nitrate - tdDd47.2 | ecosystem: Environmental > Aquatic > Marine > Coastal > Sediment | place...
TTGTCCAGAGACGCACCCGACAGGGGCCGGCCGGTAAGCCGTGAATCGTGCCGCTCACGCCGGACGGCACGGTCTGTTCGCTTCCGAAGCGATACATCTGTTCGTACATGGAGTCCCACGTTGCGTTGCCCCACCAGATCTCGCGGGCCGAAAGCAAGCGGCAGCGGCGGTGAGCAGGCGAGGGCCACGATTCGGGCTGGACCTCCAGCCTCCAGTCGGCGGGGCGAAAGCGACCTGGGAAACTCATGCGCACTTCCATCCGCGCTGCTTCCGGAAGCTGGACTGTCGTTGCGTCGGAGCGAATCGCGACGGTTGCGTGGTCCGGCGCCGAGACATAGAGAAACCGATGCTCTGAGCCCCCGACCTTGATCACGCCGTGCTCGTTCGCCAGGACGGGATCCCACCAGACCAGGAAGTGGCCTTGCGCGCCGGGGATGAGCGGGCGGCAGGATGCATCGGGAAGTGGTTGGCCGCGCGTTCCGGTGACCCGCAGGGTGGATGGGGTCGTTTCTGACTCGGGCTCCGGTGAGGGTGAATTCGCAACCCGAAACGTGGTGAGCGTGTCGGTGGCAGGCGGAGTCCATGCCGCATCGAGCACGGTGACGCCGAAGAACCGATCCACGGAAACGTGGTATCGCACGGACGGATCGAACAGCATGAGCCGGGGATCGTCACTCTTGCTACCCACGCAGGTGCACGGCCCTCCGATCTCGAGCAGACTGTTCATCTCGGAATTGTCGGAGATGCAGCGCACGCGTCGCAGAACGCCGCGCCGCGTCTGAGCCAAGGTCACTTGCAGGTCGCCGCGACTTTGGGAAATGGCGGTGACGGCCATGGGCAGAAGCTCACCCTCGGGCGCGACGTAGAACTCCATCCCGGTCCCGGGTGGCAGCGGCACATCAAACTCGAACTCGCCCCGCTCATCGGAGTCTGCTTGCGGTGTGTAGAGGTACGAAGCGGAGTAGCTGACGACGTTCTGTGGCATGGCGGGCAAGGCCGCCGTGCCGTCGGCGTTGCGAAGGGAAGCTGGAGGCAGAAACGCGCGTCGCGACCAGCGGATTTCGGCGTCGGGGACGGGGCGGCCGCCCGGATCGACCACGCGGATCCGGACGAACGAGCGATGGGTGATCGCATCCGAGATCCGCAATTCGACGGGACTGGAGGACGGGGATGCAGCCAGCTGGATGGGGCGGACAGGACTACGTCGGCCTTCAAACTGCGCGAACACGCGCTTCGTTTCGCCGATCTTGCCGCTGATGCGAAACGCTCCCGCCTTGTCGGAACTTACGATCGATCCCTCGTTCTCGATCTTGCCGGGTCGCCCCGATGAGCCGATGTAGTCGTCGGCCGCATCGATGACGTCGGCACCGACGATGGGTTTGCCACCGGAATCGACGACGCGTCCGAGCAACGCTGCCCTTCCGACGACGGCTATGCGCGCGTCCCGCTGTCCCGTGAATCCTCGATAACCTCCCTCGGCGCTGCGCCATCCGTCCGACCAGACGTTGATCTCGATGCGCCCCGCAGGGAGCCGATCGATCTCGAAACGACCCCCGTCGCCGGACACCGCATCCACGTTCCAGTAGCTGTCGCCGTCGTACTCCGTCACGTGGATGTTGAGGGGGACACCGTTCACTGTGCTTCCATCCGTGTCCACGACGATCCCGCTGAACCGCCGCTCGGGCTGCAACACGACGCGCCTCTCTCGGACCCATGCTTCCCGACGCGCGTAACCCTTGCGGTGGTACTCGAGCGTGATCTTCTTGGCCGTGCAGTCGAACTGCCCGCGCGCGTCCGTCCGCGTCTCGCGCTCCTGCCAAGCAGCTTCCCAGACCACGCGCACGCCTTCGATCGGGTTGCCATCCTTGTCGACTACCGTGTGACTCCGATCGGGGATCGGCGCGATCGTCTCCGTGGCAGCGGGGGGCTCTGCTCGGTCGGCCTCGACACGGTCGGCCTCGACGACACGCCGCGCAACGGTCGCGGGATCGCGGTCCCAGAGCAGCCATGCGATGCCGAGCAGCGCGAGCACGACGACGACAAGTCTCATCGTCGCGCAAAGACCTTCCGGTGCAGCGTGAGGAGACGTGCGAGTTCGCTGACGGGCCTCGTGTGGTCGTCCACGCGCAGGTCAACGTAACGGTCGTTCCCTCCCTGGAACCCTCCTGAATTTCTCACGACAAGCAGTGCCGCGGATTGGCGCCCCCGCTTGTCGCCGCCCGCCGCGTCACCGGCAGCCAGAGCCGCCATCAGCCACTCCGCCAGTTCGCCCTTGCCGCTCGTGCGCGCTTGATCGAACGCCTTTCCCATCGCATCTACGACGCCGTCGCCGGTGAGAATATTGCCCTGCGCCGCCCAGCCTTCGCCGGTTTTGCCGCCCGCCCACGCGAAACATCGCTCGCCTGTGAACGTGGCGGTGTTGCCCTGCGCGTCCACGATGCCCGCTTGCCGGAAGTTGCGTCTTCCGTCGGCTCTCGTGAGCACGGCGATCGCCTCCTGCGCGGTCTTGCCTGCGGCGAGAAGCGCAAGGCCGTCCGGTCCATACGCGACGTTGGCGTGCGACTGCGTTGCGATCGCGCCGACGCCCGCCTTCGCCCACGGGACAACGGCCCCGACCGCCAGAAACTTGCTCGCGACCGCGATGCCGAGATCCCCTGTCTTCGCGTCCCGCGCCACGATCGAGAACGTGGCGACCACGGGCTCGCTTGGAGTGGACCGACAGGCCACGGGGACGAGGAGCGCCCAGAGAGGGGCGAGGAGAAGGAGCCGGCGCCGCATGGCCCCACCCTAACGACTATACTCACGGGATGGTCACGCACGAGCGGCGAATGGTCATCCTGACGCTGGCCTTCGTGTCGGCGTGCGCCAGTGCACCGGCTGACCACGACATCGACCTCAGCGGCTACTCGCGCATCGTCATTGCCCCGATTACGAGTGCAACGCCCGGCGAGTCGGAGTACTTCGCGTCCGTGCTTCGCGCTGCGTTGATTCGTCGCATTGCTGCAGGCGGCAAGATGGATGCGTCGGCATACCCGACAGGCGACTCGCGTCGGACCGTTCGACTCGAGGCCGAGGTGGAGTTTCTGAATCGCGAAGGGAAGTCCACCCATTGGGGCATCACGTGGAGGCTTGTGGACCCATCGACGGGCGAAACCGTCGCGAGCCAGGATGGACTCGTGGGGGTCAGCGGCGAAAACGGCGCGCCCGCCCGGGATCGATTCGGGGCCGGAGAGCAGCTGCGGAAGACTGCGGAGTTCCAGGCAGTGGCCATCGGCCTGCGGCTCGGGATCGTCCCGCCCGCGTCGTCACCACATTCTTGAGGTCGATTGCGTCTCGGCGGGCTTTACCCTGTGAATGCCCGTGAGTGAGAAGCGCCTTCTGGAACACGCCGAGTACCTGCGCCGCCTCGTGCGCGGGATCGTGCTCGATCAGAATCGCGTGGACGATGTGGTGCAGGAAACCTACCTGCGCGCGCTGTCGAGACCGCCGGGGCATTCGCAGAATCTGCGGGGCTGGCTGGCGACCGTGGCGCGGAACCTGGCGTTCCGGCTGCAGCGCGATGCCTCCCGCCGGACCCGTCGCGAGGAGCGCGCGGGTCGTCCCGATCGCGAACCGTCGACGTCGGACGTCGCGGCGCGGGTCGAGGCGCAAAAGCGGATCGCCGACGCGGTGAACGAGCTTGAAGAGCCGTACCGGACCGTCGTTGTGCATCGCTATCTCGATGGCTTGTCGCCCTCCGAGATCGCGAGGCGCCTCGACGTACCCGTGAAGACGGTCAAGACTCGGCTCCACCGTGGACTCGAGCGGCTGCGGGGGCGCCTCGACCGCGACTACGGCGATCGCACCACATGGTCGCTGCTGCTGTTGCCGCTGGCCCTGCCCAGGGCCGGCGGCGGCGTCGCAGCCGGAGTCACCCTTCTCACCATGAAAAAGATCGTCGCAGCTCTCGTCGTTCTGGCCGCCCTCGTATTCTGGACCGTCAATCGCAACGACGACTCGGATCGGGAAACCAAGGCTGCCCGCGCCACGCCGAACCCAAACGCGGAGAACCACACCCAAGACCCTGCGCCGACGCAAACGGATGCGGAGGGCGGCGCGGATTCGCCGTCGCCTGCACCGGCGCTGTTCGTCTTCTCCGGCCGAGTCGTAGACACCGAAGGCAACGGCATCCCCGGAGCGAAGGTCCGTCTTGTCTACTGGGGGTCGCCGAAAGCCGACGCCTATGCGTGGGGCGGCGACCGGCGGTTGCGACGCGATCGCGAGCGCTTGGAAGATCCGCGTGTCGTTGCGGACGGGGACGGCTACTTTCGATTCGAGCGGCCGTACGGTTCGCGCTCGTTCGTTCTCGTCGAGGCCGAAGGATTCGCAGCGCGCGTCGTCGGGCCGTACGAACCTACCGAGACTCTCAAGGTCGTCCTCGAGGAGGAGGGAGCGTTTCGAGTCGCCGTGATCGACCCTGAGGGGTTGCCGGTTGCAGGAGCGTTGGTGCGCATCATCTCGGTCGCGCCGGAGCACTCCTACGAATCCCGGACCGCCATCGCGAGCGGCCGGACGGACGGGGATGGTCGCATCGATCTTCCGCGGGTTGACGCAAGCTCGGTCATTCTGGAAGTGGCTCCGCGCGAGTCCGATCTCGCATTCGTGGACAGCGCAGTGTTCGGGAAGACGGAGCTCACCGTTACGCTGCCCAGAATCAAGACCCGCGTTCATCGCGTCGTCGACGCCGAGAGCGGCCGTCCCCTGCCCGATGCCTATGCGCTGGTCGAATGGACCGGCTACCAGTCGCGTTCGGCGCACCAGGAAAACGCGCGCAGAAGGCTCGAAGCCAACGCCGACGGCGTGATTCACTTCCCACTGCAGAAGGACTACTACGGCAGCATCGTTACGGCGCCTGGCTACGAGGTCACCAATCTGGTCGACAAAGTCGTGAAGTTGCAACGGTCGATGCAGGTCTCAGGGCAGGTGCTCGATGCCCGCGGCCAACCCGTCGCGGATGCAGCGATCCTGATCGCGTCACCGCAGGGGCCGGCCAGCCGCTGCTTCGCCGGTCTTCCGCTCGTAGCGGCATGGAGCGATGCGGATGGTCGGTTCACAGCCGAACTCAAGCTGCTCTGGCCGCTGCCGGGCATGCCCGACCCGGGCGAGCGGTCGATCATGGCGGTCCACCAACGACACGGTAGCGCGATCGAGGATTCGTTCGCGGTGAAGCCCGGGGCACAGGGAGGTGTGACCTTGCGATTCCCCCGGCCCGCGACGCTGACGATCGAGATCGTCGGTACCGATGGAGTGGGGCGCCCGAACCACTGGATCAATGTGCTTCGACGCATTCCCGCCGCGGAGTCGTGGGCCGAAGCAAAGATGCCGCAGGCCTTCGGTGCGAACCCTCCGTGGTTGCTCGGGCAGAAGCCGACGACGGATGCCGACGGTCGCGCCGTGATCCACAACCTCCCGCCCGGCGAGTATGACCTGCACCTGAAATTCCACCGTGGCAAGGTGACGATCGAGGAGGGCGTGGACCAGGTACTCCGCGTCGTCCGCGGCGCGGGTCCATCGGTCTTTGGACAACTTCTTGATGAGAACGACAAGCCTCGCGCGCAGATCCGCGTCGCCGTGCAGGGGGCGACGAACGCATTCGAGATGACGGACTCGGAGGGACGCTTCAAGTTCGAGGACGTCAACGAAGGCGAACACAAGGTCGGATTTCACTCTCGGCGTGCGAATGGCTGGGTCAGCGTGCCGGCCCCGATCGATGAGGAGGTCGTGCTGCGCGAACCCAAAGAGCTCGCCAAGATCCGCGTGAAGGTCACGGGGCCCCCGGCGGGTTCGGTGGAGTTTTGTTACTTCACGTCGAAGGGGTCGGGGTTTCCGCACAGTGGTTTCTGGACGCTGGAGGGCGCCGCGTACGAGTCGATGACCTTCATTCCGTCGAAGGGCATCGTGATTGCCCGCGCGCGCGGCTACGCATGGAAGGCAGTGCCCTTCGACGCGCGGGAAACGGGCAGCACGGATGTGTGGGTCGAATTGTCGAAGGCCGGCCGCGTCACAGGAACGGTCGATGCCGAGTGGGCAGCCAAGGGCCAGCCGCTGTACGTCTATCTCAAACGCGTTGACGGCATGCCCCAGCGTCTCGCGGAGGGCGACCAGAATCTCACCTACGCGCTCAACCGGCACCTCGGCGATGCGCGGTTCTCGTCGCAGGTCCTCGACGGTCGGTTCGAGATTGCCGAAGTCGCCCCCGGTTCGTACTGGGTCACGCTCTATCGACTGGTCGACCGCCAGTGGCACGTTGTCACGCCGCCTCGCGAAGTGGATGTCCGTTCCGCTCAGACTCTCGAGATCGCTCTCGAGCGCTGAGCCAGTCTCCGCTCAGTTGAGCCAGTCTCCGCTCAGAAGTCGAACGAGGCCAGCAGCCCCGCGAGAATCGGCGTGCTCTTGGCTCCGAGGTCGACGTAGATCGCAGGCCCGATCGTGAGCTGTTTGAGCTTGATGTCGTAGGAGCCGCCCACCCGCGCGAAGACATCGTCGTTGTCAAAGTCGACGCCCGGCCCGGCGACGAGCGTCAGGTTCTCCACCGGATGCCAGTAGCCGGCGGCGCCCAGCACGAACGCGGTGCTGTCGCCGAAGACGATATCGGCGAACGCGCCGGCGCCCCATTCCTTCTTGAAGCGGTACTCGTACTGGGCGGCCAGCGTGAACCCACCGTCCTGCCGTTCGGTCGTGTACCCCACGATGGGGCGAATCGTGTGCTCGTGATAGGGGCCGGTGTCGATCGCCGGAGCCTCGTCTCTCGCCGCGAAATAGGGGCGGGAGTCGTAGGAGGGGGCGTCCGCGGAGCTCAAGGTATCGCTGCGGGAGGCACCGCTGGCGGGCACGCTCGCGCAGGCTGTGGCGATCAGGAGCAGGGGGAGGGTGAGCAGGATCTTCAGCATGGGTTCGACCGGTCATCCTAGCGAGGGGCGCCGACGACTCCTCGCCTCGCCCCGGGATGGCTCGAATTCCACCGAAAAGTCGCCCGTAATCAATGTTTTTATGGGGTTGAGGGCGCGGAGAAGGGGGCCTCGGGACTGGACAGTGTCCTTGACTGCGGGTACTTTTACCGATTCAACGGACCCGTAGGCTTGATGGCACAGAACTGCGGCCTCGGGTTCCGGCTCAGGATGGACGTACGCCGCGACAACCCCCTGATCGTGCAGAGCGACCACACGGTCCTGCTCGAGGTCGATGGACCGTTGTACGCCGAGGCGCGCGACGCCCTGGCCCCGTTTGCCGAGCTGATCAAGTCGCCGGAGCACATCCACACCTACCGGATCACGCCGCTTTCCATCTGGAATGCCGCTGCAGCCGGGCTTTCCCCCGACAAAATGGGGAACGCGCTGACCCGCTTCGCGAAGTACCCGGTCCCCCAGAACGTCCTCCGGGACATCATCGATTACGCGGCCCGCTACGGGCGGGTGCGGCTGGTGCTGGTGGGCGAGCGGCTCCTGCTAGAGAGCTCGGACGAGGCGGTGCTGCTTGAGGCCTCGCAGAACGTCCACGTCAAAAAGCACATCCTTGGCGAGATTGACGGCGGCAGGATCGAGGTGGACCCCGAGATGCGGGGCCATATCAAGCAGGCCATGATCCGGCTCGGCTACCCGGTGGAGGACCTCGCCGGCTATGTCGAGGGCGGGCCGCTCGACATCTCGCTCGACGAAAACGACGACTTCCGCGTGCGGCGCTACCAGGAAGAGGCGGTCGACGCCTTTTGGGCCGGCGGGTCGGCCAAGGGCGGCTCCGGCGTCGTGGTGCTGCCGTGCGGCGCGGGCAAGACGATCGTGGCGATGGCCGCGATGGCCCGAATCCAGCGCAAAACGCTGATTCTCACGACGAATCTCACCGCGGTTCGGCAGTGGCAGCGCGAGCTGCGCGACAAGTGCAACATCGATCCCGACGACATCGGGGAGTACACCGGCGAGCGGAAGGACATCCGCGGGGTCACGGTGACGACCTACCAAATCCTCACCTACCGCCGCTCGAAGACCGAGCCGTTCGTGCACTTCGAGCTGTTCGGATCGAACGACTGGGGACTGATCGTCTACGACGAGGTGCATCTGTTGCCGGCGCCGGTCTTCCGGTTCACCGCCGAGATTCAGGCGACGAGGCGGCTGGGCCTCACCGCCACGCTGGTGCGCGAGGACGAAAAGGAAGACGAGGTCTTCACGCTCATCGGGCCCAAGCGCTACGACGTGCCGTGGAAGGTGCTGGAGCGGCAGGGATTCATCGCGCAGGCAAGCTGCACCGAGGTGCGCATCCCGCTCGATGAACGCGACCGCATGCGCTATGCAGGCGCGGATCGCCGCTCGCAGTTCCGGATCGCGTCGGAGAATCCGCGCAAGATGGACTCGATGATGCGACTGCTCAAGCGCCACGAAGGCGAACTCGTGCTCGTCATCGGGCAGTACCTGCGTCAACTGGAGCAGGTTGCCGGTCTCATGCAGGCGCCGATCATCACCGGCAAGACGCCCAACGACGAGCGGATCGAGCTGTACGGAAAGTTCCGCTCCGGTGAGATCAAGCAGTTGATCGTCTCGAAGGTCGGCAACTTCGCCATCGACTTGCCGGATGCCAGTGTGCTGATCCAGATTTCCGGCACGTTCGGCAGCCGGCAGGAAGAGGCGCAGCGGGTCGGTCGTATCCTGCGCCCCAAGTCCGACGGCGCCCAGGCCCACTTCTACACCCTTGTGACGCGTGACACGCTCGATCAGGACTACGCGCAGAATCGCCAGCTGTTCCTGACCGAGCAGGGTTACTCGTACGCCATTGTCGATGAAACGGAGGTGGCGTGAGCAAGCGGACGCCCTTACCCAAGGCTCTCCGGCTGAAGCGTCACCTTGACGCGTCCACCGTGGCGGACATGCGGGAGTTCCTGCGTTTCTGGAGCCCCCATGAGAAGACGACCCAACCGCGCGCCGTCTTGACGGAACGGTTGGGGCGCGTCATGGCCGACGAGAACGTCGTCTACGCGAAAGTGGAGCTGCTCTCGGAGCGGGTCCGCGACGTGCTGATGGCGCTGTTGCGCCGCACGCACTACACCAGCGACCTGCAGGGGCTGTTTCGCGGGATCGAAGGCCTCGAGATGGAGTACTACGAGGGCGAGGCGGCGCTGACCGCGCTGGCACGCCGCGGTTTCGTACGCATCCACAAGTCGCCGGAGTGGGAAAACCACGGACGCAGCCTCTACTCGATTCCGAAGGAGACGGCGCTGGTCATGCGCGGACTCGCCGGCGCCGACAAACGCCCGTTCGAAGAGATCTTCGTTCACGATCGCTTTCAGCCGGGCGCCACCGAGCAGCTCTCCGACGACGAACAAGGCGATCTGCCGAAGAACGTCCACGACGCGGTGGCGAGTCTGGAGCCGGAACCGCTGCGCATCATCGCCGAAGAGGTTCTGGGGCAGTACGGCGGCATCCTGACGCGCCGCGAGTTTCGCGAGATCTTCGACGAACGCCGGATCCACTGGCGCAGCGGGCAGTTCCTGCGTGAGTTCGGCGTACGCGGGCTCGGCACCGTGGGCCATGTCGACCTGCGCGGGCGCGGGCTCGGCGTGGACGACGACGTGCTCGTCTTCTTCCACGAGAGCGTGGAGCGCTACGCGGCGGAGCAACGGGCAGGAGAGCCGGAGTACGACGCGGTTCTCACCGCGCACGGCGACCTGATCTCCGATGTCCGGACCGTGCTCGCGCTGACCCGGGAAATCACCCTGCGGATTGCCAAAGACGGCTCGCTGTACAAGGCGTCGCTGGCCCGCATCGCGGAGCGTCTGCAGTTTCCCAAGCAGTTCCTCGTGGCGCGCGACGACGTGGCACGCCGCGTCGTGTCCATCGTGCGCGGGTTGGGGTTGGCCGACTCGAACGGCGAGCGTCGCCTGGCCCTCACGCCGCTCGGCGAGGAGTGGCTGTCGCGCAACCTGGTCGACAAGCTGCAAGACTGCTTCGAATTCGTCGGGCGGGACGGCACGGGAACGCTCCGGTCCTTGCACCTCTCGCACTTGCGTCGGATCCTCATCGCGTTGCTGACGGACCCCGAAGAGCGCGGAGCGTGGTGGGGTTGCCCGTCCCTTTCGATGTTGGCGCGCAATCGCTATCTGCTCGAGCTGACGCGCAGCGACGATCCGCCGAAGCACGCGCCGCTGGCAGTCAGTCACAACGTCCTGACCGAGTTGGGGCGCGCGGCTCAGGACGTCCTGATGCACGAGCTCTATCCGCTGGGCCTCGTGGATGTCGCCATCCGCGGGGACCAACCGGTCGCCGTGCAGCTCAGCGATCTCGGACGGCGCCTGCTCGCGGCCGAGGACGCGGACGTGGAGTCCGCCAAGCCGCTTGTGGTCAACCCCGATTTCGAGTTGTTGGTGCTGCCCGAAGGCGACGTTGACGAGTTGCTGCACAGTCTCGATCGGTACGCCGTCCGCACGCGCACGGGAGAGGTTGTGAGCTATCGGCTGGACCGCGGGCTCATCGAGCGCGCGGCGGCCGAGGGCGAGACGGCGGACCAGGTGCTGGAACTGCTCGAGAAATACTCGCGCGCTGCGATTCCGCAGAACGTGGTGTACTCCGTCCGGCAATGGGCGGGCAGCGTGCAGTCGGGCTTGATCGAACGGGGGCTGCTCTTCACCGCGGACGATCCCGCCGTGATCGAGACGGTGAGCCGGCACGCAGGGCTTAAGGGCAGTATCTTGCGGACCGTGGGAACGACCGCGTTGTTGTTCGATGAGGAGTTGGGAGAGTCGCGGCTCGCTCAGGAGTTGCGCGCGCTCGGCATCTATCCGCGGTGATTTGGTATCCGCGATGATTGGGTATCCGCGATGATCTGGATCGGCCTCGTGCTGCTCCTGCTACCGGCGCGCCCCGGTGCGGCGGAGATCAAGGCGTTGGTCGACCCGTCCCGCGCCGTACGCGAAGCGGCTGTCGCGCGCCTCGCCGCCATGGACTGTCCCGTCGAGGACCTGCTCCGGCTTCTCGATGAGGCTGATGGGCGCATTCGGAGCGGTGCGTGTGAAGCACTTGCCCTGCGGGGCGAGCCCAGCGCCATCCCCAGCCTCTTGCTGGAAGGCAGCGCCGAAGCGGCGCAAGCGTGCGTCCGAATCGCCGAGAGCGCAAGGCTCGAACTGCCGTCGATCGCACGACTGGCGACTCCGGCGATGGGACAGCAACTGCGCCGCGCGCATGCCGCCGCCGTGCATGATCAGGTGGGGCGCGTCAGTGGGTCCCTGCAACTCGCGCGCCCCCAGATCCACCGCGCGTTCCACTCCGGCGGAGTCTGGAGCGAGCAGCTGCTCCGGGCAATCGCCTCCGATCCGGATCAATCCATCGAGAAGCGCGCGCATGCGTTGCACGCCGCCCAACTGATGGAGGGGCGTGCGCTTCAGGATCTGCTCATCCGCCTCCTGCACGATCCGCAAGCTCGTGTGCGCGGGACAGCATTGACACTCCTGTGGCGGCTGCACACGCCGGAAGGCAATCGGGAACTGGTGAAGCTGCTCGACATTGCGGAGCGCCTTCCGTCTGCGCAGGCTTCGCTCCTCGTGTCTTCCGCCGAGCAGGGCGCCAAGCCAAGTGCGAAGGGCATCGAGTTCCTGGCCACGCGCGTGGCGCGGGGAAGCGCCACGGTCTCGGCCAGCGCCGCGTCGACGCTGATGGAGTACGACAGAGCGCGGGCTCTGGCGTTGCTCACCGCTCGGGTGGCCGATGAAATCCGTCGTTCGGATGGTCCGCAAGTCGCGCTCTTCTTCCTGCGCTGCGGCACGCCGACTCCCGAGTTGCGCGAGCAGGCGCAACGCACGCGGGATCCGCTTGCGCGGCTCACCGCGTTTCCGGACCCCAAGTCCGCCGGCACCACACTCGACGCCCACCTTGACCCCTCGAAGGGGCCGACAGAGTGGATTCGGATCCGTGTCGTGACGGCTCTGCTGGGGCGACGCAAGGCCACCTGGGAACAGCGGGCGCGCTTCGTCCGTGGATTGCTGCGGAGCGACACGGCCAATTGGAGGGCCGGAGGCCTGGCCGTGTTGGAAGGCGCACCGGCAGCGGTGTTCGCGTCGTTCCGCACAGACGCGATGGGCTCGCTGGACGATCCCACAGAAGCTGTGCGTGTGCGAGCGGCCGTCCTGCTGCTGCCCGACCCGCGTGCGGAGCGCGTGCTCTGGTCCGCCCTCTATGACGGGGATCTGCGCACGGCATGGACGGCCGGCCCCGCGCTCGATCCCGAGTTGGGACGCGATACGCCGGTGGCGGAGCGCCGGCGGCTCGCGCGAGATGCACTCGCCCGATTGGATCGTCGATAATGGACAGCGTGTTCGCCGCCTTCGGGGACGAATTGTTCCAGCTGTTCCAGGAGCCGTGGTTCCTCAAGAGCCTTGCCGCCCTCCTGATGTTCGTGCTTGCGTTGATCCTCACGCGCGGCCTCCGTCGCGTCGCCGCGGAACTCGAGCGGCGCAAAGCTCTGGCGGACTACGTGCGCGGGCTCGACGAGTTCTTGCGTGGTGACTTCCACGATGCGATCAAGACGCTGGAGCGTGTGCTGGAGCGCGACCCCGAGAACGTGGAGGCACGCATCGCGCTGGGGGACTGCTATCGCGAAATCGGCGATGCGGCGGAAGCCAAGAAACACCATCATCACGTCCACAAGGTGTTCGGCAACGAGTTGGCGCGCAACTTCCTCTCGTTGGGTCGCGACGAGCTTGCCCTGGGGAGCTACGACCGCGCGGTGGAAGCATTCGACAGGAGCCTCCAACTGAGCGAAGGCGAGGCCGACACCCTGTGGTCGCTCGCCACGGCGTACGCGGAGGGCGGCGTGCCGGTGGCTGCCGCGGAGACGGTGCGGCGCATCCATCCCGACGGACCGGTGGCAGGATTGACATCGCTCGAGCGACGTCGCGCGGCCCACCTGCTCTCCGATGCCGCCGCGGCCCTCTTGGCCGAAGAGCACGTCGAGTCCGCGATCCGCTTCTACACCGAGGCGCTGGCGTTCCG
>Ga0070729_10005517_pt1 | contig 13006 bp, 6 predicted proteins | sample tdDd472_FD_66725 | JGI IMG/M metagenome (GOLD analysis project Ga0070729, IMG submission 66725) | Marine sediment microbial communities from the Atlantic coast under amendment with organic carbon and nitrate - tdDd47.2 | ecosystem: Environmental > Aquatic > Marine > Coastal > Sediment | place...
ATCAGCCGGGCCCGCAGGGCCACCAGCAGGTTAAAGGTCACGCCAACGGCGGCCATCTCCTTAAAAGGATACTGGTTCTCTTCCCGCTGGGGATTCACCACTGCCACGGCTTTGGGCAGTTCATCCGCCATGCGGTGATGGTCGATGATAATCAGCTCCATACCCAGTTCATGGGCCAGAGAGGCTTCCGCCAGGGCGGTGCTGCCGGTGTCAACGCAAACCAGCAGCCGGGAACCGTTGTCCGCCAGTTTGCGGATGGATTCCGCATGCAGGCCGTAGCCCTCTTCCATGCGATGGGGAATATAATAATCCACCTGCAGTTCCAGCCGTTCCCAAAAACGTACCAGCAGGGTGGTGGAGGTAATGCCGTCCACATCGTAATCGCCGTAGACCGTCAGTGCTTCCCGGTTGGCGATGGCCTGTGACAGACGGTCAATGGCAACATCCATGTCCGGCAGCAGCAGGGGCTGATGCATGGCGGACAGGGCGGGATTCATGAAGGTTTTGGCGTCTTCGGCGGTCTCCAGACCCCGGTTGATCAGCAGGGTGCCCACGGGTTCTGCAACCCCCAGGTCCGCTGCCAGCCTGCGGGCCTGCGCCTGGTTGATTTCATCGCCCTCAACATGCCATACGCTTACAATGCGGTCGTTTTCCATGGGCACATACTAGAGACCGCCTGCGGTGACGTCAACCGGATTCCGGGATTTTATCCCTCATTGTTTTGCCGGGGCCTTTTTTCTTGACCCCGGGGGCCACCGATGATGTAGTGAACAGGCAATTCATTATTGGAACTCACCGCCCGGAGGCATCATGGCCCAGCGTTTGAAAACCGAAGTCAGGGAACACATCGAAGCCGCGGCCCTGGCGTGCTTTGCCCAAACCGGACTGTCCGGCGCACGCATGGGGGATATCGCCCGGGAGGCAGGGATTTCCACCGGCAACATCTACCGTTATGTGGAGAACAAGGAAGCCCTGTTTTATCAGGTAATTGACAACCAACTGGTGGCGGAGATCCGGCAGATGCTGTGGGGTCGAAGCGAAACCGCCATCACCTCCCCCACCGGAAGCTACGGCGACATGCTGGTGTTAAACCCGCAGCAGCGGGAGTTTGTGACCCGTCACCGGCTGGCGGTGGTAATTGTATTGACCCGTTGCGAGGGCACCCGCCACGCCGGGGTATTCGACGAACTGGTGACGCTTCTGACCCGCCAGGCCGAGGCCTGGGCCAAAAAACACGGCAGGGGTAAACTCAGCCCGCAGCGCCGCAAAATCGTCAACCTGATATACCGCCATTATCTGCTAAAAATCGCCGATATTCTGCTTACCCATGATACCGGCGATGCCATTGCCGTGGCCATGGAACAACTGCTGACCTATCATCTGGCGGGCATGGGCGCTTTGCTTGGCTGAATACAAAAACGGCGGTACATGCCCGGGCACATACCGCCGATATATGATGAATAGAAATTGCGCTACTGTGTGCAGCCCACCCGCAGGTAGATATTCATTTCCGGCAACACATCCTGATAATCGTCGTTGTTGGGGTACAGCAACACGTCGTAGGCACCCTCAAAAATTTCAATGTTGTAGGTTGCTGCGCCGCTGGCTCCAAGCTGGATATACCAGCTGTCCAGAGTATCCTTGTTGACAAACTGCAGGGACGCCCGGTTTTCCTCGGTGTAATACTGCCGGGTGTTGTTGGGCATGGTGCCTCCGTTAAGGGTCACCATACCGCCAACCTGGGCGGTGCGCAGGTCAAAATCGTAGCTGTCCACCCGGTCAAAGACCTGATCCTTTTTCAGGTAGATGTTCATCTCCGGCAGCACGTTCTGATAATCATCGTTGTTGGGATACAGCAGGATATCGTAGGTACCCACGAAAATCTCGAAGTTATAGGTGGCGGCTCCACTGGAGCCAAGCTGAATATACCAACTGTCGGCGGTATCCTTGTTCACGATCTGCAAAGAGGCCCGGTTTTCCTCATTGTAATACTGTTGCGTGTTGTCCGGCATCTGCGCACCGTTAAGGGTAATGGCTCCACCAATCTGCACTGTCTGCAGATTAAAATCGTAGCTGTCCACCCGGTCAAAGACCTGATCTTTTTGCAGGTAGATATTCATTTCCGGCAACACGTTCTGATAATCGTCGTTGTTGGGATACAGCAGCACATCATAGGTGCCCACAAAAATCTCGAAGTTATAAGTGGCGGCTCCGCTGGCACCAAGCTGGATATACCAGCTGTCGGCGGTGTCTTTGTTCACGATCTGCAAAGAGGCCCGGTTTTCCTCGTTATAATACTGTTGAGTGTTGTTGGGCATCTGCGCACCGTTAAGGGTAATGGCTCCGCCAATCTGCACCGTCTGCAAATCAAAGTCATAACTGTCCACCCGGTCAAAGACCTGATCCTTTTTCAGGTAGATGTTCATCTCCGGCAGGACATTTTGGTAATCATCGTTGTTGGGATACAGCAGCACATCATAGGTGCCCACAAAAATCTCGAAGTTATAGGTGGCGGCTCCCCGGGCTCCAAGCTGGATATACCAGCTGTCGGCGGTATCCTTGTTCACGATCTGCAAAGAGCCACGGTTTTCTTCTCCGTAATATTCCCGGGTGTTGGTGGGCATGTCCGCACCGTTAAGGGTAATGGCTCCGCCTATTTGCACGGTTTTCAGGTCAAAGTCATAACTGTCCACCCGGTCAAAGACCTGATCTTTTTGCAGGTAGATGTTCATCTCCGGCAGCACATCCTGATAATCGTCGTTGTTGGGGTACAGCAGGATATCGTAGGTGCCAACGAAAATTTCGAAGTTGTAGGTGGCGGCTCCGCTGGCACCAAGCTGAATATACCAACTGTCGGCGGTATCCTTGTTCACGATCTGCAAAGAGGCCCGGTTTTCCTCGTTGTAATACTGCCGGGTATTCGTGGGCATGTCCGCACCGTTAAGGGTAATAGCGCCGCCAATCTGCACGGTTCGAAGATTGAAATCATAGCTGTCGACATGGTCAATCAGCAGATCCTTTGCCAGATAAATATTCATCTCCGGCAGCACATCCTGATAATCATCGTTGTTGGGGTAGAGAATGACATCATAGGTACCCACAAAGATATCCACGTTGTATGTGGCGGCCCCATTGGGTCCAAGCTGCACATACCAGCTGTCACCGCTCTTTTTGTTGATAAACTGCAAAGAGGCGCGGTTCTCTTCGCTGTAATATTCGCGGGTGTTGTTGGGCATGGCAGCGCCATTGAGGGTCACAGTGCCCCCGATTTGCACGGTTTGCAGATCAAAGTTCAGTTCCGTTACTCCGTTGATGGGATCAAGGTCGCAAATCCGCTCGCATTTCCCTTCCGGGCTGCATTCCGAGTACTGGTCGCAGGTACCGCAACTTAAATCGCAGACCGGGTCCGGGCCGCATTCCCGCTCGCCGCACTGGGGTTCGCAGGTGCTGGTGCAGCCGGAGGTATCAATGGATTTGCAGTCGGCGCTGCACTTTAGTTCGCCCTCTTCAAGGCCGTAGGAAGCGCAGGTGGTATCACCAAAGTCACTGCCGTCGCAGACTTCGTCGCCTTCCTTGTTGTTGTCGCCGCAGCCCTGCACCGCGCCACAGCCCGAGGTGTCAAAACCAGCGCAGTTGGCCTGACAGGCCAGGGTGCCTGCGCCAAAGCCCAGATTTTCGCAGGTCTCCAGCCCCAGATCAGCGCCGTCACACACATCGGTGCCATTGATGGCGTTGTCGCCGCAGCTTCCGGTGGCGCCGCAGGCATCGGTCACAAAACCGCTGCAATCGGGTTTGCACACAATATTTCCCGGACCGAATCCCAGGGCCACGCAGTCCTTGCCCCGCAGGTCGGTGCCGTCACAGGCTTCATTGCCCTCGGCGCTGTTGTCGCCGCAAAAGGAGGCAGCCGTACACATGGCCGTGGAAAAGCCGGTGCAATCCGCCCGGCAGTACAGCGATCCGCCGCCAAAACCCAAAGAGGCGCAAGTGGCCCCACCAAGATCAAAGCCGTCGCAAACTTCGCCGCCCTGACGACTGTTGTCGCCGCAGGCCGCCGGGGTTGAGCCGTCGTCACATTGCCACAGCACCGGCAGCATCAGGACTACAGCTGCGGTCCACATCATTCGGGTCATAAGCGTATGCATGGGATTCTCCTGCAAGTATGGGTTGCGGTCCATGGGCACTGACCCACAAACACGCGTTTTTATTCACCTATATAGCGTTTTATCCTGCCCTTTTGTGTTAGCCGGAAGCCCCGCCGGTGTCAAGGCATATCATCCATTCCCCGGCGGGTTCTCATTCTGAGCCGGAGCACCTCTCCCCCCACATGCACAACACCCCCGCCATCGAGCCGATGACAGGGGTGTGGTTTCTTATCAGTATTACAGGGCTTGAGCCGTTATGCCTGCTCCGCCCGCAGTTGCGCCGCCCGCAGGGTGTTGGCCATGAGCATGGTGATGGTCATGGGGCCCACGCCACCGGGCACCGGAGTAATGGCTCCGGCGATTTCCTTCACTCCTTCAAAATCAACGTCCCCGGCCAAAAGGGCCTTGCCGTCGGGCTTTTTACCGATGCGGTTGACACCCACATCGATCACCACGGCTCCGGGTTTCACCATGTCCGCGGTCACGGTGTTGGGGCGTCCCGCCGCCACAATCAAAATATCCGCCCGCTTTGTGTGGGCGGCGATATCTTTGGTGCGGGTATGGCACAGGGTTACCGTGGCGTTGGCCCCGGCGGCTTTTTGCCACAGCATGTTGGCAATGGGTTTTCCCACAATGTTGCTGCGACCAACCACCACCACTTCCGCGCCTTCGGTTTCCATGCCACTGCGGCGGATAAGCTCCTGGATACCCGCCGGAGTGCAGGGTAAAAAGGTGGGTTCGCCAATAACCATCCGGCCCAGGGTATAGGGATGAAAACCGTCCACATCCTTTAAGGGGCTGATGCTTTCGATGACCTTGCTTTCGTCAATGTGATCAGGCAGGGGAAGCTGCACCAAAATACCATGGATGGCGTCGTCGTTGTTATAGCGATCCACCATGGCCAGAAGATCGGCTTCGGAGATATCTTCCGGCAGGTTTTCCTGAATGGAATGATAGCCAAGCTCTTTGGCGGTGCGGCCCTTGGCGGTGACATAGCTCATGCTGGCGGGATGCTGTCCCACCAGAATCGTCACCAGTCCCGGAACAATGCCGGTCTGGTTTTTCAGATTCTCTGTTTCCGTCTTCAACCGGGCGCGGATGTCCGCCGCCACTTCGCTGCCGTAGATAATGTTGGCTGTCATTACATCTCCTGAGGGTTATCGGTATTACAGTCCGGTCACCTTACCGGTTTTTGTATCCACGTCAATGCGGGAAAACGCGGGCTGCGATCCGGTGCCGGGCATCAGCTTGATATCACCCGCCACAGGCACCACATAGCCTGCGCCCATGAAGGTCAGAATATCCCGCACCTTCAGACGCCAGCGGGTGGGCACGCCCATGGCCCGGGGATTGTCGCTGAGGGACAGATGGGTTTTCACCATGCAGGTGCCAAGAACGCTACGTTCCGGGTCCGCTTCAATGGCTGCCGCCTTTTTGTTGGCTTCCGGGGTAAAGTCCACGCCATCGGCTCCGTAAATCTCTGTGGCGATGCGCTCCACCCGTTGCCGCAGGGGCAGGTCAAGGTCGTACAGATATTTGAAGCTGTTGGCTTCTTCCGCTGCTTCCATCACCGCCTGGGCCAGTTCCGTGGCCCCTTCGCCGCCCAGCTCCCAGTGACGGCTCACCGCCACCCGGGCTCCGGCTTCTTCGGCCATGCGGCGGATCACCGCGATTTCATCGTCATGGTCGGTGTAAAAAGCGTTGATGCACACCACCGGAGAAACGCCGGAACGCCGCACAATATTGATGTGGTGCAGCAGGTTGGCGCAGCCCTTTTCCACCCATGCGGGATGGGAGTCGGTGTATTCCGCGGGCAGGGGCTTGCCGGGAATGGCCCGGGGAGCTCCGCCGTGGGCCTTCATGGCCCGCACCGTGGTGACGATAACCGAGGCGTCGGGCACCAAACCCGAGGCACGGCATTTAAGATTCCAGAATTTTTCGTAGCCGATATCCGAGGCAAAACCGGATTCCGTCACATGATAGTCGCAGAGCTTCAGGCCAAGGCGGTCGGCGATCACCGAGCTTTGACCAATGGCGATGTTGGCGAATGGTCCGGCGTGGATAAACACCGGCTGACCTTCCAGCGTCTGCATCATGGTGGGATTGATGGCCTGCACCATCCAGGCGCACATGGCTCCGTCTACTTCCAGATCAGCGGTGGTCACCGGTTTGTTGTATTTGTCGTATGCCACCACGACACGGCCCATGCGCTGCCGCAGGTCCGCCAGATCCTTTGCCACCGCAAGGATGGCCATGACTTCGCTGGCCACGGTGATATCCACATGGGACTCCATGGTCAGGCCGTCGAACTTGCCCCCAAGACCGGTGATGATATGCCGGAGGCTCTGGGCGCAAAAGTCCAGCACCCAGCCGATCTGCACCTTGGTGGGATCAATGTTCAGCCGCCTGATGTTCATGGCCGCCAGTTTGGCGTCGTCGTAATTGAACTCGTGCTGCATCCGGGCGTTGAGGGCCACCATGGCCAGGTTGTGGGCGTTGGCCACGGCGTTGATATCGCCGGTAAGCCCCAGACTGAACTCGGTGCGGGGAATAATCTGCGAGAGTCCGCCCCCGGCGGCGCTGCCCTTGATGTTCATGGTGGGACCGCCGGAAGGCTGCCGCATGGCGGCGCTCACGGTTTTACCCAGTCTGCCCAGCCCCTGCACCAGACCGATGGTGGTGGTGCTTTTACCTTCTCCCAAAGGCGTGGGGGTAACGGCGGTGACGTCGATATATTTTCCGTTGGGTTTGTCGCCGAGGCGTTGCAGCACCCGGGCGTAATCCACCCGGGCCAGATAATGCCCCTGGGGCAAAAGTTCGTTGTCCAGCAGCCCGGCGCTGCGGCCGATATCCATAATGGGGCGCATGGCCTTTTCGGCGTCCTGCGCAATTTCCCAGTCCTTGTGCGTTTTAGGGTCCAGCATGGTGAATATCCTGATGTTTTACGTGTTATATAAGACCGCAAAAGCCCGTGACGGGCCCGCAATTCGACACCTAACAGGATGCGTGTGCGAAGTCAAGAAATCATGGCTGTAACGCCGCTAACACAAAACGGCCACCGGGATGTGCCGATGACCGCTGTTGTGAAATAGTGTTACGTTTTTTGCAGTTATCGTTGCGCCGTGGGGGTTCCCTTTTTACCGTTGTCCTTGTCCACCGGCTGCACAATGGCGGTGACATGCGGGGCCGCCAAAAATGCTTTGGCCGCTTCCATCACCTGCTGGGCGGTGACCGCATCGATGTGTGCGCCCCGGTCAAAGGCGGCTCCCGGTTCATCCAGATACAGGGCGTCCAGCAGCATGGTCATGGACTGGGTGCCGCAGGATTGCAGACCAACATCAGTGCTGCCCCGCAAGAAGCGCTTGGCCCGGCGCAGTTCCGCTGCGGTGGGCGGTTTGGCCAGAACTTTTTCCACCTCGGCCCGCATAAGCTGCAATGCCTGGTCCTGATTTTCAGGCCCCGTACCGATGTACATGGCCCAAAAGCCCTGTTCCAGTCCTTCCACCAGCACCGAGCCAATGGAATAAGCCAGCCCGTGGGTATCCCGGATATTCACAAACAAACGACCGCCCTGGCTGCCCAGCACTGCATTAAGCACTTCGGCGGCATGGCGCTGCGGGTTGCTGAAAGCCGGAGCCGGGTATCCCAGCACAATGTGGCTTTGCCGTTTGGGTAACTCTTTGATGCCCTTGCGGTTCTTTGTCAGTTTTTTGGGAGGTGCAGGCTGTTTGATTTTTGACGGGAAGGCCGGAACCTCGCCCATAAGAAAGTCCAGCATATCCACCACGGCTTCGGCGTTGACATCACCCACCACCGTCACCGTAAGGCGATCCGGCGACAAAAAGCGCTGGGCGTATTCCACCAGATCACTGCGGGAAATATGCGACACGCTGTCCAGCGTACCGTCGGTTGTCATGCCATAGGGATAGTTCCCAAAAAGCTCCTTGCGCATCAGTTCAAAGGCCACCCGTGCCGGGGAATCCTCCACAGTGCGGATGTTTTCAAGCACAAACTCTTTTTCCCGCTGCAATTCCTGCTGGGGGAAGGTAGCGTTGAACAGGCAGTCGGTAATCAGTTCCAGCCCTTCACGAAGGGTATCGGCCCGAAACGCGCCTTTAATGCCCAGGGTGTTATAACCGCTGAATCCATTGATGTTGACCCCAAGGGCGTCCAGCTGCCGGGCGATTTCCTCGCCGGTAAGGGTTTTGGTGCCCATGGTCAGCAGGTGAGAAATCAGGTTGTTGATGCCGTTGTTTTCCGGGGTTTCCATGCGGGTGCCCGCAAGCACACCGGCCCGTACCGCCACCACCGGGTGATCGTGAATCTCACGCACAAAGACCCGTGCGCCGTTGCGCAGGTGCGCCTCCACAATGCCGTGCCCCCGATCCTTCATGCGGCGACGGGGACCGGCGGCCATGGCTTTCACCGTGTCGCCCACAATGGCTTTAAGCGCCTTTGCGTCCATCTTTGGGGCCGCTTCCTGCGGCAGCAACAGCACCGCAGACAACGCTGCGGGGTTGAGTATCCGTCGGACGGCTTCCTGCACATCCGCGGGCTTCAGAGCCTGCACCCGGGCCAGATGTGTTTGTTCAAATCCGGCTGCCCCGGTAACGGAAATGGAGTTGCCCATGCGGGCGGCAGTGCCCTGGGCGGTTTCGTAGTGGAACACCACTTCGCTTTCGATAATCTGTTTGGCACCGGCCAGCTCCGCCATGCCCACACCGCCGTGGGCAATACGCAGCACTTCCTCGAACACTGCGCGGACGGCCTGCTCTTCCTTTTGCTGCACCAAAGAGGCTTCCACCAAAAAGGCTCCCACGCCCTTACCCGCATAGGGGCCTGCGGTTTCATCGGTAATCAGGCCAAGCCGCCGCTCCACGTTGATGGTCAACCGGGAACTGTCGCCCTGGGCCAGAATAACGCCCAGCACGTCCAGTGCCGCCATGTAGGGGGCTTCCATGCCTTCGGTGGGAAATGCCAGATGCAGCCGGGCCTCATGGGTGGCGTCCCGCAGCACTTTTACCCGGGGGCTGCGCTGGTTGGATTCCACTGCACCGGGAGCCGCATCCACAGGACCACGGCGATTTTTCCATGTACCAAAGGTGTCGGTAATCCACTTTTTCATGGTGGCGGGTTTGAAATCGCCGGTCACCACCACAATGGCGTTTTTGGGACGATACCAGCGACCATGGAAATCAACCACGTTGTGCCGGGTAAAGCCCTTGATGACTTTTTCAAACCCGATTACCGGGCGGCCCCAGGGATGATTTTTAAAGGCCATGGCAAACAGGGTTTCGTCGGCGCTGTGGGCGGGATCGTCTTTGCCCCGCTTGATTTCTTCAAGCACCACCAGGGTTTCCTGCTGCAGCTCTTCGGCGTCGAACAGGGGGTTCTGCACTGCATCGGACAAAATCTGCACCGCGGTTTTGGCAAAGGCGGAACTCATGGTGATATGATACACCGTGTTTTCCAGGCTGGTCCAGGCGTTGATATCGCCACCAGCGCCCTCCACCACAGCCGCCATGTCGCCTTTGGGGTAACCTGTACTGCCCTTGAACAGCATATGCTCTATCAGATGAGCCATACCCGCTTCTTCCGGGGTTTCCATGGCGCTGCCGGCGTTGACCCACACCTGCACCGCCACCACCGGGGCGCTGCTGCGGGGCAGCAGGGCAACCCGCAGGCCATTGTCAAGGGTCACCATTTGCAGCTTGTCATACACCAGATCCCTGGCCATAGGGCTCTCCTGTTCTGTGTTCGATTTCGTCGCATTGACGGAGCTGTGGGGCGGCTTGGGACAAAAGCGCTCAAAAAGGCTGCATCCTCCCGCAGATACGGTCACCAGTCCCACAAGCAGCACGACAATACAGAATTGTTGTTTCATGATGCAAGCATCATACACGCCCCGGCGATGGTGTAAAGAGGCCAAAAGGGGAAAACGCCTTTTAGTCGGTTTCGCTCCGTGTTTTACGCCCGGTAAGGAAAAAGGTGGTCATTTCCCCCTTGCCCTTGACCCAGATTTCTCCCCGGCGGGTAAACTCAAAACGATCCTTCAGGCGTCCGTAGGTGGATTCCGTCACCTGAATGGCTCCCTCATTGCCAAGGGATTCCATGCGGCTGGCCACATTGACCGTATCACCCCACAGATCGTAGATAAACTTCTTGATGCCAATGACACCAGCCACCACAGGCCCGGTATTGATACCGATGCGCAGTCGAATAGGCTCGCCCCCGGTTGTTTTGAATCCCCGGATAGCGTCCATCATGTCAAGTGCCATTTCCGCAATGGCCAGGGCGTGGCCCTGCCGCTGCTGGGGAATCCCCCCAACAACCATATAGGCGTCACCAATGGTTTTGATTTTTTCCAGACCATGGCTTTCCGCAAGCTGATCAAAGGTGGAAAATATATCATTGAGCACATGCACCACTTCACCGGGGTCAAGCCCCGCAGAGATACTGGTAAAATCGACAATATCTGCAAAGAGAATGGTGACATCGTCAAAGCCGTCGGCAATTACACCGTCGGTGGCCTTGAGGCGGTCGGCAATAGGCCGGGGCAGAACATTAAGCAGTAGTTTTTCGCTGGTTTCGTTCTGAATCTTCAGCAGTTTATTGGTGCGATTGATTTCGCCATGCAGGGTGATGAGATCCTGGGCCTGCTGCCGCGAGTTGTCGTACATGGTTAACAGCAGATTGGTCAGTTGCCGCCGGTTGGCGGTAACCTCAAGTCCGGTATCATGACACAAAGCCTTCAGGGGCGCGACCTCGTTGACTTCCTCGGGATTGTCAAGGGAGGTGAGCAATGCGCGAATACGGCCAATGACCTGTTCTTCGTTGAGCGGCAGAGGGATAAAACTATCAACACCGGTCTGCAAAGCCCGGGCCAGATCCCCGGGATCGCTGAGGCTTGTCATAAGCGCCACAGCGCAACGGCTGGAGGAGACATCCCGGTGCAGCAGCCGCGAAAATTCATATCCATCCATATCCGGCAGCACCCCGGCGGTGATAACCACCTGGGCTTCGCTGTCACTTACAGCCTTCAGGCCCTCCAGCCCGGTGGCGGCCAGGTGTACATCGCCAAAGTGCATGGAGAGAAAAAAGGTAAGATCCTCCACCACCCCGTTGTCGTTGCCCACAATCAATATGCGGGGGTTTCCCTGTTGCGTCTTGCTGTCTTCCATCATGCCGTTCTCCGCTTGCGCACCGGTGCGTTTTCTAAATGTATACCCCAATGGTAAGGTTGGCAAGTTACGGCGTTGCCACAGTCTTTCCGACCCGTGCCGCACAGGAAAAATTCACCTAACCAATTATAACTATTTGGAAATATATTTTTTCTCAAAAAAATTACGTTCCGCTTACATAAAATCCTAACATATGATAGCTGATAAATTAAAGAGGAACCTTTGGGTTCCCGGTTCTTTGACAATTGAATATGAAACAACCTGTAGAAAAAACGCCCCGGCTATACCGGGGCGCGAACATAAGAAAATGGTATGTGCAGACTACTTCAGATGCACCCCGGGCAGCTCTTTGCGGAAAATATCATACATGGGATTGAAGTACTCGCCGTCTTTGGCGTACACGCCCATGCGGCCCTTGCCGCCGTCCCGGGGACGTTTCACGTCGGCAAATCGGCCCTCTTCAATGGCGTCCATCAACCCGACTTTGGTCAGCTCTTCCATAAAGGCGTCGGCTTCGCCCAGCACCTTTTTGGCCCGCTGCGCAATAAAGCTGTCCTCTTTAAGAATGAACTGGTCAGACAAATCCTTTGCCGCGTTCATGACGTAATTGGCGTTTTCACAGGCAAGGCTGCGGTCCTGCAGATGCGGTGTGTGCAGCGCCTCGGTAAGCATACCCAACAGTTGAATCCCCTGCCCGGTCATCTGACCCGCAAGGTTGAACATGGTGTTAAGCATGTAGCCGTGGAAAATATTGCCGGTCATGAACTTGGTGGGCGGCATGTACTTCAGCGGCGCTTCCGGGAAGCATTCCCGCACGGTCCATGCGTGGGCCAGTTCGTACAGGAAGCTGTTTTCAATGGTCGGATTGATTTCAAAGGCATGGCCAAGGCCCATCAGTTTTGGCTCCAGCCCCGACAGGCAGGCAAACTGCTCGTTGATGAAATCGCTGGCCAGCACGGTGTAGGCGTTGTCAATGGCATCGGCGGTGGTGAGATAATTGTCCTCACCGGTGTTAATGACAATGCCCGCCAGACTGTTGACCATACGGGAGAAATGCTGATCAACAAAGGTGCGGTACATGTTGATGTCACGGAACAGAATGCCGTACATGGAATCGTTGAGCATCATATCCAGGCGCTCCAGAGCGCCCATGGTGCTGATTTCCGGCATACACAGACCGCTGGCATAGTTTACCAGACGGATGTATCGGCCCAGTTCCTCGCCCACTTCATCCAGGGCGCTACGCATGATGCGGAAGTTTTCCTGGTTGGCATAGGTGCCGCCAAAGCCGCCGCTGGTGGCGCTATAAGGCACAAAGTCCAGCAGACTCTGGGCGGTGGTACGAATAACCGCGACAATCTCCGCGCCGTTGCGGGCCGCGCTTTTGGCCTGATCCACATCCTCGTAAATATTGCCCGTGGCAACAATGACGTACAGCAGCGGATGATCCTTTTGGGGGTTCTTGTCGATCTTCTGCTGCCGGAAATCTTTCATGGCGGCGATACGTTCCACCTGGGGAGCCACCAGCTCTGCGGCCTTTGCCTGCACCGTGGCAGCGTCCTGCATGGGCAGGTCCAAAAGATTCAGACTGCCTTCACCCACGGCTTCCGCCACCTGTTGGGGAGTTTTGCCGGTGTGCAGCACTGCGTTGGCGATAAAGATCGCCGCGCCCCGGTCAAT
>Ga0070729_10005519_pt1 | contig 13004 bp, 14 predicted proteins | sample tdDd472_FD_66725 | JGI IMG/M metagenome (GOLD analysis project Ga0070729, IMG submission 66725) | Marine sediment microbial communities from the Atlantic coast under amendment with organic carbon and nitrate - tdDd47.2 | ecosystem: Environmental > Aquatic > Marine > Coastal > Sediment | place...
GTACCTCGAGGGAATTGAACGTTATCCAAAATTACAAAAATATCCGAAAGATATGCCTTGTAAAAAAAACCTGGAAACGGAAAAAAATAAGGCTGATTTGCGGATAAAATCACTTTTCAGTTGACTTTTTTTGTATTGTAACCATTTAAGAAAGATTTAAGCTGACCGGCATTAATTTATCTTTACACAAAAACGAGGCTCACAATTATTTGCCAAGGAGTTCATTAATTGTTCGACATTGAGCAAACTCCCTTCATTGGAACACACCCCATTAGTAGGTGATCCGGTTTTTAGGGGATCACTGTTTGACAGCCCGTTGAGCCGTTATCTTTTTAGTTAAAAGGACATGTTTGATGGATATTGAAGATATTTACAATCTGATTCCCGATTTTATGTGTACCGATGGGTGCCATGAGTGTTGTCAGAACTTTGGGGTGCCTTCCAGAACCAGGGTTGAGGATCAACAGCTCGAAGCGTTCCTCCGGAAAAACTCCATGAAAACTGGAACAGCTAAAGGCAATACATGTCCGTACCTGGATGAAAAAGGCTGCGCTATCCACCCTGTCAGACCTTTGATTTGTCGTCTGTATGGAACATCCCCAAACTACCGCTGCAAAATGAAGGTGGCTCCCCTCAGGCTTCTGCATGAAGACGAGGAAGCGGACATCTTTTATTTTTATAAGACCCATTTTTTCTAGCCCGAATTTCTCGTGAAGAATTTAAGCCGGCAACCATTCAGCATCGGTTTCTGTTGTTTCTTTACGAACATTTCCGCACGATTTTACACCATTTGAGCCCAGGACAGTTTAACGAAGAAAGGACTCCCTTGAATTATTTAAAGCGATAATGAGGCTCGTCTCCTGCTTTGCCCACCAGCATCAGCTGGCCACCACATTGTTCGCAGACCAACAGGCTGTCTATAATTTTCGAATCCACGGCAGATGGATCCTCCAACGTAATGTAATCCGCAGGGAAATAATTCGATACCCCACAGTTCATACACATACATTCCATTTCTTTGGTCATGATCGTTTCCTTGTTAGACCCAATATTATATCTTAACGGTTAAATTCTTTGAACCAAGACGATTTCCGGAAATAATACTTCCAAAAATCTATCGTGTTATATTAGATCGCACATTATGATTTTCCCATCAACCAGAAGCGGTAAACCGCTCGATTTTCCGAAAAAAAGACAAAAGAGTTCTCAAAGCTAAAAAATTTTATGGACCTTCTTAATTTTAAAGTGTAGAAAGTTATAGTATATCAAATTTATTTGATTTATTCTACCCAAAGGAGCTTAAAATGTATGAAATAATTGCAGACCCTGATGATTACAACATTGCTTCTTTAGAAGAGGGGCTCGGCCATAAGCAAATCACCTTTCCCGATGACAAACGAAGAAGGTGGGCCGAAGAAATAGAAGTTTTTGCTGAAAAGTTGGACGGTTTGTCCGGTAAAGCCAAACAGCTTCAGAAACTTCTTGAGAGTGAAGATGCCATCCAGGCAACACCCGCATCTCTAAAAACATTTAAGGTGCAATTATTCAAAATAAACAATTCGTTAAATACAGTATTCGATCTGGCAAAAAAACTTGAAACCGACATTGTAAAGAAATAAGATTGTTGAGATTTCCCAAGAAAAGGTAAAACAATATGAAGCAAGAAGTAATCGTACGCTTTGCACCCAGCCCCACCGGATACCTTCATATCGGCGGTGCCCGTACGGCGATTTTTAACTGGCTCTTTGCCCAAAAGACCGGTGGCAAACTGATCCTCAGGATCGAAGATACAGATGCGGAAAGGTCCACTGAGGAATCTATCAAGGGAATTGTCGACGGTATGAAATGGCTGGGGATTACCTGGGATGAAGGCCCATATTTTCAGACCCAGTTTATTAACGAGCATCTGGCGGCTGCTAAAAAACTTCTCGATTCAGGCCATGCCTACAAGTGTTTCTGCTCAAAAGAGGAACTTGAAGATAAGCGGGCTGCTGCGTTGAAACAAAAAAAGGATGTGAAATACGACGGTACCTGTCGGCGATTGACAAGGATTGAAATTGCCATAAAGGAAGCTGAAATTCCTTACACCCTTCGCATGAAAGTGCCGAGCGAAGAAGGTTCCGTCTCTTTCGAAGACGTCGTCTATGGAACCATTGAAAATAAATATAAGGATATTGAGGATTTTGTTATTGTCCGTTCCAACGGTCAGCCGCTGTATCTCCTTTCAAATGCGGTTGATGATATCCGTGACCGGATTACCCATGTTATTCGCGGCCAGGACGGACTGTCCAACACACACCGGCAAATCTTGATCTACCAGGCGCTGGGAGCGCCGGTACCAAAGTTTGCCCACATGTCACTCACCCTCGATCCTAAAAAAGCCAAAATTTCAAAACGCAAGCATGGTGAACTGGTTGCGGTCCACTTTTACAAAGCCCATGGTTTTTTGCCATGGGCTTTTGTAAATTTTCTGGTCCTTCTTGGATGGGCAACGCCCGAATCGAGAGAAATCTTCTCCAAGGAGGAACTGATGGAAGCATTTTCCCTCCAGGGAATCAGTCGTGCCAATTCCATCTTTAACGTCAAAAAGGATGATCCAAAATATTTTACCGACCCAAAGGCGATCAGTATCAACGCGCATTACCTGAGGGAGATGCCGGTTGAAGAGATCGAGCCTTATGTTCGTGCTGAGCTGGAGAAGGCGGGGATTTGGGACCCCGAGTATGAAAACGCCAAACGCCAGTGGTTTCTGGAAACCCTCGAACTGATTCGGAGCCGTTTTCATGTTACAACCGATTTTGTCGATCGTGGCCGTGCCTATTTCTCAGACGACTTTCCCATTGAATCCAGGGCCCTGAAAAAAAATATTTCCAAGCACCCGCAGCTCGAAAAATGGCTGCCGATGCTGGCGGATCGTCTTGAGGGACTGGAGCGCTTTACGACCGCGGAGACCGAAAACGTCATTCGCGAGATGGCCGAAACGCTTGAAATAAAACCGGGAGTGTTAATCAACGGCATTCGAACCGTGGTTACCGGTCAGTTGGCCGGCCCGGGGATGTTCGATGTTTTGATCAACATCGGACAACGCCGTGTTGTAGAACGCCTGCGTAGGTCCCCTGCTCTTTTTTGAGCCGAAAAAAATCGGACACCCTCAATCTGCTTTATCGAAAACGATCTAACACGATAGACATATTTTAATACCAAGAATACAAAAATTAAAAGGGGTCAACTTATATGACTGAAACCAGCGACAGGCTTCCTTCAAACTTTATTCGAACTATCATTGCCCAGGATTTAAAAGACAACAAGAACGAGGGCCGGGTGGCGACCCGCTTCCCGCCGGAGCCCAATGGCTATCTGCACATCGGACACGCCAAGTCCATCTGCCTCAACTTCGGTGTCGCCGCTGAAAATAAGGGGGGGACGTGTAACCTGCGATTCGATGATACCAATCCCAGCAAAGAGGAAGTTGAATATGTAGAATCGATAAAAGAAGACGTTCGATGGCTTGGATTCCACTGGGGTGATCGGCTTTTTTATGCATCGGACTATTTTGAGCCATTGTATCAGCATGCCGTTCAATTGATCAAGGCCGGGAAAGCCTATGTGTGCAGCTTGAGCCCTGATGAAATCAGAGAAAGCCGGGGAACCCTGACCGAACCGGGGAGGAACAGCCCGTATCGGGATCGATCTGTTGAAGAAAATCTGGACCTGTTTCAACGCATGCGGGCAGGGGAATTCAGAGACGGTGACCACGTACTCCGGGCTAAAATCGACATGGCATCCCCAAATTTAATTATGCGTGATCCAACCCTTTATCGTATTCGAAAGGTACCCCATCATAGGACGGGAAAAGATTGGTGCATTTATCCCATGTACGATTTTGCACATTGTCTTTCGGATTCCATCGAAGGGATTACCCATTCTCTTTGTACCCTTGAATTTGAAAACAATCGCCAATTGTACGACTGGATACTCGACGAACTGGATGTGGATTGTCATCCCCGGCAAATCGAGTTTGCACGCCTCAATCTCAGCTATACTGTATTGAGCAAACGCAAGCTTGTGGAACTGGTCCAAGGGGAGCATATGTCTGGATGGGACGATCCTCGAATGCCGACCATCAGCGGTCTAAGGAGACGCGGATATACGCCGGAATCGATCCGAAACTTTTGTGAACGCATCGGCGTGGCTCGGCGGGACAGTACGGTTGACATTGCACTGCTTGAGTTCAGTATCAGAGAAGACTTGAACATACAGGCGCCACGGGTCATGGGGGTTTTGCGTCCACTAAGGGTGGTCATCGACAACTATCCGGAAGGCCAGGTTGAAGAACTTGATGCCCAGAACAATCCGGGGGATCCGACCATGGGAACACGCAAAGTTCCTTTTTCGCGCGTACTCTATATTGAACAAGACGACTTCATGGAGGACCCGGTGAAAAAGTTCTTCCGTCTGGCTCCCGGGCGCGAAGTTCGACTTCGATACGCGTATTATATCAAATGCGTAAAGGCGGTTAAAGACGAAAAAACCGGCCGGGTGGTGGAGCTGCATTGCACGTACGACCCAAAGACCCGGAGTGGATCATCCCCGGACGGACGTAAGGTCAAAGCCACTTTACACTGGGTTTCGGCGGCTCACGCCATCGAAGCAGAAGCACGCCTGTACGATCATCTGTTTCTGAAAGAAAATCCGGATGATGATAAAGATGTCGATTTTAAAACACATTTAAATCCAAACTCTCTGGAGATCCTGTCTTTTTTTGTCGAACCCAGCCTGGCGGCTGCAACGCCGGGTAGCAGATGCCAGTTCGAAAGGCTGGGTTATTTCTGTGTTGATCCTGTGGAATCTTCTGGCAAATCCCTTGTATTCAACCGTACGGTAACACTGCGTGATACATGGGCAAAAATACAGAAAAAACAGCAGAAAAAACAATAAAAGAGGTAATGCCATGCCAATTTATGAATTTTATTGTAAAGACTGCCATACGCTTTTTAACTTTTTTTGCAAAACCGTCAATACGACAAAAAAGCCCAAGTGCCCGAAATGTAAAATAAAAACACTTGAAAAACAGATTTCTGTGGTGGCGTTTACCGGACGAGCAAAGGAAAACGGCGATATGAATGATCTTCCGTTCGATAGCAGTAAAATGGAACACGCCATGCAGATGCTGGCCAGTGAAGCGGATAAAATCAATGAGGATGATCCAAAACAGGCCGCCAATCTCATGCGCAAACTTTCCCATATGACCGGGATCAAACTCGGAGACGGCATGGATGAGGCGCTGAGTCGGATGGAACACGGGGAGGATCCCGAACAGGTGGAGGCTGAAATGGGCGATATTCTGGAAGCGGAAGACCCTTTTTCTCTGCCGGGCAAAAAAGCGAAGGCTACCAAAGCAAAAGCCAGAAAACTGTTAAGGGATGAAACGCTGTACGACCTTTGACCGAATTTTTTGTTCTTTTTTTTCTATTTCGGTTTCATAAAATTTTACGCGACCGGTCACGTCGTCAACAAACGACCGGTCTTTTATTTGATTTAAATTTATCTTCACATTATACAATGCAGAAAGGACGGCGGTTCTGGCCATCATGGCCGCAACCGCTCCGTCGGTCACAGCATTGCGGTTCCCATTTTCCACAACCTTTCCTGCCAACTCAATAATCTTAAAAGCGTCTTCGGCAACACGCAATGGAATGAGTGTCGCCTGCTTCAGGCCCTCCTGAACAGCCTGGGCTCTGATGTTTTTTTCTTCTTCGGTATTTTTCGGCAATTTAAACGCCTGCATCACCCGTTGATAGGCGTCGGAATCTTTATCAATATATCGAATGAGTTTATCTCTGAAATCAGCGGCTTGTTTTGAAATGGCTTTCATCTCATCTTCTACCGATGCATAGCCTTTTTTCCCCACCGTCAGATTGGCCACCATTTCCGAAAGGCTCGACGCAATGGCAGCACTCAACGCTGCCGAACTTCCGCCCCCTGGAAGCGGGTCCTTTGACGCGGTTTTTTCCAAAAATTCCGTTATGCTTAAATTTGCCAGCATCATATTATTCCTCAAATAATTGTAAATACCGGGTCCAGAGGATCCGGCCTTGGTGCCACCCCAGAGGGGTGAAGTCTACCGTATATGCCATCCGGAATGATGGAGTGCTGGAGTAATGGAATATTGGGTATTAAAAGCGGAAGATATCTTATTTTAATCACAGGGTCCAAAACGCAGAACCCGTATCCCAGAACTGTACACATCTTGTCATTATACATCTAAAAATAGATAGAATTCCACTAAACCCATTACTCCAACACTCCATTATTCCAATATTCCAGCTATCAACCGATTAAGATAGCATCGCCGTTGTTTTTAACCGGGCCCTGAGGACAAGGTTTTTCAGGACTAAATAACATATTACCTCTATTTAAAAATGTCCTCCAGCGCAGAGTCGATGTCAGGGTGCTGAAACTTAAAACCATGACGCAACAGCTTATGGGGAATCACCTTTTGGCTGTTCGTCAGCAATGTCCCCATTTCACCCACAACAAGACGAATCATAAACGAAGGTACTTTCATAAAAGACGGCCGGTTCAGAACATTGCCGAGGGCTTTGCTAAAATCACGGTTTTTGATTGGATTCGGCGCGCAGAAGTTGACAGGGCCTTTTATCTCGTTGGTTTCAAGAATAAAATTAATCGCTGAAATAAGATCGGCCATATGAATCCATGGAAACCACTGGAGGCCGCTTCCCAGAGGACCACCTGCAAAACATTTAAACGCCGGGATCATCTTGGCCAGTGCCCCGCCGTTTTTATCCAGAACCACGCCAAAACGCATCGCAACAACCCTGACACCTTTTTTTTCGGCCAAAAAAGCCTCTTTTTCCCAGTCGATGCCGACTTTGGCCAAAAAATCACTTCCGGATGAAGCATCCTCCGTCAACACCTCATCGGCCCGGTTTCCGTAATATCCTGCACCGGATGTACTGCAAAGTATAATCCCTTTGCTTTCAGGCACGGCTTCAACCAGGTTTCGAGTGGTTAAAATACGGCTATTATATATTTGATTTTTATACGTATCACTCCACAGTTTGAAAATATTTCTGCCGGCCAGATTGATGATTGCATCAACATCTTCAAGAGCATCCTGCCATGGCCCTTTTAAAGTCGTATCCGCTGAGATGTAACGAAAATTTTCATTCGGGGGATTTTTATGGGCTGAAGATGTCCCCACCGCAATAACACGGTGCCCTCTGTCTATAAGATCATGTATCAGACGGGTGCCGACAAAACCGGATCCGCCGGCAATAAATATCTTCATGGTTGCCCACTCCCCTATTCACTTTTTTATACCTTAATTGAGCGAAAGTTTAGGCCCTTATAATTTTTCTCCCCGTTTGTTTACGATCAATCAGGGTTATACGGATCCGTAACTATGCAGGCCGGGCAGAAGATTAACACCAAAATACGTGAATAAAACCGCCATAAATCCAATGATTGAAAGATAAGCGATTCGCTTGCCATACCATCCCCGCACCATCCTGGCATGCAGCAGGGTTGCATAAACAAACCAGGTAATCAAAGACCAGGTCTCTTTGGGATCCCATGACCAGTAACTTCCCCAGGCCGAATTTGCCCAGACAGCGCCGGTGATGATACCGATGGACAAAAAGAGAAAACCGAACATAACCATTTGATGATTCAACTCGTCCAGGACCTGGGATTTAGGAAAACGAGCGAGCAAACTGCTCTTTCCCTTGACTTCTCTTTGCTTGAAAAGATACATCAGGCTCATTCCAAAGGCAACCGCAAAGGCGGCATACCCCAAAAAACAGGTGAAAACGTGGGCAATCAGCCAGTTGCTTTTCAATGCCGGAACAAGGGGCTGAATGCTATCATTGATGTTGGGAGACATGGAAGCATAGGCCATGGTAAGAAACGCTATGGGTGTGGCAAAGGCGCCCATGGTCCTGTTTTGGTACTGTTTTTCCACCACAAGATAGATAATGATAATGGTCCCGGAAAAGAAAACCAAAGATTCATACATGTTAGAAATCGGGGCATGTCCGATACCCAAACGGTAGGATTCCACCCACCTCATGATAAAGCCGGCAACATTTCCGGCAACACCGAATAAAGCGGTCCATGTGCCCAGTCTTCCCAGCAAGGGTTTCTTGAAAACCAGATTGGCAATATAAAAAAACGCCGCCGCTCCATAAATAAACGTTGTGATCGATAGTAAATTTGAACTGCTCATTGTTTATCCCCTGATAATTGACGCTCTAAGATCCATATCGTTTTCTGGAGCACCATCATAAATTGGCCAATTTGTCCGAAAGTTTTTTCACCCGCTGTTGCATTCCCATTTTGTTTTTGTTGGCCGTACCCGTAACGACGACCCTGGTTTTTGCTTTTCCTTTTATGATTTCGACACAAACCCTCTGATGAGACATGAAAAAAGTGATATAACACCCGATAATCATCATGATAAATCCTGCATACACCAACCAAACTCCCGGATCTTTTGTCACTTGGAGACCGGTGTAATACTGCTGGTCGGATCTTTCATCAAAGTCAAACGCCTCTGTTTTTTGATCTGCCACAGAAATAACCAAAGCACCCTTTCTCATACGATCAAAATTCGGAAAATGCAAAGGCAATAGGACGTCCAAAGGGTTTCCGTCCGCTGGAGTCAGAATCCCCTTATAGGCTTCCCCAATGTTCTGGCCACGGAATTCAGCCCCTTTTATGTATTCCACGATAACGAATTTACCAAAACCTTCAGGGAGATCCACCGGCTTACCCAGGACGGTTTTTATTCGGTATGACGCCCCTGATTTTCGGTTGGCAAAATTTAATGTGATCTCTCCGGCAGGATCCATCGCCGGGGTCTTCTTTTTAAAAGTGGAATTCGAGGGCATCTTGCCGTAACTGGATTGAAAAATATTAACCCCTTTATAACGAAGCGGGTCGTTTACAATGATATCTTTCTGATATACCGGTTTGTCCTTTTCAATAATGGTTAAACGCGATCGGTATTCTTTGGGCGCGCCGTTGTTGTAGAAACTGACATTAAAATCTTCGCATTGGATTTCAAACCCCAGATGGTGGATTTCCCCGGTGTTTCTGATCTGAATGCTGTCAACTCTTTCACCTTCCGGAATATTGACAAATCCTTCAAAACCGAAATGCAAGCCCATCAGGCCGCCAAGTAACAACAAAATGACACTCAGATGTACCGTATAAACCCCCAGTCGGGTCCAGCGCCATTTTTCGGCAAAGATACATAACCCTCGGCCGGTCTGTTCAACCTTGGTATATCCAAAATATTTTGATACAATCGGTTTATATATTTTTTCCAACGTGTTAGGGGGATGATTTTCGGCAAACGTTTCCTTTTGAGAAAGGTTTCTAAACCTTGAAAGATTGAACGAAGGATTTTTGACAAATACAATTTTCCACGTAGCAGATATACGGTCTATTGAGCATACAACGATATTTATGGTCAGCAAAAGCAACAGAAACTGAAACCACCATGAATGATACATGTCAAAAATGCCGAGCACATCGAAAAGTCTGTAAACAAATTCTCCGTATGCCCTTAAATATGCAGCAGGATCTTCATTCTGGGGAACAATCGTTCCTAATATCGACGTGCCGGCAATCGACAGCAAAAGTACCACGGTAAGCTTCACGGACACAAAAAATTTCCAGAAACTATTCGAATATTTCAGAAGTCACCTCCATATCTTCATGATATTAAAGGGCGTTATCATATCCGCCCCCCAATTTCATAACTTTTTAGCCATATTTTAATCATTAGCATTTCAGGGCCAAAAAAATAAAGAAAAAAAATGTGTTAGCCCTTGAAAATCGTACAAAGGGGCTTAGATTAGAACTTAACAAATTTGTTATATAAAGATTGGTTAAGACAAAAAAAGCCCTTCCTTACAAATATAAGAAGAAGGGCCCAATAAATCCTTTTTTGTTATGGTGCCGAAGGGGAGACTCGAACTCCCACAGGGAAACCCCTACTAGACCCTGAACCTAGCGCGTCTACCAATTCCGCCACTTCGGCATGTTTAATGTCGTTTAAAAGGATTGATTTAATATAAAGGATATTTTATATAAACCTTTCTTTAATTTTGTCAAGATCCATATTACCTACTGAAAAAAATTATAATGGAACTCGTTGAAAATATCGATAAGATTGAAAAACCGTATAAAAATGCCGTGATTACCATCGGCAATTTCGACGGTATCCATATTGGACATCAGGCGCTTTTTCATGAGGTGATAGAAAAGGCAGACACCATCGGCGGCACCTCCATTGTGATGACCTTCGACCCCCACCCGGTTCGTGTATTAAAACAAAATGGCCATTTGCCGCTCATAACTCTCAACGAACAGAAAATTGAACTTATTGAAAACTCAGGCATAGACGTTCTTATATGTATCCAATTTAACAAAGCATTTGCGGCAATTTCGGCGAAAGAATTTGTTGAAGATCTCCTGTTAAAATGTATCGGAATGAAGGCTATTGTTGTTGGAAAAGATTATACATTTGGCAGAAATCGTGAGGGGAATTTAGAACTTTTACAAACCTTTGCCGACAATCTCGAATTTGAGGTCATCGTCGCCGACTGGGTTCAGACATCAAGAGGCTTGCCGGACAGAATCAGCAGCACTCGGACCCGTGAACTCGTCATGGCGGGCGAGGTGGCCGATGCTAAAAAACTTTTGGGCCGATATTACCAGATCAGAGGGGTCGTGACCACCGGCCGCAACAGGGGCGGAAAACTTCTTGGATTTCCCACAGCAAACATTACGCTGCATGATGAACTGTGCCCAAAAAACGGGGTCTATGCTGTTACGGTAGATTGCATGGAGAAAAAATACCAGGGTGTTGCCAATATCGGTTACAGCCCCACTTTTGACGATGGTCTCTTCTCCGTAGAAGTCCACATTCTCGACTTTAATGAAAACATATACGGAAAGAAAATCCGTGTAAATTTTGTACAGCGCATCAGAGACGAAATAAAATTTTCGGATATTACCGAACTGTCCGATGCGATCAGAAAAGATATTGAAAAGGCACGCAAAATCCTGTCTTAATAACCCTCGATCATTTTGTTCGAGATTCGCGAAGAAATAAATTTACATTGTTCAGGAACCGACCCGCCCCCATGGTAAGGCTCGAGGCGAGCCCATATCCTGCCGATTTAATCGGCGCCCAATGTTGCCGTGCGGGATGGATCGGGGCACCAAGATGTGGAATTATTTTTGAGCGCGCCCTTAACTCCGATCTTTAATGATATTCATATGAAAAAAAATATCCGTATATCCCTGATTTTGGGAGGGGCGGTATCTGTTCTGGCGCTGTATCTGGCTTTTAGAAATGTCCCATTTGATGAGCTTTTAGTCTATCTGGCATCGATCAATTATCTTTGGATACTACCGGCAGTTCTGGTGATTTTAATCAGCTTTGCCTTAAGAGCTTACAGATGGAAGATAATACTCGAATCGACCGGCACAATAAGTTTCTGGGGGGCGTTCCATCCGCTGATGATCGGTTTTATGATCAACTGCATCCTGCCGGGAAGGGTTGGGGAAGTGGCGAGGCCTGCCGTTTTGCAAAAAAAAGAGAACATTCCATTTTCTACAGGGCTTGCGACGGTAGCTGCTGAACGTTTTTTTGATGTCAGCATACTGATTGTTCTTTTCGCAGCAATGCTCGCCACGGTTCAAATAGATCCCGATCTTGATATTGTATTCGGCGATTACCATCTCAACAGAGCAACGCTGGTGGCAGCCGGTGAGGGGACGTTTAAACTCCTTTTAGTACTGATTGCCGGGATGGCCCTGGTTGGCTTCAGCAAAACCCGAAACATTATAAACGGCTTAATCACAAGAATTCCGTCGATGCTTTTCTTTGCAGGACCGGATCTTAAAAACAATTTTCTAAAAAGAATTTGCGAACCCATGGTGAGATTTGTCGACAATTTTGCATCTGGTTTTACCCTGGTTAAATATCCCGCAAAGATATGCATCTGTATCGTTCTATCTTTTTTCATATGGGGTCTTGCGGCCTTTTCATATTACTTAATGGCACTCGGCTGCCCGGGTATAGAACTGTCGTTTCTTGAAATCACCGCTGTTATGATAATAATCTGTTTTTTTATCGCCTTCCCTTCTGTTCCAGGCTACTGGGGAATTTGGGAGGCAGGCGGTGTCTTTGCCCTGTTGCTTTTCGGGGTTTCTTCAAAAGATGCCGCCGGCTATACCCTGGTAAATCATGCAATTCAAATATTTCCTGTTATTATTGCCGGTTTTATTTCCGCAATGGTAACCAGCGTAAATGTATTACAGGTTTCCTATGAAAAACGAAGAAAATAATACAGTTAACCCGGACAAACCGGAAACAAATAAAACTTTACATATGGCAACGATGGAAATACTAACATATCCGAACGGATTCCTCAGTCAGCCGACCCATCCGGTTAAAAACATCGACGGTGAATTCCAGAACATGATTGAGCGCATGGCCGTCACCATGTACCAAGCACCTGGCATCGGTCTGGCTGCCATACAGGTAGGCATTAACCAAAGTTTCCTAGTTTACGATGTCTCACCCCAAGACTCGGAACGATCTTTACAAGTTCTGATTAATCCCAGGATCGTATCGGAGGAAGGAACGACGATTTCAGAAGAAGAAGGGTGTTTGAGTGTTCCTGATTTCAGAGCCGATGTCAAACGCGCGGCTTCTATTCTGATCGAAGGTTTTGACAGAAATGAAAAACCGTTGCGTATGGAAGCGGAAGGGTTGCTGGCGGTGGTCCTCCAGCACGAAATTGACCATTTAAACGGCATCTTATTTATAGACCGCATCAGCGCTTTAAAAAGAGGGATATACAAAAAAAAGGTGAAAAAGAACTTAAAAAACAGATGAACAAAGCGACCAAAATAATCTTCATGGGAACACCGGAATTCGCAGTACCCGCCCTGAATGCGCT
>Ga0070729_10005522_pt1 | contig 13001 bp, 9 predicted proteins | sample tdDd472_FD_66725 | JGI IMG/M metagenome (GOLD analysis project Ga0070729, IMG submission 66725) | Marine sediment microbial communities from the Atlantic coast under amendment with organic carbon and nitrate - tdDd47.2 | ecosystem: Environmental > Aquatic > Marine > Coastal > Sediment | place...
TACCTTTTCGTTCTATTCCACCCCCTTCCCCGCTCGATTTGTTAATCGCAACAATTCTTTCTCAAAACACGAATGACAAGAACTCTTACCAGGCATTTGTAAACCTGCGCGATAAATTCCCGGATTGGAAAACTATACTTCAGACCAGCCGGGAAGAAATAGAAGATATTATAAGAATTGCCGGGTTAGGTAAACAAAAATCTGGCGCCATTAAAAATCTCATTTTTTACCTCAATGAGAACTATGGAGAGATATCACTGGATTTTGTTGCCGGATTTGACAATAAAAAACTGCTCGATACTCTTACTGCCCTTCCGGGTATAGGAGTAAAAACTGCGAGTTGTGTGTTGCTTTTCGCTCTTGAAAGAGATGTTTGCCCTGTTGATACCCACGTTCACAGAACACTTAACAGGATAGGATTGGTCACTACATCATCGCCCGATAAAACTTTTTTGGCAATAAATGAAAATTTTCCGGATGGAGTTGCTCACAGTTTTCATACAAATCTTATTCGACTTGGAAGAGAAATCTGTAAACCTAAAAATCCTGCCTGTGGTGCATGCCCCTTGGAAACACTTTGTAAATTTGAAAATAAAACAAAAAATAAAACAGCCACTTATAAAGAAAATAATTTCATGCTCCTTGATAACGTGAGAAAATAAATGTGGGTACTTTTTGCAACGCTAAATCCTATTTCGGAAGCCTTCAGGAGCATGTTTGCCAAAAAAGCCAGCAGGGATGTAGATTCCTTTATCATTTCCTGGTTTAATAATTTTATACCTACAATAGTTTTCACACCACTTTTATTTTTTATAGACCTGAAGTTCACCCCCGAATTTTTCATCGGGTTCATCGGCTCGGGAATAATAAATGTAATCGCCACCCTTTTATACATGCGCGCGATATCTTTAGGTGAAATTTCAGCTGTAATGCCAATGTTAAGTTTTACGCCAATATATTTACTGGTTACAGGTCCGATTATGACCGGAGAATTCCCTAACAGCCTCGGGTTAGTTGGAATTTTTATGGTAGTTTTTGGTTCATACCTTCTAAACGTGAACCTTAAAAGCAGGAGCTTGTTCGGACCTTTTAAAGCACTTCTAAAAAATAAAGGAACCCGTTACATGTTTATTGTAGCGTTTATTTGGGCCCTTTCCTCAAATTTTGATAAAATTTCTGTTACATCTACATCAATTTGGCAGCACATTGTATTTGTAAATCTTTTCATTTTTATTACACTTACATTAGTGGTTTTCGCAACTCGCAAGGTGAATCTGGCACAAATAAAAAAAGCAAAAACAAACCTGTTGATTGTAAGTCTGTTTACTACCGGATCATTCATTTTTCACATGACAGCCCTTTCATTAACTTATGTTGCTTATGTTGTCTCAATGAAAAGAATGTCGGGTATGATATCAGTAGTTTTGGGTGCAATATTTTTTAAAGAAACTAATTTCAAGACAAAATTAGCAGGAAGTTTAATAATGTTTGCCGGTGTTTTGATAATTGTACTCTCTTAATATAGGAGTTAATGTTTCTTTTTATTTGCAACTTCATTATATTTTAATGCTGTAATGACCATTATTTTGAACTAAAAATAAATCAAAAACATTATAATAATTCAGGTTATTATTCCTGCTATAATAAGACTAATTATCTTCTCAAAATTTGAAATTGAATAAATATTACAGGTAAGCTTAATGTCTAAAAAATTTGATGTTGTTGTATTGGGCGGCGGACCCGGCGGTTACGTTGCAGCGATAAGAGCTGCACAGCTTGGTTTCAGTACCGCTATAGTTGAAAAAGATAATCTCGGTGGTGTGTGTCTAAACTGGGGTTGTATCCCTACAAAATCTCTTCTCAAAAACGCCGAACTTTACGATACAGTTAAAAATCATGGAGATGATTTCGGGTTGGTTGTTGAAGGACTTAGTTTCGATTTCAACAAGATTATCCAGCGAAGCCGAGGGGTTTCGGAAAAAATTGTCAAGGGTGTTGAGTTTTTGGTCAAAAAAAATAAAATTGAAAAAATAAGCGGGTTCGGCAAACTTACATCCAAAAATACAGTTGAAGTTTTTGATAAAGAGAGCAATAAAATTGATACAGTGGAAGCTGCAAATATTATAATTGCAACCGGGGCACGTCCTAAACTGATTCCTTCCATTCCGGTAGATAAGAAAAACATCATTACCAGCACTCAGGCAATGATTCTTGATAAACAACCGAAGGAGCTTGTTGTTATTGGTGCCGGTGCGATTGGTGTTGAATTTGCCTACTTTTATTCAGTGCTGGGTACAAAAGTTACCATAGTTGAAATGCTCGACCAGATTGTCCCGGTTGAAGATAAAGAGGTTGCCCAAACCCTCGCCAGAAGTTTCAAAAAACGCGGTATTGATATTCATACAAATACTATGGTTAAAGAAGCTGTAGTTAAAGATGGAAGGGTGTTTATTACCGCTGATAAAAAAGGTAAAGAAATTAAACTTGAAGCTGATATTGTGCTTAACGCTATTGGTGTTACCGGCAATATCGAAGGAATAGGACTTGAAGAGGTTGGAATTGAAATAGACCGCGGACATATAAAAGTAAATAAATCAAATTATGCAACTAATGTGCCGGGTGTTTACGCAATCGGCGATGTTATAGGACCCCCCTGGCTCGCGCATGTTGCCTCTCACGAGGGAATTATCTGTGTTGAAAAAATTAAGGGATTGCACGTTGCAGATATGGATTACGGCTCGGTTCCCGGGTGTACATACTGCCAGCCACAGGTTGCAAGTATCGGTATGACCGAAGAGAAAGCAAAAGCCGAAGGTTACGAGGTAAAAGTAGGTAAATTCCCATATTCTGCATCCGGCAAAGCATCTGCTGCAGGGGAACGAGACGGGTTTGTAAAAATAATTTTTGATGCAAAATACGGCGAATTGCTGGGTGCACACATTATCGGCTCGGAGGCAACAGAATTAATTGCTGAAATTGGTATCGCGAAATCACTTGAAGCTGATTACGAAACTATCGTAAAAACCGTGCACGCGCATCCAACTTTATCCGAAATGGTCATGGAAGCGGCAGGTAATGCCTACGGGGAATCAATACATTTTTGATTAAGATGTTAATCGAGATAGACTATTCATTTTTTGGGTTATCTCACAACTATTTGAATTTGATTTCCGGAAAATTTCTGACCAAATAACATTGGCGGCTTCTGTGTTGAAAAGTTGTACTGTTGATTTCTGCCGCAGATGAAGTGAAGAAAATATTAAATATCTAAGGAAAGTATATGAATACAAAAGATGAAGAGATTGAAATTATTAAGGATAAAAGTAACGGCAAGGCTCCAACAGGTAAAGTTGGCTCTTTTGGGGGTTTAACCAAAGATCAACTAATGAACGCGCTAAGGGTGATGTACCTTGCCCGCAATATAGATGGCAAAGTTTTTAATCTCCTCCGTCAGGGCAAATCGTTTTTTCATATTCCCGGTTCGGGGCATGAAGCAACTCAGGTAGCTTTTGGGCTTAACATGAAAGCCGGAACTGACTGGGGATTCCCGTATTATCGCGATATGGCTTTTATGCTCGCACTTGGTATCAAGCCAACGGATATTTTTCTGCACATGCTTGGTCGTGAAGCCGACCCCATGACCGGTGGCAGACAAATGCCTTGCCATTGGGCATCCAAAGAGTTTAATGTCCCAACTCAATCTAGTCCTACAGGCACTCAGTATCTCCAAGCTGTAGGAACGGCATTGGCTAACAAAAAACGGGGTATAAATGCCGTTACTTACGTGTCTTCCGGTGAAGGCACCACCAGCGAAGGTGAATTCCACGAGGCTGTTAACTGGGCAGCAAGAGAAAAACTACCCGTTATCTTTGTAATACAGAATAATAAATGGGCGATTTCTGTTCCGGTACAAGGGCAAACAGCCGGACGTGGTGGTTCGGTAGCCGAAATGGTTAAAGGCTACGATAACCTTCTCAGTATGTCCATTGACGGAACAAATTTTTTAGAAGCACACGCTGCGGCAAAAACCGCTTTTAAATATGCACGCCAGGGAAAAGGACCTGTGCTTGTTGAGGCTCATGTAGTGCGTTTGTTTTCACACTCTTCTTCTGATGACCAGAAAAAATACCGCAGTCAGGAATCCCTCGAGGAAGATTTGAAAAAAGATCCCATCGAACTTTTTTCAAAAAAATTGATTGAGAAAGGTATTCTTACTGAACTTGCTTATGATGAGTTCAAAAAAGAGATTAATAATCATGTGAACGAGGCGGCAGACTATTCACTCAAACAGCCTGAACCCAGAGCTGAAACTGCATTGAAGTATGTGTTCGATGAAAGCGGCAAACGTGACAGGCTTGAGTATGAAAAAGAAGGACCTGAAGGGAAACCGATGGTAATGGTGGATGCCATCAACCATGCATTACGCGAAGAGATGGATCGTAATGATAAAATTTATGTTTTTGGACAGGATGTTGCTGATGGTAAAGGTGGTGTTTTTACTGCCACAAAAGGGTTATCAACCCAGTTCGGAAATGACCGCGTGTTCAACTCCCCCCTCGCGGAGGCGAGTATTGAAGGTGTCGCAAACGGTATGGCGCTTGCCGGTGTAAAACCTGCGGTTGAAATTCAATTTGGCGACTACATCTGGCCCGCTTTTATGCAAATCCGTGACGAGCAGGTAATGTACCGCTACCGTTCCAATAACCTTTTTGAAACTCCGGTTGTAACTCGTGTTGCAGTTGGCGGTTTTATTCATGGCGGGCTTTATCACAGCCAGAATATTGAGGCATTTTTCGCTCATATGCCGGGCTTATTTATTGCATACCCCTCCAATGCGCGTGATGCGAAAGGGTTGCTTAAAACTGCATTAAGATTGAATGATCCGGTATTATTTCTTGAACATAAGGGGTTGTACCGTCAGAGTCATGCTACCGTTCCGGTAATGGGTGCAGATTATCTTATTCCTTTTGGCAAGGCAAACGTTGTTAAAGAAGGAACCGATTTATCCATCATCACCTATGGTGCTATGGTTCATGAATCACGTTTTGCCGCAAAAGAACTCGAGAAGGATGGTCACAGCATCGAGATTATTGACATCCGAACCATATCTCCACTGGATGTTGATACAATTTACTCATCGGTGAAAAAAACAGGCAAAGTTCTTGTCTTACACGAAGACACTCTAACCGGAGGTTTTGGAGCCGAGATTGCGGCACTGATTGCTGAGAATTGCTTCCAGTTCCTTGACGCCCCTGTAAAAAGATATGCCGGCGCGGATACACCTATTCCGTTTCATCCGGTTTTGGAAAATGAAGTGCTTCCAACACGTAGTAAAATTAAAAACGTTCTTGAAGAATTATTAGCTTATTAGCAAATCGGAGACCCCTAAATGAAAATTGATGTTATAATGCCAAAAATGGGTGAGAGTATCAACGAAGGTACTTTGATCAAGTGGCATAAGAAAAAAGGCGATAAAGTTGAAAAAGATGAAATTATATTTGAAATAAGCACCGATAAGGTAGATACGGAAATTCCTTCGCCGGAAGAAGGGACTCTTAGCGATATTAAAGTTTATGAAAATGAAACAGTTGAAGTTGGTACTGTTGTTGCAATAATTCAAACCTCTGAGAATGGTAATGCCGATAACACGGATTCTGCAGATGATCCTGAACCGGAAGTTGAAGAGGAAGTTCCATCAACTACCCAGGTTGGTGGTGAATTGATCGATATTCCAATGCCTAAAATGGGTGAATCCGTCATGGAAGGCACAATCACCAAGTGGCACAAACAGGTGGGCGACAAAGTTGAACTTGATGAAATTATTTTTGAGATAAGTACAGACAAGGTTGATACAGAAGTTCCATCTCCAGTAGCGGGTACACTGGCGGAAATTCTCTACGGTGAAAATGAAACCCTGGATGTAAATACTATCGTTGCTCGTATCTCTACGGGAAGCGGAATAGTTCAACCTAAACCACAACCTAAAAAAGAGCCTGTAAAAACTACTGAAACTCCAAAAGAAGAAGCTTCAAATGTGCAAAACATTTCAGCAGGTTCAGATAGCTTTTTGCTTCTGGAGAAACCTGAAGCTGGAAGATTTTATTCACCACTTGTAATGAACATTGCCCAAAAAGAGGGCGTATCTCAGGATGAGCTAAATCGGGTAAAAGGTACTGGCAACGCGGGAAGAGTTAGTAAAAAAGATATTCTAGCCTACGTGGAAGCCAGAAATTCAGGCAACCTTGAAGTGGGAACAAAGGCTTCAAAACCTGCTGCGGTACAATCATCCGGTAAGACTGTTATTCCTAAATCTGAACAGTTCAAACCAACATTTACTGCCGGCAATGGTGTTGAGCTAATCCCGATGGATAATATACGTCAGCGTATCATGTATCACATGGTTAACAGTCGTGATACTTCAGTACACGTTACCGCGGTTCTTGAAGTTGATATGACAAAAATTTATAACTTCATTAAAGCTAACAAAACTAAATACCTTGAAAAAGAAGGCGTTAAACTTACTTATATGGCATTCGTTGCTTTTGCCGTTATCAAGGCATTAAAAGAGCACCCGTATTTAAATGCATCGATTGATGAAAAAAATATCGCGCTTAAAAAATTCATCAATCTTGGAATTGCAGTAGCGGTTGAACCAAATGGACTAATTGTTCCTAATATTAAATCAGCCGATGAAAAAAATATTAAAGGATTGGCACGGAATATAGTCGATCTTTCCGAAAGAGCACGTACTAAAAAACTTATGCCGGAAGATATTATGGATGGTACATTTACTATCACGAACTACGGTATTTTCGGTTCTTTATTTGGTACACCTATTATCAACCAGCCGGAAGTTGGAATTCTTGGTGTTGGCGCTGTTACTAAAAAACCGGTTGTTGTAACGGTTGACGGAGCAGACTCGATTACAATAAAACCAATGATGTACCTATCACTAAGTCATGATCACAGACTTGTAGATGGTATGCTCGGCGGTAAATTTTTAAGCTCTATCAGAGAGACTCTTGAAAATTTTGATACCAGCGTGGTTTAAATAAATTAGGTAACTACCCTTACTTTAGTTGTAAAAACTTAAAACCCCTCCTGACCTCCCCTTTCCCAAAGGGGAGGAAATTTGGGGATTTTTATTATCCGGCATTCTAAATTTTCGGTTTTAATTTCAACTTTTACCCACCTGAATATACTCCCCTGAACAAATATTTATGCTCTGTTCAACAGATTTATTAAATTTGTACATTGAAAATAAAAAATGCGAGAAAATGAGAATAATTTACGGCAGAAAACCCGTCCTTGAAGCAATTAAATCTGGTGTGGAAATTGAACTGGTGTACATTCAGTATGGACAGAAAGGTGATATCATCAACGATATCACAAGAACCGCCGGAAAACGTAAAATAAAAGTTAGTGAACTCGCTCAGGAAAAATTCCGGCGCATGAAAGATAGCGACAAATCACAGGGGGTAATTGCCTATATAAGCGATGCACAATATCTTGAGCCGGAGGAGTTGCTCGCTAAATTGCAGGATAAACCCGACCCACTGATTTTGTTACTCGATAGTATACAAGACCCGCAAAACCTGGGGGCAATTTTACGAACCGCAGAGTGTACCGGATGCGATGGCGTGATTATCACCACGAACAACAGTGCCCCAATTACCGAAACTGCCGAGAAAACATCTGCCGGGGCGGTTAATCATTTAAACATCGCTAAAGTAAACAACCTTAACAATACCATTAAATTACTAAAAGATGCCGGGTACTGGATAACAGGCACTCAACTTGGTGGTGATAAAGATTATACCGAAGTTGATTATCATGGTAAAGTTGCGATAGTTATGGGAAATGAAGAAAAAGGGATTCACCGTCTTGTTGCAGAAAACTGCGATTTCCTCGTAGAAATACCCATGAAAGGGAATCTCCAATCGCTTAATGTCTCTGTAGCAACCGGGGTAATTTTGTTTGAAGTTTTAAGGCAGCGTAAGTAAGATATTTTTTGAACTTTTTTTTGATTAGTACGGTTGCCAAATGTGTATATAGCTCGAACTTAATCTTGACTTTTTTTTCCAGATTGGTTAGGTTGAGTATGTAAATCTTTGAGACAAGGAGTATTAATAATGAGTGACATGAAGGTCGTTGAAGACTTAACTCAATCCGAGTATAAGTGGGGATTTGTAACAAATATTGAAGCAGAATCCGCACCCAAAGGTCTGAACGAAGATATAGTACGTTTTATTTCGATGAAAAAAGAAGAACCGGAATGGATGCTTGAATGGAGGCTTAAAGCTTTTAGAGAATGGAAAAAGATGCCGGCTCCCAATTGGGCAAAGGTGAAATTCCCCAAAATAGATTATCAGGACGTTGTGTATTATTCGGCTCCTAAAAGTAAGCCGCAACTTGAAAGTATGGATGATGTTGACCCCGAGCTTAGAGCAACTTTTGAAAAACTGGGCATACCCCTTGATGAACAGATGATTCTTTCAGGAGTTGCGGTTGACGCTGTATTTGATTCTGTTTCCGTTACAACTACTTTTAAAAAAGCTCTTCACGAAAAAGGTGTAATATTTTGTTCAATTTCCGAGGCAATTCGGGAACATCCAGAACTGGTAAAGAAGTACCTCGGTTCGGTTGTACCAACCCGCGATAATTATTTTGCTGCATTGAACAGCGCAGTATTTTCAGATGGCTCTTTCGTTTATATTCCCAAGGGTGTTCGTTGCCCCATGGAATTATCGACCTACTTCCGCATAAATGCCCAGGAAACAGGTCAGTTTGAGCGTACACTAATTATCGCCGACGATGATAGTTATGTTAGTTACCTCGAAGGCTGTACTGCACCAATGCGGGATGAAAATCAGTTACATGCTGCTGTAGTCGAGCTTTATGCACATGATAATGCTGAAATAAAATATTCAACAGTTCAGAACTGGTACCCCGGTGATAAAGACGGTCAGGGTGGTATTTACAATTTTGTGACAAAACGCGGTATGTGCGACGGGATAAACTCTAAAATTTCCTGGACACAGGTTGAAACCGGTTCGGCGATTACATGGAAATATCCAAGCTGTATTCTGAAGGGTGATAACTCGATTGGTGAATTTTATTCAATCGCGGTCACAAATAATTATCAACAGGCTGATACAGGAACCAAGATGGTTCATCTGGGAAAAAACACCAGAAGCACTATTATTTCAAAAGGTATCTCTGCCGGAAGAAGTGACAACTCTTACCGCGGACTTGTAAAAATTGGTAAAAATGCGACCAACGCACGAAACTTCTCGCAATGTGATTCCATGCTCATGGGTGACAGGTGCGGTGCTCATACTTTCCCGTACATAGAGGTTAATAATCACACGGCTCAGGTAGAACACGAAGCTACAACATCTAAGGTTGGCGAAGACCAGATTTTCTATCTGAATCAGCGCGGGATAGAAACTGAAGATGCAGTTAACATGATTGTAAATGGTTTCTGTAAGGAAGTTTTTAATGAATTGCCGATGGAATTTGCCATTGAAGCTCAAAAACTTCTCGCGGTAAGTCTTGAAGGCAGTGTCGGTTAAAATAGAAAATTGAAGAGGAATATTAAATGATAAAGATAACAGATTTAAAAGCATCGGTTGACGGAAAAGAGATTCTTAAAGGTGTAAATCTTGAAGTAAAAGCCGGTGAAGTACACGCTATTATGGGTCCTAATGGTTCCGGTAAAAGTACCCTTGCAAACATTCTTGCCGGCAATGAGGCGTTTGAAATTACCGGCGGTTCAGTGGAATACCTGAAGAAGGATTTACTTGATATGTCACCGGAAGACAGGGCGCGAGAAGGTGTGTTCCTTGCGTTCCAGTACCCCATCGAAATACCGGGTATTACAAATGCTACTTTTCTTAAAACCGCGATAAACGAAATAAGAAAATATCACGGTAAGGAAGAAATTACCGCCAAAGAATTCATGGCTATGATTCGTGAAAAGGGTGCAATCCTTGACATGACAGACAACATGATAAGCAGGTATGTAAATGTAGGCTTTTCGGGTGGTGAGAAAAAAAGAAATGAAATTATGCAGCTCCTGATGCTCGATCCAAAACTAGCGCTGCTTGATGAGACAGATTCAGGTTTGGATATCGATGCTTTAAAAGTTGTTTCGGAAGGCGTGAATCGTTTCCGTAATGAAAATAATGCCGTAATTCTTGTAACTCACTATCAAAGATTGTTAAACTACATTGTACCTGATTTTGTACATGTTCTTTCCAATGGACAAATAATTAAATCAGGCGGTAAAGAACTCGCTCTTGAACTTGAAGAAAAGGGTTACGACTGGGTTAAAACTGAACATCTAGCAGAGAACCCGGCTTAAGGAGGAAATAATGGATAAAACTTCAAGAGATATAGAAGCTAAAAATTGGTATTTATCAGAGTTTAAAGATTTTGAGAGCAAGTTAAATGGTGAATCGAGTACCTACCTTCACCTTATAAGGAAAATTGCTCTCGAAAATCTCGAAGATGCTCTATTTCCAACGATGAAAGACGAAGAATGGAAATACACTAATATAAATCCGATTCTTAAAAACAACTTCCTCCCTGCTTTTATGGCTGGGAAAACTAAAGTAACCGAACAAAATCTTTCGGAAAAACTTTATACCGGATTTGATTGTTACAGGCTTGTTTTTATTAATGGTGAATATTCAGAATCACTTTCTGATATCTCCGGATTGCCGGATGGTGTTGTTGCCGGAAGTTTACGTGCCATGCTAAAAGAACACCCTGAACTGGTTGAAAAATATATCAACAAAAACCTGTCAAAAGAAAATGCATTCAACCTCCTTAATTCTGCTTATGCTACCGATGGTGTTTTTGTGCATGCCAAATCCGGCGTGGTGGTTGAAAAACCATTTCAGGTTGTATATATCAATGGCAGCGAGAATGAAAATATTATGGTAACACCCCGGAATATTTTTGCGGCAGAAAAAAATGCTCAGTTTTCCGTGGTAACAAATTATACAGGGATTGATGGTAAAGAGTATTTCACGAATATAATTACTGAAGGATTTGTTGAAGATAATGCGATCATCGATCTTTATAAAATCCAGAATGAATCACCCAATTCTTTCCACATTGAACGTGCTGATGTAAATATTAAACAAAAAGGCGTTTTCAGCCATTATAATGTAACATTCGGTAGCGCAATTGTGAGAAATGATATTAACACCAAGTTGGGCGGTGAATATTCCGAGAGTAATCTTTATGGTATGTATTTCGGAAGTGAAAACCAGCATATCGATAACCATACTTATGTAAACCACGCTAAACCTAATTGCGAGAGCAACGAATTGTACAAGGGTATTCTTGATAATAGTTCAAGAGGTGTCTTTAACGGTAAAATTTACGTTAGAAAAGACGCTCAAAAAACTAATGCTTATCAGAGTAACAAAACAATTTTACTTTCGGATGATGCCAGAATTGATACAAAACCCCAGCTCGAAATTTATGCCGATGATGTAAAATGCTCACATGGCGCAACGATCGGGCACCTGGATGAAACAGCATATTTTTATATTTTATCACGCGGGATTCCTGCTGAACTTGCAAAATCAATGCTTATCAGAGCTTTTGCGGATGATGTAATCGGGAAAATAAAGATTGAACCACTCCGTGAACAGGTAAATCACCAGATTTTTGAACATCTACGCAGAGTTGAAATTTAATATTATGGACGATAAAACCGTGCTAACTGAACAAACTGTTCGAAATACGGCAAAAAAAGTATTTAACGTGGATGAGGTAAGAAGCGATTTCCCCATTCTTAGCAGAGAAGTGAACGGGAAACCCCTGGTTTACCTTGATAATGCCGCCACTACTCAAAAACCACAGGCGGTAATTGATTCAATCGTTAATTATTATTCGTTTGAGAATGCCAATATTCACCGGGGTTTGCATTTCCTAAGTGAACTCGCGACGGAATCATTCGAGAATGCAAGATTGAAGGTGAAAGAATTTATCAACGCGATGAGCGCCTCTGAAATTGTTTTTGTAAGGGGTGCAACCGAGGGTATAAACCTCGTTGCAAGCTCGTTATGCCGGGCGAATTATTTTCAGGATGGCGATGAGATTATCCTTACCCAGATGGAACATCATGCCAACATTGTACCTTGGCAGTTATTGTGCGAGAGGAAAAATCTTCAACTTAAAATTGTCCCTATTGATGATGCCGGCGATCTCGATTTAGAAGCATTCAAAGCATTGGTAAACAAAAAAACAAAATTGGTTTCCATTGTTCATATATCAAATTCACTTGGAACAATTAACCCCGTTAAAGAAATTATTGATTACGCGCACAAGTTCGATATCCCCGTGCTGCTTGACGGGTCACAATCCACTCCGCACATCAGGGTTGACGTGCAGGATCTCGATTGTGATTACTTCGTATTTTCCGGGCATAAAGTTTTTGCTCCTACCGGAATTGGCGTGCTGTATGGTAAAACCTACAGGCTCGAAAATCTTCCGCCATACCAGGGGGGTGGAGATATGATCCGCGTGGTTACTTTTGAAAAAACAACATACGACGATCCGCCGCACAAATTTGAAGCAGGAACCCCCAACATCGAGGGTGGAATTGCTCTCGGTGCTGCCATCGATTATATCAATCAATACGACAGGACTGAACTTTCTGATTATGAAGATTCCCTGCTCCGTTACGCTACAGAAAGACTTAGCGCGATTGACGGACTTAAAATCATTGGAACTGCCAGGAAAAAAGCATCTGTTGTTTCATTTATTATTGATGGAATTCACCCCTACGATATCGGTACCATAGTTGACACGCACGGTATTGCTATTCGCACGGGGCATCATTGTACACAACCAATTATGCAGCGATACAAATTACCTGCAACAGCCCGCGCATCTTTTACTTTTTATAATAAAATGGAAGAGATAGATAAGCTTGTTGAAGGGTTGTTAAAAGTAAAAAAAATGTTCAGCTAAAATGGTAA
>Ga0070729_10005524_pt1 | contig 13000 bp, 8 predicted proteins | sample tdDd472_FD_66725 | JGI IMG/M metagenome (GOLD analysis project Ga0070729, IMG submission 66725) | Marine sediment microbial communities from the Atlantic coast under amendment with organic carbon and nitrate - tdDd47.2 | ecosystem: Environmental > Aquatic > Marine > Coastal > Sediment | place...
TCTGCCACCCAGAGGCGGTCGGGCGCAGCGGCTTCGAAGTTCCTCGAGACCAGGTCTGGCGGCGCGTACCGATTCCGAGCTCGTCGTGTCGTGGTCACATATCGACGGCGACTGACGCCCATGAGCCCTGCGCATTGCATCAGCCGAGCGACGCGCTTGCGACCGATGCGACGGCCACCGGCCCGGAGTTCAGCGTGCACACGCGGGACGCCGTACGTGCCACGGGACTCGACGTGGATGGTTCGAATGGCGCGCGTCAGCGCAGCATCTTCACGCGCTCGTGCACTCGGCGGGCGCCCGTTCCATGCGTAGAAGCCGCTCGGCGACACACCGAGCACCTTGCAGAGGATTCGTACGGGACAGCGGGCCTGATTCTCGCGGACGAACCGGAAGATCACTCCGGCAGCGTTCCGCTCTTCCGGGCGAACCAGGCGGCGGCTTTTCCCAGAATCTCCTTCTCCATCTTCAGCCGCTTCACCTGCTTGCGCAGCTGACGCAGCTCCTCGCGTTCGTCCGTCGTCAGGCCATCACTACGGGTGCCGGCATCCCGATCGGCCTGCTTCACCTGGTTCGCGATGGTCTGTGCAGTCGGTTCAAACTCCCGCGCCAGCTCCGCCGGTGTGCGCCCCGAGCGAACGAGCTCGATGATGCGCTGGCGGAACTCGGGCGGGTACGGCTGACGATGTCTCTGTGGCATGAGGACACTCTCCTTCGTGGGTCGAAAAGTGTCCACGACACCGGGTCAACTCCAGAATCCTCAGGGGGCGCAGAATCGGACACCTGCAACGGGCGCACGAGATTGTGGAGGATGCTCAACATGTGACTCATCGCCAGAGGGGCAGCAATGAGCAGAGACATCCTTCAGCGCGATGGCACCCGCCGAACCGGGTGGCCAGGCCGCGCGAAAATCCTGATCTCCACGGGTGTAGCCGCAGCCACGAGCCTCGTCGCTGGCAGCGCCGCGTACGCGCAGGTCTCCAGCACCGTCGCGTACTCCGGATACCTGCAGATCGTCGATGATGAATCCGGCGAGCTCGTCACGGTCGACGGCGAATACGGCATGAGCTTCGGGTTGTACGACGCCGAAGGCACGCTGCAGTGGGCCGAGATCCACGCGGACACCGAGTTCTTCGCGTGCGAGGACTACGGCACGTGCTCGGTGGACGTCCACAACGGCCGGTTCTCGGTCGACCTCGGCACGATCAGCCCCATCGGCGACACGCTGGCGACGGGCGATGAGCTGTACCTCGCGACGTCGCTGCAGGTCGGCGACGAGTGGATCCAGTTCCCGACCCGGCAGCGGTTCGGGCTCGCGCCACACGCGACGCTCACAGAGGCGGCCACCGACCTTGCGGTCGATACGATCACGTCGGCGACGACGACCGACGTCGGGGGGGACCTCGACGTGCCGTCCGTCGCGGTGACCGGTGACGTGACCATCGGGGGCGCGCTCGACGCGACATCTGTCACCACCGATGGGGCGTTCGGGTCCGACGGCACGATCAACGTGACCGGCGACGTCGCGACAGCGACGGTCGTCTCGGTGAACCCGAGCGCTGTCGACACCACCGCCGTCGAGTTCACCATCGATGGCACACGGCGCTCGCTGGCGACGGTCGGCGAGTTCTTCGGGTCCGGCATCGCCCTGATCGATGCCGACGACGGCATCAACCTGACGGACGCCGACGGGTCCGTGACGCTCAACGGCACGGTCGAGACGACGAACGGCTCGCTCGGGATCATCACCCAGGGCGGCAACATCGAGTTCGACGACTTCACCCTGACGCGCGAGTACCCGATCCACACGTACATCGTGAACGTGGGCAGCAACGCGTCGACCACGTTCGCTGTGGATCCGGACGACTGGCACTGCACGATCGGCAGCATGGACTTCGGCCGGGGCGACCTCGAGAGCGGCAGCAATCGTGAGCTGCTGCAGATGTACCTGTCGCCGAACGCCGACAACTACACGCTGCACGCGAACATGGACCACCACAACAGCGACCCGGAAGAGAAGGTGGTCGGCATCATCTGCTTCGACACCTCGGTGACCGAGGTCGGCGCAGAGTGGGGGTGGTGGGAATGAGATACACACTTGCATGCATGACGGCAGCCGCGACGCTGCTGCTGGGTACCGCGGCGCTGGCCGATCCGGTCACGGTCATCCCATTCGACGGCTACGTCGAGCTGGATGGGGTCCCGCTCGACGGCCGGTACGGGGTACGGATCTCGTTCTTCACCGACGGCGCGGACACCGACCCCAACCAGGTCGAGGAGCTGTCCGCCGATGACACGCGGTCCTGCGGGGCGATCGACAGCTGTGAGGTCGCCTTCTATCGCGGCGAGTTCTCGATCGCTCTCGGCACGTACTCGTACCTCGACTGGCTCGTGCCCAATCGGGAGTACCTGCAGGTCGAGATCGAGATTCAGACGACGGACGGCACGTGGACGCCCCTGATCGGGCGACGGACCATCGCGGCGACGCCGTACGCGCTCTGGTCCGCGAACGCGAACGACATGGTCGTCGGCGGCGACCTGACCGCGACGACGATCAGCGACCTCGGCGCCACAACGGTCACCGGCGGCCTCGATACCGGCTCACTCGGCGCGACGGGATCGCTCACCGTGGACTCTCTCGACCTGACCGGGGGCATGACGGTGCGCAGCGGCGCGTCCGTGTCGACCACCGGGGCGCTGAACGTCGGGGGCGATCTGACGTTCACCGATTCGTACGACGTGGCCGGGCTCACGCTCGTCAGCGTCAGCGGGTCGAGCCTCGCGTTCGCGCCGGACGGGGATATCGCGTCGATGTTCTTCTCGCACCTGAGCCGAGGGCACGACATCACGATCATCGGCACGGTCGAGATGAACGGCAACCTCAGCCTCGGCGAACTCAGCGACGACGTGCACTACTTCGCGCCGGGGGCCCCGCTCATCCAGGTCGTGCAGGTGCACATGGGCGAGAGCCTCGCAACGAACACCGGCGTCAGCACGAGCGACTGGTTCTGCTGGATCGGGGGATTCCGGTTCATCAACGGCTCGTGGGACACGAGCGGCAACGACGACAACGTGCTCGACATGTACACGTACAAGTCGTCCGGCTCGTGGCACATCCGGTCCGAAATCAACGAGGACAGCTCCCGCAATCCGGTGAGCGAAGCGACGATGATCTGCGCCCAGGACGGGCTGGTCTACGAGGAGGACACATGGTTCACCGAATGATGCGATGGGGGGCTGCGGCCCTCACGATGTCGGCGCTCGGGTGGGCCAGCCCGGCCATGGCGGACGACGATGGCGTCGAGTCCGTGGCCCGGGTGTACCCGGTCCAGGGCCGGATTCAGCACGATGCGGCCCTCGTGGGCGAACCGGTCGGAATGCGCTTCTCGGTGGCGTCCGAGGGCTGGTCCGAAGAGTGGTCCGATCTCGATACCCGCTCGTGTGCCGCCGCGGACTGCCGTGTACCGGTCGCCGACGGACGGTTTCGGGTCCCGCTCGGGCGGCACGTGTCGCTCGACGCGGTCGTCCTCGAGGCGACGGATTTCGTCATCAGCGTCGAGGTCTATGACGCGGACGCGGCCGAGTGGCAGTCGCTCGGCGCGCTCCTCGAGACCGAGGCGATGCCGCACGCGATGTGGACGACGACGACGTCGACGATCAGCGCGGGGACGCTTTCTGTCGGGGGGGACCTGACCGGGTCGTCCGGCGCGCCTGATTTCGACAGTCTTACGATCGAAGACGTGTTCGGGTCCGGCAGCTCCGCCGGTGCGGTGTCGTCGGATGGCGTGACGGTCACAAGCGGTTCGACGGACATCGGGGGCAACCTCGCGGTCAGTGGCACCGTCTCGGCGGCGACCCTCGACGTCGACGGCGCGATCATCGCCGGCAGCGCGGGCGAGATCTTCGGCTACACGGGCGACGTGCTCGATTTCGGGCCGGACACGGACTCGATCTCGATCTCGACGACCCTGCTGCAGATGCACTCGCTGTGGATTCGCGACTCCGGGAGCATCGATCTCAACGGCACGATTCAGGCCCCGCACTGGGGGCTCAGCCACGACCAGCGCCTGTTCTATTCGTCGGCGACCCGCTGGGATCCCGACGACTACAGCGAGCGGTCCGGGTACTTCCTGCGGATCCCGGCCGAGGAGTGGTACTGCTGGAACAGCGGGATCGAGTTCACCAACGCCGACTGGTGCACGAGCGGCGCGATCAGCTGTCGCGGCGGTGCGAGCGGTTCGGCCTGCTCGGTCGATTCGGACTGCGACGACTTCGGCATGGGCTACTGCTCATCGGGCGAATGCGTGTACTACCCGATGCTCTCGGCGTTCGCGTTCCCCACATACACGGGCGGGGATTACTACTGGGGGATGCAGGTCGACTCGAGCTCGACCGACACCGAAGAGGTCGCCGCCCAGTGGATGTGCGCCGACATCTCGATCGTCGACTTCCTCTGCTCGGACGGCAGCGGGCACGTCTCGCGAGACTGCGCGTCGGAGATCTCGGCCGACACGTCGCTGGGTACGGACGACGATCACTCGACGGTTCGGTCGGGCCGCTGGCCGCCGAACTATCCCACCGACCTCGGCGACGCGGAGTAGACCATGAAGACCGAACGATACGATATCGGCCGCATGGCCGCACCGCTGCGCGTCGCGTCTTCGGTGCTCGTCGCAGCGACCCTCGCGGCCTGCGGTGGCTCGGGCGGCTCGGGGACGAGCGAGCCCGAAGACACCGGCACCGACACGACGACCGAAGACGCCGGCTCGGACGCCGGCGCCGACGCGGCGGACGACACGAGCGCCGACGCGACGGACACGGGTGACGACGCCACGGACGCCGGTGAGGACGCCGGCGACACCGGCGGCGACACGTCCGAGCCGATCCCCTGTGTGTCCACGAATGGCTGCCAGTCGGTGGCCCCGGGCACCCTGTGCATCGAAGGCTTCTGCGAGCCCTGCGAGACCGACGACGCCTGCATCGGCGACGATGTGTTCGGCGACGGGGCGATCTGCCTCGACGGTGGATGCATCGTCTGTGAGGCGGGCGCGACCGGCTGCCCCTGCGACGACGGCCTCTGCGACGACGGCGCGTGTGTCGCCGGCGTGTGCACGGACTGCGAGCCGGGCGACGAAGGCTGCGCCTGCACCGATGACGGCGGCTGCGACGTCGGGTTCCGGTGCACCGACGAGCTCGTCTGCGAGACGTGCCCGGCCGGCGACCCCGGCTGCCCGTGTGACGATGGTGCCTGCACCGACGGCTTCGCGTGCATCGGCGACCTGTGCGTCACCGACGACTGCGTGGCCGGCGCCGTGGGCTGCCCGTGTGACGACGGGCTGTGCGACGAGGACCTGTTCTGCGACGACGACAGCCTGTGCATGGTCTGCGACGCCGACGGCATCGGCTGCGAATGCACCATCGAGGAGGGCTGCTCGAACGACCTGATCTGCGACTTCGCCGACCCCGACGAGGCGGATGACGGCGACCCGCTGGCGTGCCGCGCCGAGTTCACGTGCGACGACGACCTGTGCGGCGACTACCAGCTCTGCGCCGACGACGAGGACCCGGACGGCGAGGACGCCGAGTGCCTCGAGGCCTGCGAAGACGGGTGGGAGTGGGACGCCGACTCGATGGGCTGCATCGAGTACGTCGGCCCGAACTGCACCCCCGGCGAGCGGCGCAGCGAGTACGAGACGTGCCTCGCCGAGAACCGGGAGTGCGTCGAGGGCGACGAGACCGCCGAGTGCGGCGAGTGCCTCGACTTCTTCATCGAGGACGAGGGCGGCGACTGCCGCGCGGTGCTGACCTGTACGGACCTGGCCGAGACCTGTGCCGGCGAGCTGCGCGACTGCGCGGACGAGACGGCGACGACGGACGCGTTCTGCGACGGCTGCATCGAGGGCGCGATTGTCGAAGGCGACGCCTGCGTGATCCCGGCAAGCACCTGCTCGGACGGCGACTACTCGATCGCCGCGGATTGCGCCGCGGCGAACCGGTCGTGCGAGCCGAACGTCGACGAGGGCGGCACCCTCGCGTCCGCCGAGTGCGGCGACTGCCTCGAGGGGTACGCCGAGGACGAGGAAGGCGTGTGCGCCGTGGCGTCGTACTGCGACGACCTCGGGTGCGATCTGCTCGGTCGCAGCTGCGCCGGCGACCCGTTTGCCTCGTGCGGCGATTGCGAGGGCCTGCTGGTGCCGTCGGACGACGAGGACCCGCTGAGCCTGTGTCGGGACGCGCTGACCTGCGACGACCTCGATTGCGGTGACGACTTCTGCTTCGTGTCCGAGACCGGCGGCGACGCGTTCTGTTCGTCCCCGTGCGAAGGCGACGACGAGGCGCTGAACGAGTTCGGCGAGTGCGTCACCTGCTCGATCACCTGCTCGGCGGCGACCGACGGCGCCACCGGCCGCATCTGGCCGCTCACCCGCGATGGCAGCGAGTCGTGCATCTGCGAGACCCAGTCCGGCTGGTTCCTCGACCCGTCGCGTGCGGCGCTGCCGCAGCCCTGCGACGGCGACAGCGACGGCTGGGTGCGGGAGTCGGCGGCGTCGTTCATCGAGAGTGACGACTCGGTCATCGCCGAGAACGCCCGGTGCACCCTGCAGTCGATCGGCAGCTTCACGCTGCAGAACGAGTGGCAGCAGACCCTCGAGCTGCACATCTGCGGGCTGGATCTGGTGGCGACCGAGGACCTCGACGCCGAGTGCGAGGGCCTGTCGACGCTCGACCTGTACGAGCCGGACGAGCTCGACGATGACGACGCGATCGAGGCCCTGAGCGGGTTCTTCCCGTCGTACGCCAACAACGGCACGGGGCGCGTGCTCTACGCGGCCGAGATGAACCCGCTGACGAAGGCGTGCGTGACCGAGATCGGCGACCACAACGCCAACGAGATCCCGGACGTCGAGGAGTACCAGTGGATGGAGTCCCCCGACGGCGTCACCCTGGACCTCGCCCAGCTCGTCTGGCTGCAGATGGCGTACTTCGTCGAGCTGAACCACGGCTACCACCAGGTGCGGCCGCTCGAAGACTACGACACGTGGATGATCGTCGAAGAGAGCCGGTGCAACGACGCCGAGGCGGAGCGCCCCTTCCCCGTCGGGTACTCGAGCCCGGGCACGACGGACTACTGGCGGGAGTGTTCGAGGACCCGCGCGTCGACGTACGACGCGAGCACCGAGACGACGGGCGCGGACTTTCAGCAGTACTCGTGCGACGCCACGTCGGGCAGCTGCGACCTGCCGGCGATCCCGCTCGACGCCGACAGCCGCGACGACAGCGTCATCGTGGCGCACGGCCTGTGCAACGGCGCGGACCTGCCCCCCGAGGACGGGGTCTGGCGCGGCATGAACCACGCGAGCCAGTTCCAGTGCGTGGCGCTGTCCGAGTCGCCGTCCGAGGTCTACGACTTCGACCTTGCCGACGTGTACGACGGCGTGGACGGCGCGTGGGAGTTCAACACGTGCGGGCTCGCCTGCGCGTCTGCGGACTGCACCGACGACTGCACCGACGGCGACTGCGCGTCGAGCCTCGAAGCCGACGGCGCCCCCGACCAGGCGATCCTCGGCTGCGACCAGGACCTGTCGCCCGGGGACGGCGACGTGGGCTTTGTCGCGATCCGGTACCAGGACGCCCCCGAGGACGCCGGGTACGTGTACGAGCGCGGCTGCATCGACGAGTGGGAGGTCTGGTCCGACCTCTGCCCCGGCTACACCGACCCGACCTCGCTGCCCGATGGCAGCGACAGCGTGGCCGTCGGCGACGGGCTGTCGAACGACTTCGGTCGCCTCGTCTGCGGCTGCGGCCAGTTCTACGGCGGCGAGACCTGCGAGATCGGCTGCCCTGGCGCTGGCATCTCGGACGACTTCGACATCGGCGTCGGCTGGTGGTTCTGCGCCGACTTCGTCGCCTCGTACTACGAGGACGACGACCTCGACGCGGACTACGGCCCGGCGTCGCAGGCGACGTCCGACGCCGGCGACACGTACGTGCTCGTGCCCACCATCGGCCACACCGGCCTCGAGCTCGACGTGCTGTGCGAGACGGATGATTGCAGCACGGGGTACGTGCTGCGGTGAGGTGACGGGGCGGGGGTGCGCCGGCGTTTCGCGCCCCCCGCCTCGGCGCTTCCCGTGGTCTGAGCTGGCGCTTCGGGCTCCCCGCCCCTGCGCGTTGCGCCCCGACCAACCCCGTCCGCTGCCGGGCCGGACCCGCCCCGACCGGGGGTGCACATTCGGACACCTGCTCCCGTCGTCGAGGACCGGTCACTCTGCAATCGTCCCCCATCGAGACAGGACCCCCCGTGATGAGACGACTTGCCACACGCGCATGCACATCGCCATGGCGTGACACGGCTGCAGCAGCCATTGCTTTCGCCGCGCTCGCGGTTGGGCATCCATCGGACGGGGTCGCACAGACCGCCGAGATCATCCCGTTCTCCGGGGTGATTCAGATCGTCGACGATGCGACCGGAGAGCGGGTCGATGTCGACGGCACGCGTCCGATGCGCTTCTTCTTCTACGATGACACCGGAACGTGGCGTGGGGTCGAGGAATTCTCGGATCAGGACGCACGATCCTGCAGCGAGCTCGACGACTGCAGCGTCGAGATTCGCGGTGGGCGGTTCTCGGTCGCACTTGGCCAGTACCGGGACCTGACGGACATTTTCGAGGACGCCAGCGGAATCACCGTGAACGTGTCGATGTACGTTGGCGACGGCTGGCGGAGCTTCGGGGCCCAGCGCATCGGGCTGGCGCCGTTTGCGACGATGGCCGGCGCCGCGACCGATCTGGACGTCGATGGCACGGTGAACGCAGACACGACCGCAGTGGGTGGCGATCTGATGGCGGACGCCGTCGAGGTCGATGGAGACCTCGTGGTGAACGGTCCGCTGACCGTGTCGGAGGTCACGCCGTCCAGCGGGCTCTCGCTTCTGGGCGACGTCTCGGTGGACGGCAACGTCAGCACCCCGACGCGGTTTTCGCTGGACGATAGCACCCTCGTGATCCCGCTGAACGGCGCGGACCGCACGCTGCTCACAGCCGCTGATATCGGGTCGAGCGCCTTCGTGTACCTGTGGGGGAGCAATGGGGTTCGCCTGACGGAGGACGACGGCGCGGTCACGATCAACGGGGACCTCGAGACGTACACCGGGGACAGCGCAGGCGTCGATCTGTCGGACGGGTCCATCGAGTTCAGTCGATTCAGTTTCGGGCCCACGTTCTACCTGATCAACACGCACCGCATCGACATGGGGACGAGCGCTTCGGCGACGCTGGACGTTGATCCGAACGACTATCACTGCACGATCGGCGGGCTGAATTTCGGCAGCGCCGATCTGGACTATGGCGACGACCGCACGGCGATTCGAGCGTACGTCACGCCCAACGAATCCGACTACACCGTGATCGCCGACATCCCATCGCACAACAGCTCGCACGAGGATCACGATGTCGGCATCGTCTGCTTCGATCGCGAGTATGCAAACATTATCTCGGAGTGGGGCGAATGAACCGGTCTACGACTACCGGCGCGCTTCTCGCGCTCTTCGCGATCTTCGCGCTGCCATCGTCTGCGTTGGCCGATCCCGAAACGGTGATCCCCTTCGACGGATATCTGGAGCTCGACGGTGTCCCACTCGACGGGCGATTCGGAGTGCGGGTGCACGTCTATGCCGACGCTGCGGACACGTCGGTGAACCGGACCGAGGAGTGGTCCGCCGACGACACCCGCAGCTGCGACGAGGTCGACAGCTGTCTGGTGCCCTTCTATCGCGGTCAGTTCTCGATCTTGATCGGCACATGGGACGACGGCGTGCTCTGGTTTGTGCAAAACCGCCCCGAATTCACCATCTCGCTCGAGATCCAGGGTGCAGACGGTGTGTGGGTCCCACTTGAGGGTCGCCGAACGCTCGCGGCCGTCCCGTACGCGCTGTTCTCGTTGTACACGAGCGACATGCTTGTGGGCGGCGACGCACGCGTGTCGGAGGCATCCGATCTCGGTGCCGCGACCGTCGACGGGGCGCTCGACGCCGGGCAGATCACGGCGACAGGGACGGCGTCGGCCGACTCGCTGGTGGTGACCGGCGACGTCGAGCTCGAGTCCGACTCGGCGGAGGTCGCCATCGCCGGTGAGCTGTCGGTGGGCGGCGACCTGACCGTCGCGGACACCCTCGAGGTCAACGGCTTCGACGTCGTGGACGTCGTCGATGGCGGGCTCGTCTACGCCGACGACGAGGCGCTCGACGGTGTCGTGCTCGAGGGCCGAGCGCTCGCCAACGACATCACCCTCAACGGCAACCTCGATTTCAGCTCGAGCACCGGCTTGTTGGCCGGGGCATTGGGCCTGTGGGGGGGCGACCCGCTGATTCAGGTCGTCCAGGTGCGAGCCCCCTCTTCGGTGACGTCGGACACCGGGGTGAGCTCGGCCTCGTGGTTCTGCTGGATCGGCGGATTTCGCTTCGTGAACGGCAACTGGGATGTCAGCGGCACCGACGACAATGTGTTCGACGTCTACACGTATCGCGACTCGGGCACGTGGTGGGTGCGGGCGGATGCCAACAACGACGGGACGCCTCGGCGCGAGGTCACGATGATCTGCGCCCAGGACGACCTCGTGCGGGAGTACGACGAATGGTTCACCGAATGACGCGATACGCAGCGGTGGCTGCGTTTCTTACGATGGGTGCTCTTTCGTCGCCGCTCGTCGCGCAGCCCGACGACTCCGAGGCGGTGCCACGGGTGTACCCGGTCGACGGACGGCTGCAGCATGACGCCGTGCTCGTCGACGACCTCGTGTCGATGCGCTTCTCGGCGTCGAGCTCTGACTGGGTCGAGGAGTGGTCCGATCAGGCAACGCGCTCGTGCGAGGACGACGACTGTCGCGTCACGGTGGCCGACGGTCGGTTCAGTGTGCCGCTGGGTCGCCACGTGGCCCTCGACGACACCGTACTCGAACGCGCCGACTTCACGATCACGGTCGAGGTCTACGATGACTCGTCCGAGACGTGGCAGTCGTTCGGCGATGGGATCGACGTGCACGCCACCGCGCACTCGCTGTGGGCCACCACGACCGGAAGCATCACCCCGGACTCGTTCGAGGTGTATGGCGATCTGACACTGGACGCGGGAACGACGAGCGCGAGCGGCGGGCTGACGATCGACGACGTGTTCGGATCGGGTTCAGAGGGCGGTACGTTGACCGCGGACATCGTCGAGGTCACCTCGGGCACCACCGAGATCGGCGGCGCACTGACCGTCGTCGGCGAGGTGTCCGCCGGGTCCCTCGATCTCGAAGGCGCGCTCTACGGAAGCGGGTCCGGACGGCTCTTTCGACACAATGGAACGAGAACGTACCTGGGCCCGGACGCGACCTCGGTGACCATCGAAAACACCGTGAGCGCGACGCAGGTCGAGCTGGTTTCGGACGGGAGCGTCATCGACCTCAACGGCGCCCTCATCGCCGAGAACTGGGGGATGCAGAACGGCGAGTACCTCTTTCGGTCGACCTTCCACGACGGGTTCGATCCGGACGACTGGGGCGATCGCGACGGTGTCGTGCTCACGACCGATGCGAACGACTACTACTGCTGGATCGGCGGATTTCAGATGCTGGGCGTCGACTGGTGCCCGAACTGGTTCCCGACCTGCTCGGGGGGCGAGACCGACGGCGGTTCGTGCGAATCGGACTCGGACTGCGACGCGTCGGGCATCGGGCAGTGCTACGAAGGCAGCTGCTTCTACTATCCGATGGTGCAGGCCTACGCGTTCCCGGACTACTCGGGCGACACGTGGGGGGCGTCCCTCGGGTTCTCGTCGACGGACATCCAGTCCGGCGAAGTGCAGTGGATGTGCGCCAACACGTCGATCGTCGACTTTCGTTGCTCGGACGGCGACGGCAACGTGTCGAACGACTGCACCGACGAGATCTCCAGCAGCACGCGGTCGGGGGCGTCTGACGCACACGGCATGGCGGCGACCGGGCGCTGGCCCAGCAACTGGCCGGCGGCTCTCGCCGATCCTGAGGAGTAGGGCATGACCACGCGACGACGAGAGACAATGATGGGCATGCGTGGTCGGGTCGACCGGGTATCGCCCGCGGTGGCGGCGCTGCTGGCGGCGCTGGTGGCCGCTTGTGGCGGTTCGGACGGATCCGGCCCGGATGCGCCCGTCGACGCGGGTGACGATACGTCGTCCGACGCCGCCGACTTCGACGCCGGGGCCGACGTGATGGATGCCGGGGACGACGCTGCACCGGACGCCACGGCAGACGCGTCGACCGACGCATCAAGTGACGCCGGCGCAGACGCCGAAGCGGACGCGACCGAGCGGGTCGCGTGTGTGTCCACCAACGGGTGTCAGACGGCGGCGCCCGGCACACTGTGCATCGAGGGGTTCTGCGAGCCCTGCGAGTCCGACGACGCCTGCATCGGTGACGACGTGTTCGGCGATGGGGCGGTCTGCCTCGACGGTGCATGCTCCCTCTGCGAGGCTGGAGAGCTCGGCTGCCCCTGCGACGACGGCGCATGTGCCGACGGCGCGTGTGTCGAAGATGTCTGCACGGATTGCGAGCCTGGCGCCGAAGCGTGCGCGTGCACCGACGACGGAGCCTGTGACGTCGGGTTCCGGTGCACGGACGAGCTGATCTGCGAGACCTGCCCGGCCGGCGAGCCCGGGTGCCCGTGTGCCGATGGCGCGTGCGGCGAGGGCTACGCTTGCATCGCCGACCTCTGCGTGACGGACGATTGCGTCGCCGGCGCGGTCGGCTGCCCCTGCGACGACGGCTTGTGCGACGCCGACCTGTTCTGCGACGACGACAGCCTGTGCATGGTGTGCGACGCCGACGGCATCGGCTGCCCGTGCACGATCGAGGGCGGGTGCGCGAACGACCTGATCTGCGACGTCGAGTCCGACGAGGACGACGCGCCGCTGGTCTGCCGCGCCGAGTACACCTGCGACGACGACCGGTGCGGCGACTACCAGCTCTGCGCCGACGACGAGGACCC
>Ga0070729_10005525_pt1 | contig 12996 bp, 13 predicted proteins | sample tdDd472_FD_66725 | JGI IMG/M metagenome (GOLD analysis project Ga0070729, IMG submission 66725) | Marine sediment microbial communities from the Atlantic coast under amendment with organic carbon and nitrate - tdDd47.2 | ecosystem: Environmental > Aquatic > Marine > Coastal > Sediment | place...
CGAAGAACATTGGAACACCACCTCGTCGCTTTCACACCAGCCATACAGTTACTCTAAAGTTCTTGCCGAAAAAGAAGCCTGGAAAATAAATAAAGAGCAAAACAGGTGGGATTTGGTCGTGATAAATCCATCTCTGGTTATCGGACCCGGTATAAACCCTGATGGAACTTCCGAAAGTTTTAATATCATACGACAATTGGGTGATGGTACGATGAAAGCTGGCGCCCCCGATTTTTCAATTGGTGCTGTTGATGTACGCGATGTTGCGGAAGCTCATTTCCGTGCAGCTTTCCTGCCTCAGGCAAAAGGGAGATATATTACCTCTGCCGAAAATATCTCACTCCTCGAACTGGCTAAAATCTTAAACGGTGAATTCGGTGATAAATTTCAATTCCCCAAACGTACATTGCCTAAATTTTTAGTGTGGTTATTAGCACCTGCATCCGGGTTGACCAGGAAGTTCATTAGCACAAATGTTGGCTTCAAGTGGGATACGGATAACAGCAAGAGCAAAAACGAGCTGGGAATAAATTATATCCCCATTAATAAATCAGTTACAGAGTTTTTCGGACAGATGGTAAATGCCGGTCTGGTAAAAAGGAAATAACTACTTTTCTCATTCAAAAGATATATCAATTTTTTAATATTTGTCTCTTTTTAATAATTATCTGCCCCTGTTATAAGAGGGGGTAGATAATTACAATTTTACAAACTTGGCAAAAAAACACTCTCCTTCAAATAATATTTCATATCGACTTTAATTTATTTAATTTAAGAATATTTTATTTTGATTATACTAGTTCAAAATATACGGCGTATGCCCTATTGTAGTATTTTGGAATGGAGACTAATTTGGAATCAGCATCCGAACACTCGAACTACTCACGGATTTTAATTACTAACCGGAGTAAAAATGAAAACACTAATTACCATTTCAGTCTTCTTACTTGCTACGCTTGCACTAAACGCTCAGATCACTATTACTACAGATGATCTCGCTCAAAACTTCACCAATCGAACAGTTACTGACCACAATTCAAACGAACAAATTATGACTGAATTAAATTTGGGAACTGGAAGTCCGGCTCAGCAGATTTTTGATTTTTCAAATCTGTATGGTGCATGCGGATTTGATACACTTGCAAATATCTTTGAAAATAGAGTCTCGCAGCCCGGAAGTATCATGTTTCCAAATGCTGATCATGTTTCTATTCAACATTATGATTTTGGTAGTTTTTCTATGCACACTTATGTTTATTATTCCATCAAAAGTGATGGACTCACAATTTATGGAGTTGCTTCTAATACGATTGTGCCCGGAGTTATGGATACGATCTACTATCAGGATATTCACCCTTATGTTTTAGCTTACCCGACACCATTTACCATGAATGGGCAAAAAGCTTATACCGATACTGCATATCATGTGGGTACTAATAATCATTACATTGAAAACCATACTTTTACTTGTGACGGTTACGGAACTATAATGTTACCCGGTGGGATTTCTCTTAATGTTTTAAGGATAGTCAAAACAAAGTTGAAAAAAGATTTTGAAGACGGCGCACTTGTTGAAGTGGAATCCAGCAGGGAGATAGAGTTCTGGACGAAAGAAGGTTATTCGCTGAATTTTAAAGTTGACACAAATTATACCAGTGGATCAACCGTGCCGATTTCAATAAAATATTCCTCACCCGGAACGCCGGTGGGTCTGCCTCTCACAATTGACGATACACCTGATGATTACTCGTTGACCAACAATTACCCCAACCCGTTTAATCCGTCTACAACTATCGGGTTTTTCTTACCCTCGGAAAACAAAGTTAGTATTACAATTTATAGTATGCTTGGAGAAATAGTTAAAGAATTTCAGGAGAAAAATTATTCTGCCGGATATCATAAAGTAATTTTTGAGGGTTCAGATTTATCCTCGGGGATTTACTTCTACAGGATTAATGCTATAGGGGCAAATGGAGAAAATTTCAGTGCCACGAAAAAAATGTTACTACTAAAATAGATTTTCTGCCTCTCCTGAAATAACAAAAAAAGACGTTGCAGCAGATAAATACATGCAACGTCTTTGATTATTAAAAGAATATTTTTGCAACTTTTAGAATACCCTGCTTCCACGGAACCCTGTGCGAAATACCGGATGTATTCTCAAATTGATCCAGGTTATCCAAATACCATTTATAATTCCTCACCAGGGCATCTTTGTTGCTGAACTTTGGTTTGTAACCTAATATTTTTTCTGCTTTTTCAATCGACACGAATGAATCCTTGGAGGCGGTTTCGTAAACCCACTTGTAAAGGGGAGAAAGTTTTAACATCTCCAAAAAACGAAGAGTTAAGATGATTGGCTTTTCGGGTAAACCTTTTATCTTTTTACCAAAACCGGCATAATCTAATACTGCCTGGTAATCTTCACGCATGGTAGTAAACTCTTTCGCGCCGATATTAAAAGTATCATTCACACTATTTTCATCAAGTTCAACACATGCATAAGTGGCATCACACAAATCCTCTACATCAAGTAACTGGTAACGGTTATTGCCGTTTCCAATCATCGGAAAACCTTTTCCATCCTTCGCCCAATCATAAAACAGGGCAAACACACCAAGTCTTTCCGGACCAATAAAAGATTTCGGACGAATAATAGGGACACACATCCCCTTTTCACGGTATTCCAGGCAAAGTTCTTCAGCCTTGATTTTTGCAATACCGTAAGGGCCCACGCCATCAAGTTTATCGTCCTCGTAAATAGGATGATGATCCGGGATGCCATAAACAGCTGTTGAGGAAATATGAATAAATCTTTTTACTTTATGCTTAGTAGCGGCTTCAAGAAGAATTTTTGTACCATCGATATCCGTGGAGAAAATTTCTTCCGGTGTGTAAAGGGGCAAAGCTGCCGCGGTATGGATGACTATATCAACGCCTTCCATAGCTTTACTCACAATTTTTTTATCCCTGATATCACCCTGGATAATCTCAACCTTGTCAACACAATCCGAATAGTCAAAATCTGCCACATCAATAGATGCAACGGTATGATTTTTGGCAAGGAGATATCTAACAAGGTTTATCCCCAGAAATCCAGCACCGCCTGTAATAAGAAATTTCATGTTCAGCTCCACCAATAAAAAATAAACAATCTTAAAATTACGAAATTAGGAACATTTAAAGAATTGTTTTTAAGTTCAATCATACTTACAAAAGCAGGAATTGTACTAAAACCGGTAAAAAACTTGTTCAACTCGCGTTATTTTACCTTGGTTTAAAAAACAAAAGGAGGGTTTATTGCCCTCCTTCTTAAAGATTTTTCTAAATTTTAGTTTGTAAGACTGCGCATCGGGGCAGGGATTTTCCCACCACGCATCACAAAATTTTTGCTGCACAAATTTCTTACACTCATGATAGGAGCCTTACCCAATAAACCACCGTAATCAACAGATTCACCCACGCCTTTTCCGTAAGCAGGGATAACCCTCACGGCAGTAGTTTTATCGTTGATCATTCCAATTGCGCTCTCATCAGCGATAATCCCGGCAATAGTTGTTGCGGGAGTATCACCCGGTATTGCAATCATATCAAGCCCAACAGAACAAACAGCGGTCATTGCTTCAAGTTTTTCAATGGAGAGGTTGCCGCGCTCAACAGCATCAATCATCCCCTGGTCTTCACTCACCGGGATAAAAGAGCCACTCATTCCCCCAACAGATGAAGAAGCCATCAATCCTGCCTTTTTAACAGAGTCGTTAAGCATTGCGAGTGCTGCTGTGGTTCCCGGAGCGCCAACATCTTCCACGCCCATCGCCTTGAGAATATCAGCTATACTATCGCCTTCAGCAGGTGTGGGAGCGAGTGAGATATCAACTATTCCGAAAGGAACACCGTGTTTATCTGCAACGTTACGCCCCATTAATTCACCGGCTCTCGTAATTCGGAAAATTGTCTTTTTAATCACTTCGCTAAGCGTGTTCATATCCACGTTTCCGGCTTCCCTGATGGCATCAAGTACAACGCCCGGTCCCGAGATACCAACATTAAGTACAATTTCCGGTTCTGAAACACCGTGAAACGCACCCGCGACAAATGGATTATCTTCGGGAACATTACAAAATACAACAAGTTTAGCGCAGCCAATGGAATCACGTTCTTTAGTTTTTTCGGCAGTATCTTTTATCACGTTTGCCATCATCATAACTGCATCCATGTTGATACCAGCCTTGGTTGTACCAACATTCACACTGGAACAAACCCTTTTAGTCTGGCTCAAAGCGTAAGGGATTGATTTTATCAACTCCCTTTCACCATTTGTAAATCCTTTTTGTACCAGGGCAGAATACCCGGCAAGATAATCTATCCCTATTTCTTCTGCTACTTTATCAAGAACCCCGGCAATTTCAACAAACTGCTCCCAGTTGTATGCATCAAACGGAATTGAAAGAGGGGTTATTGAAACTCTCTTGTTAGCGATCGAAATACCGTATTGTCTTTCAATTTCACGGGCATATTTAACATGATTTTTACCGTAACGTAAAATCTTGTTGTAAACATTCTTTTTTGCCTGATTTATATTCGGGTCGAAACAATCCCTCAAACTTATACCTAAAGTAACAGTACGGATATCGAAATGTTCAATTTCCGTCATTTTAATGGTTTCTAAAATCTCATCAAATTCATAATTCATCTTTTACTCTCCGGAAGTATCAAATTCTGTGCATGGCTCTAAAAATATCCTCGTGCTGAAGATAAACTTTAATTTTCATTTCGTCAGCTAACCTGGACATATTCTCCTGAATTTGTGCGAAATCAAGGTTGGATGTGGAGATATCGAGGATCATGATCATAGTAAAAAAATCATCCATCAACTTTTGAGTCAGGTCCTGTATATCACACTCGTACTTACTAATTTCGTTAGTGATAGCCGCGACAATTCCGGGTTTGTTCATACCAAATGCGGTTAGTATCGCCCTCCCCTCCGTTGCAGAATTTCCAGCCGGTTTTATATCGTTTGATGATTGTGAACTAACAGCACGGCTGATAACTTTTTTTACCAAATCCGGGGAAGCTTTTTCACCCAGCTCTTCGATCGCATTTAGCGTAATTTTTCTCAATTCGTCTTCTGAAAATCTCAAGGCTTTATTCCTTCAAAATTATTTTGCAGATATAATAATGCATCAATATATATTTTATTGTTTTTTTCGAGGGCAAATTTCTCGGCGTTTTCATAGTTCCCCCTGTAAAACCGGAACCATAACAAATTACCAACCATAAACCCGTCGAAAACCCGTTCGGACGCGAATGCATCTACCGTAACATATCCCCACAACACTGTCCACCCTAGAGACATGACCCCGGATAGATATTCACCAGAATAAAACTGCCCCGAACCGGGTAAAATATAAGAAATAAGTTTGGCAAAAGTAACATCATATTTTTTATTGTGGACCTGCGAAGCGAATTTTTTTAGCGGATGTTCAACTTCTATTCTCGAAAACGCTGCCGATGCTTCATTCCACCTGTCAGCGAACATCTCCGCCCAGCCCATCCAATAATAAATTTCATTTTTACGCGAGAGATACTCGCCGTTTTCAATAGCGTTCTTGAGAAGCGTTAATGCATTATCGGTTGTTTTACGCAGAATATTGCACCGAATTATTTCAACAAATGCAGGGTATCTTTTTTCTTCAGTTTTTGCATTTTTGAGAGCTTTCGCTAAAAACTCAATCGCATTATCAAAATACCCGCCGGCTTTATATGAAAGACCAATTTTAAAATTTGCCTCGTAACTGTACTTTTCATTTGCATCAAAAAACAATAACCTCTTGTACTCGGTTACCGCATCGAAAAAATTCTCGTTATTGTAAAGTGAATCGGCTTTATAAAATATCTCACCCGTTTGGGCAGCCAGAGAAGAAAAAAGAATCAACAGGAGAGTTAATATTTTCATTTTTCCCCCGGTGAAAAATAATCTACGGATTCAATTAGTTTTTTAATTGATTCACTAATATTCGTCCGGTATTTCACGTTGAATATCTGTGCAGAGCTGTAAGAACCATATATATTTCCCGCGTAGAAATATCCTGCAAGACCAGTAAATAAAACTCCCCTGAACTCATGATTGGCATCGAAATTATCTATTGCAAGGTAAGTAAACAATCCCACCATGAGGAACGCGGTTATACCGTCACCATAATCCCTGGTATATATTTTCCCTGCCCCCGGTATTATTGCTGAAAGCCACGCTGCTTTAACAGGATTTTTGACCTGGGGGTATTTACGAGCTTTGAACAGGAGTGACACCGTATCACGCAAACTATCCTCGAAAGGTTGAAGAAATTCCGCTTCATCAAAGGGAATATCACCTTTAAGCAGGTAATCAAATCTTGTTAACTTCTCAATGTTGGAAGAATATTCGAGCGGGAAATACAATAAACTCCTGTTTTCACGCAGGAAAAATTCATCCCCTGTCAGGAATGCGTTACGATAAAGTTGATACCTTGCCTTTTCTGAAAGTGGAGAATTGAAAATAAGTCCGCGGAGCCTGTCATTCGCTTCACTAATTCTTCCCATTTCTCTCAGGGAAATAGCAGATAAATATTTCGACGTGTCATTTTCAAGGTAATAATTAAATTCGTAATACGCCCTGAGAAAATCACCCTGTTGAAACAAGTATTTTCCGAAATTAAAGCGAGCTACTCCGGAGTAGGGATCACTTTGTGAATAGATACTACTTAAACCAACGATAAATAATATTAAGCTAAAAATGGATATATTTTTCATAATGCAGATGGTTTTCAACGGGATCGTAAAATTTACCCGATTTGTTAACCGGGTATGCAGTTTTTGACTTGAATAGATTTGTATCGCGCGTAAACCGGTCGGCAAACATAAGAGCAGCCCGAAAAATTCCAGTTTCCTTTGAGGCTTTTACAAAAAACGTTGAACAGGAAGGGTAAAACGGACAATTATCACCATCCAAATCAGAAATTAAAAATTTGTACCCTTTTTGAACATACCCTAAAAAACCGAAATTTGAATCACCAGAGTTTTTATTCACTTCAATATAAGATGGTGCTTTAGCTTCCCAACGTGATAGTTCTTTCTGCGCACAAATAGATATTGTAACAGCAAGAAAAAATAACAAATAATATTTCATAACATATCATCTGTAATTTTAAGTCGTTTCATGAGGCTTTTTAATTCGAATTGTTTGTATAGTGCATTTTTGCATAGCGGTTCACAACCCTCCCATACAATATCGCCACTTTTCTTATCGATCATGGCAGTTTTTCGAAAAACCGGGTCCTGCAATTTTACATACTGGGGTTTCGATGCAAACTTGTCAAGATCAAGTTCTCCGGTTAAACCATCATTATATTCAATATGAAGGATAGAATCATTTTCGAAATAAAATTTACAGATTTTTGCCATTTTTCTCTCACAATATTGCTGTTAAAATAGTTAAGAGAGAGAAATTATACAACCAAAGACCAGGAATCACCAACTTTTTCAAGTCCAAGTGTAACCTTTGAACTTGCAATTGCCGTTTTGAGGCGTTTTATCGGCTCATCAAACGGTTCGTTGCTTTGTTTGAACGTCATAGTATGCATCGGGATAATTACTTCGGCATTTACATCCTCAGCCATTTTAAGCGCCTGCTCGGGATTGCAATGCACCCTAATCCAGGGGTCGTAAGCACCAATAGGCATAAGCGCCAAATTTATTTTTTCTTTAACCTGTTCACCCAGCTTATCTGTGATAGCGGTATCACCGCCAAATAAAATCTTATAGCCGTTTTTGCGTAAAATGTATGCATTATAACTACGCCCATCCTCCATGAAGCCTTTGGAACGATCTTTTTCCCACGGGAACCTCCAGCCGAAATGTTTTACTTCGAGGGCGGAAATATCAATATCTTTCACTGTCGCATTATCACCCCAATCAAGCACGGTTAAATCTTTCCAATCGAGATCATCTATAACATCGGAAGTAAGATAAGCTGTAACTGCGGATATTTCCCCCGGATATTTTTTTGTAATATGCTTCAAAGTAGGATAATCCATGTGATCCATGTGAGCATGGGAAAGCAGAACTATATCCGGTTTCGGTATATCATCGATACCAACTGCCGGGGGTAACATTCTCGCTGGACCAAAACTTTCGCCAAACATGTATAGCCCCACTCTCTCGAAAAAAACGGGATCGGTTAGAATTATTGTACCATAAAAGTTAATTAGTATAGTAGCATGTCCCACCCAAAGAACATTTACATTCTCGTTGTTCCAGTCTTTAAAAGTATAATTCTCGTGGATTTTATCTTCATATCGACGAAACTTTCCAAAAATTTTCGAAGGGAAGAGCATAAACACACCACCCAAAACAAATGCCGATTTAATAAAATTTTTCCTTTTCATGATTGACTAACAACGATCATTATAAAAAGATTCAATAAAGATGAATTGTCTTCATTAAAAGATATAGTTGTAGCATATTTTGCGACAAACAATATGCATTATTTTTGTTATATTAATAAAAAATATTTTAAAGGTAGATGTTGTGGATGCGAGCGTAAACATAAAGGATTCGAATATACTAATTGTTGACGATAATCCTTCTAACCTGGCTATGTTATTTAACTACCTCACCCGCAGAGGGTACAAAGTGCTTGTTGCCGATAGCGGTAAAACCGCGCTTTCGATGGCGAACGAGGTTGAACCGGACCTCATCCTGCTTGATGTTATAATGCCTGAAATGGATGGATATACGGTTTGTACAGAAATTAAAAATAATGAGCGGATCAAAGATGTACCCGTGATTTTTTTAAGTGCTGTAAGCTCGGCCGAAGATAAAATAAGAGCATTTAATTCAGGCGGGGTGGATTATATAACCAAGCCTTTTAATTATGAAGAACTCGCCGCACGCGTATCTGCCCAACTCACCATAAAACATCAAAAAGCTAAATTACTCCAGCTTAACAATGACCTCGAAGTTATAAATACAAGAAAAGACAGGTTATTCTCCATTATTTCACACGATATCAGAAGCCCGCTTTCAACAATTCTTGGTTATTCTGAAATTATTATTGAAGATTTTAACGATCTTTCGCCGGATGAAATAAAAGAATATAACCATTATATTCATAATGTTGCCAAAGAGATCAACGGACTCATGTCCAATTTACTGGATTGGTCACGAATTCAACTTGACAGGATCGACTATCTCCCGGAAGAAATGAAGCTTAGTAAGGTTATTGAAAAAATAAAAAACTTATTCAAGCAGGCAGCTGAACTAAAAGGAATAACTCTAACAGCAGATACGTCTCAGGCGGATCTAATCTCTGCTGATATTAACATGCTTAATACTATTTTACGAAATCTGGTCTCTAATGCCATAAAGTTTACTAATCACGGGGGGGCTGTTTCAATCACTTCCTTTATTGATAAAGGCAGGGTGTATATTTCTGTTGCGGATACCGGAATTGGCATTTCTACCCAAGAGATCAAAAACTTGTTCAAATTAGTTAATCAACAACCCAAAACCGGGACAAATAATGAAAAAGGTACCGGCTTAGGATTGATCCTTTGCAAAGAATTTATTGAAAAACATGGTGGTACTTTAACTGTGGAAAGTGAATTAAAACAAGGGAGTACTTTTACTTTCGATCTTTGCGATAATATTTGATAAAGATCACTTGTGTGTTTTTTGTATCACTACTTTTGATTATGTTTAGACAACATATCCTATGCAAATCCAATTTTATCTTTTATTTTTTGAATCTGAATATAACTGATATATCAATAAAAAGAGGTTTATGATGAGTGACGCGAAGTATGTCAAGGAAATTTCCAACCTGATAAAAATGTACTCCTCCAATTTCGACCCCAAATACAAAGAAACCGCGATTATCCTGGCTGCCGGTCATGGCAAAAGAATCAAATCACATACATCCAAAATGCTTCATAAAATATGGGGCGTTCCCACGGTTGAACGTGTTTACGATTCATGCAGAAAAGGCCTAAAAGATGTTAACACCATTGTTGTTGTGGGTATTAAAGCAGATGATGTTATTCATGTTATTGGCAACCGGAAAAATACTATTTTCGCGCATCAGGCACAGCAAAATGGTACCGGGCATGCTGTTCAGGTAGGACTTGAAACTTTTGATAGCGCTTCCTATCAGGGAACTGTTTACGTTCTGCCCGGAGATATGGGACTAATCGATGAAGCCACGATTACAATGTTCAAAGAAGCCTTCCACTCCTCTAACAATGACATGATGGTTCTTACAGGTCTTTACGAGGGGGACCCGTTGGAAAATAGTTACGGGAGAATTGTTAGGGTAAAAGAATTCGATAAAACCGGAAAACCTGCCGGTGAAGACCGCGACAAGGTAATTGAAATTATAGAATATAAAGATATTCTGGCAATCGGTGACAATGAAAAATATACCCGCGTGTTCAATGGTAGGGAATACGAGTTTACCCGTGAGGAATTATTGAACAATAACGAATTTAACTCGGGCGTGTATGCTTTCAAATCACATCATCTAGTTGATCTTGTCAAAAAGTTGAGCAGTAATAATGCGCAAAAAGAAATTTACATAACAGACCTTATATTATTATTCAATCAGGCAAATTTGAATGTTGGTGCAGTTTATCCCGAACAGCAACATGTTATCATGGGCTTTAATAATAAGTCTGTATTAAAAGAAATGGATGGAATAGCACGGCATCTTGTCTATAACAAAATTAAGGATATTATCGAAATTGAAGACCCGGATGATTTTTATATTGATGAAACAGTTATTGAAGATATAATTGCTTTGGATCAAAAGGGTATTCCGCTTGATATAAAACTTGGTAAGGGTGTGCACATTGGGAAAGGTGTTAAACTAAATTACAATCTAAACATCGCCAAAAACGTTTATGTGAGTGGAAATGTTGTTTTTGGAACAAATGTTAAGGTTTCCCAAAATGTGTATCTTTCATGTTTCCCGGGACAAACATTAAATATTGAAAATAATGTACAAATACTATGGGGAAATATTATCAAGGGAAATATTGTTATCGGTGAGGGTTCAAAAATTGAATCGAGCGTTAACATGACAGGCAGCGATGAATTTCCACTAAGGATTGGAAAAAATGTTCAAATTAAAGGTACGAGTTACATTTTTGGATCAATAATCGACGATGATATATTTATCGAACATAGTGTTATTATAAATAAACGTGTCGATAAACTGATCAAGAAGAATGGAACAATACAAAAGGTAAAATATTTTCTTCCAATGCCGGAAGGAATTGATACTATTTCTGATTTACAATAGCAAAAAAAAGGGAATGCGGTTACCGCATTCCCTTTAACAATCAAAAAAATAAATTTTATTCTGCGCTTGCCGCTAAACCGTTAACATAGCGTGTTAATTGCGATTTTTTGCGCGCGACAGTATTCTTGTGCATTCTGCCTTTTGCGGCTGTTTTATCAAGGTAAGATACAGCTTCTTTTAAAAATACTTCAGCTTCAGTTTTTTCAGTGGCTGTCTGTACTTTCTTTACCAAAGTTTTTATCTTTGACATCGACGCTTTATTTCTTGTTTTACGCAGTTCGTTTGTTTTAATTCTTTTCTTAGCCGACTTATGATGAGCCATCTTATTTCCTTAACTTTGCTTTGTTAATTCATTACAAAAAACAAATATAATATTAATAAAAATTGATGTCAATTTTAAATTAAATTTGTTATTTATAAGCACTTTCTCAATAATTAATTATTTGGTTACTAAATGAAAATAATTCTTGCGATTTTACTTTTTGCTACCTTTTTCGTGGGTTGCTTTTTTAATTCGGATTCACCGGCAGATAATAATGCCAAACCAAAACTTATTGGAAAATATGAATTGGAGATTCCCGAACCCTCCGGGCTTGCTTTGGATTTTGATGGCTCACTATGGACGGTAAGTGACAAAAATGAACACATCTACCACATGGATTCAACCGGGAATTTAATCGATAAATTTGATATTAAAATCGAAGATCTGGAAGGAATAACCCAAATCGACTCGTTTCGTCTTGCGGTGGTTTCTGAAAGTAAAAACCTCCTTGTTATAATAAATAAAAAGGGGGAGGTACTCGCCGAAGAAAAAATCAAGTTTAAGAACAAGGGGAATTCCGGATTTGAAGGTATAACTTGGGACCCAGATAATAATCTTTTTTACGTTCTTAACGAAAAAAACCCGGGTGTTTTGATCATGTTAAACGAAAAGATGGAGTTAATTAGTGAATATGAACCTGATGAATTAAAAGATTATTCCGGTATATGTTATGTCAATAATGAAAAACGGTTTTGGATTGTAAGTGATGAGAGCAAGAAGTTAATAATTCTTGATAATGAATTACGCGTTATTAGTGAGTTTAAGTTTAATATCCCACAGATGGAGGGAGTTGCAGTAGATTTGCCGAACAATAGGTTATACATTGTTTCAGATGCGGCTCACACATTATTTGTATATGATATCACAAAAATCTAAAATAAAAGTGAAAGAAATTTTTGGAATGTTCCACCCGCTTTGATCGGGCATCTCGTTTTTTGTTGTGACAGGTTGTGTCGGAGATTCCTGCTCAAGGCAGAAATGACATGCTAGTTTCGTTATTTCATTCTCCCCTCCATTTACCAAAGGGAGGGGTTGGGGGTGGGTTCTTCACGGAATGATTTCATGTAAGCCCTGTCATGCTCGCGTAAGCGGGCATCTCGTTTTTTGTTATGCCGGGTTTTGTCGGAGATTCCTGCTCAGGGCAGGAGGGACAAGTTAAGTTGTGTCGTTGTGTCCTTTCTGGGGTGACAAGCACTTTTGTAAATGGGGGTTTAGGGGTTCGACAGGCAATGTACTGAGCTTGCCGAAGTGCCCAACCACCACAATTTTCCCCCTTCGATAGCAATGCCGTCAACTTAAGGCATGGAAATGAATTTAAAGGTCAAAAGAATTGTTATAA
>Ga0070729_10005528_pt1 | contig 12996 bp, 12 predicted proteins | sample tdDd472_FD_66725 | JGI IMG/M metagenome (GOLD analysis project Ga0070729, IMG submission 66725) | Marine sediment microbial communities from the Atlantic coast under amendment with organic carbon and nitrate - tdDd47.2 | ecosystem: Environmental > Aquatic > Marine > Coastal > Sediment | place...
AGCAGCACCGCCTTGATCTCATGGGCGGTGTCGCGCGCCAGCCGCTCGGCCAGTTCCGCCGGCTTCACGGCGCGGCGGTGGTCGTTGGGCAGCACCTCGCAGGTGATCTTCAGCTTCTCCGCCATGGTGGTCCAGGAAAGCGCGAAACGGCCGGTTTCCGGCACCACGACCTTGTCGCCGGGTGCCAGCACGTTGGAAAGCGCCGCTTCCCAGGCGCCGTGGCCGTTGGCGGCATAGATAAAGGGTTGGGCGTTTGTCTTGAACACGCCCTTCAGGTCCTCAAACAGCTTGTCCGAAAAGGCCATGAACTCGGGCCCCAGGAATTCGATCGCGGGGCGGTGCATGGCGTTGAGGACCCGGTTCGGAATGTTGGTCGGGCCGGGGGTCTGCAGGAAGTTCCAGCCGCGTTGCACGGTCATGGCCTCGGTCTCACTCTGGCAGGGTTTCGATGGCTTTGGCGACGGCCTCGCCGAAGGCCTTGGTGCCCAAGGGTCCGCCGACGTCCTTGGTCTGGGTCGCGGGCTGGCCGAGCGCGTGATCGACGGCCTTCTCCATGTGCGCAGCGGCGGCGGCCAATTGGTTGTTGCCATGACGGCCGGCGATCCAGTTCAGCAGCATGCTCGCCGACAGCATCAGCGCCGTCGGGTTGGCGAGGTCCTGGCCGGCGATATCCGGCGCCGAGCCGTGCGCGGCCTGCGCCACAGCGTGCTCGTCACCGGCGTTGACCGACGGCCCGAAACCGAGACCGCCGGACATTTCGGCACACTGGTCGGAGAGAATATCGCCGTACATGTTGGTGGTCAGGATGACGTCGAAATCGGCCGGCCGGCGGATCAGGTGCGCGGTCATGGCGTCGATGATCAGTTCCTCGACCTCGACCTCGGGATAGCCCTCGCCGACGGCACGGACCTCGCGCAGGAACAGGCCGTCGGTCATCTGCAGGACGTTGGCCTTGTGCACGACGGTCACCTTTTTGCGGCGCTGGCGGGCCAGGTCGAAGGCCACCTTGGCGATGCGCCGCGAACCCTCGGCGGTGATCTTGCGCACCGACAGCGCCACGTCGGGCGTCGGCATGAACTCGCCGCCGCCCATGAACATGTTGCGGTCGGCATAGAAACCCTCGGTGTTTTCGCGCACCACCACCAGGTCCATGTTCTCGGCCATGGCCGGCACGCCCGGGCGGTTGCGCGACGGGCGCACGTTGGCGTAGAGGTCGAAGGTGGTGCGCACCGCCTTCGACGGGCGCCTGCCGCCCTTGGCCTCGTCCGGGTAGGAATAGGTGTCGGTGGGGCCGAGGATGGTCGCCTCGGTCTCGGCAATCTCGGCCATGATCTCGTCCGACATGGTCGAGCCGACCTCGTAATGCGCCTTAAGACCGATATCGCGCTGCACCATGTCGAAGCCGAGCCCATAGCGCGCGTCCAACGCCTCCAGCGCCCGGCAGGTGGCGTCGGTGATCTCGGGGCCGATGCCGTCGCCAGGCAGAACCAGAATTTTCACTTTTCGTCTCCCATCCGCGTTTTCCGCAAGCGCCTATTCCTATAGCGCCGGGGGGCCACCGGGTCACGCCCGTTATGCCGGCTGAGGTGCCGTTACCTTCTTTTTCACCCGCATCATCATCACCAGCGGAATGCAGGCGAACAGCATCGCCGCCAGAAGTTGGAAATCCATCGCGTAGGACATGACATCGGCCTGGCGCGCGACCAAGGCATCCAGCCGCGCCAGGCCTTCGAGGCTGGAAAACGACCAGGCGTCCGGGTTGGGGACGTGGTTCAGGGTGTCGTTATAAGGCGTGGCGAATTCCACCAGTTCCGACTTGGTGGTCTGGGCGCCGTAAACCAGATAGGTCGACAGGATGGCGATGCCGACGGATCGGCCGATGTTGCCCAACAGCGCGAAAAACGACGTTCCCTGGTCGCGCTGGTCGGCGTTGAGGTCGGCGAAGGCGAGCGAGTTCAGCGGAACGAAGAAACACGACGTGCCGACGCCCTGGATCATGATCAGCGTCAGGATGGTCGAAGAGGGCGCGTCGGGGGTCAGCAACGACATTTCCCAGGCGGAGAAACCGGCCATGCCGGCGCCGGCGATGATGACCAGGCGCGGATCGGCGTACTTGTCGATCCAGCCGACCGCGATGGCCGACACCATGGTGGCGATCCCCCGTGGCGCCATCAACAGACCGGTCTCCACCACCGGGTAGCCGGCGATCTTCTGCAGGTAGGGCGGGATCAGGATCAGCGCGCCGAAAAGCAGAATGCCAAACACCGCGCGCAACACCAAGCCGATGGCGAAATTGATGTTGCGCAAGATCGCCGGGTCGATGAACGGGTGCTCGGAGGTCATGGAATTGACGATGAACACCCAGAGCGCCCCGGCGCCGACGCAGAGCAGCGTGACGATAACGGTCGAATCGAACCAATCATAGCGTTGGCCCCGGTCGAGGGTGAACTGCACGCAGCCGAGCACCAGCGCCAGGGCGATGTAGCCGACATAGTTGAAGGGACGCTGGCGCCTGGCCGCCGTCTGCGGCACGAACAGCCAGACCGCGATAACCGAGACGATGCCGAGCGGCACATTGAGGAAGAAGGCCCAACGCCAGGAATAGAACTCGGTCAGGTAGCCGCCCAGCGTCGGCCCGAACACCGGTCCGAACATCAGCCCGACACCCCACCAGCCCATGGCGATGCCGTAGTCCCTGGGTTCGTAGACATCCATCAGGGAAGCCTGCGACAGCGGAATCAGGGCGGCCCCGAACAGGCCCTGGATGGCGCGATAGACCAGCAGTTCCGTCAGCGAGCTGGCGGTACCGCTCAGCAGCGAAGTGAGGGCGAAACAAATGATGGCGAAAATGAACAGGTTCTTGCGGCTGAACCGCTGCACCAAAACGCCCCAGAGCGGCGTCGCCACCGCCAGCGACATCAGGTACGACGTCAGCACCCAGGCCATCTGGTCCTGGGCGGCGGAGAGCGAACCCTGCATGTGGTTGAGCGCCACGGCGACCACCGTGGTATCGAGCACCTGCATCACCGGGCCGGTGCAAAGTGCCGCGGTAATCAGCGCCTTCCTGGCACCCCGGTATTGAATCTTGGCGGCCGGCGCCGACATGCCCGGGCGCCCTGGGTCAGAGCCGTTCGTTCACCCAGGCCATGGCCTGGGAGACGATGCCGGGGAGCTTGCGTTTATGGCCGGTGTCGATCTCGACGACGACGCTCATGCCGGCACGCAGCTTCGGTCCCTTGTAGGGGCTGACCAGTTCGAGGCGCACCGGCAGGCGCTGCACCACCTTGACCCAGTTGCCCGACGCGTTCTGCGGCGGCAGCAGCGCGAATTCCGAGCCGGTGGCCGGCGCGATGGAGGCGACGCGGGCCTGGAACGACACGTCGGGATAGGTATCCACTGTCATCGACGCCATCTGGCCGACTTGCACGTAAGTGAGATCGGTTTCCTTGAAATTGGCCCGCACCCAGACCTTATCGGCACCGACCAGGCTGAACACCGGCGCGCCCGCCTGGATGTATTCGCCGGCCTCCAGGCCGAAGTTGGTGACGATGCCCTGGCTCGGCGCATAGACCTGGGTCTTGCGCAATTGCAGCGACGCGGCGTCGCGCGCCAGCATGGCTTCCAGCACCGTCGGATGGGTATCGATCTCGATTCCCACGTCACCGCCGAGCCGCGCACGGACGCGAGCGAGATCCTGGCTAATGGCGGGAATGCGGTCCTTGGCGGCCTTGAGTTCGTGCTCGGCGTCGTCGAGCTTGCTTTCCGACGCAAAACCCTTGTCGTGCAGCTTGCGCTGGCGTTCGACCCCCCGGCGCAGGAACGCCACCTCCCCTTCCACCTCGCGCCGCTCCGCCAGTTTCTGGCGGTATTCGGCCTTCAAGGCGGCGATCTCTTGGCGCGCGGCGGCAATGCGCGCTTCGGCCTCGGCCAAGCGGATATGGAACGGCTCGGGATCGATCCGGAACAGCAATTGGCCCTTCTCGACCGTCTCGTTCTCGGCCACGCCGACCCCGACCACGCGCCCCGACACGTCGGCGCTGACGGCGATCTTGTCGGCCTTCACGTAGGCGTTCTCGGTCGTGGCGTAGCGCCCGCCGGTGGCATAAACGTAGAAAGCGCCGGCGGCGATGGCGAGCGGCCCGAGCAGGGTCAGGAAACCGACCGTCAACAGCCGGAGCAGGCGCCGGCCACGCCGTTTCGGCGGCGTCGCGGTGGTGGCGGTCTCGTCAACCATGGCGCCCTCCCGCATCCTCGCGTTCCGCAGCCGCCAGGTTGGCCTTGGCGCGCTTCAAGGCGGCGACCAACTGGTCGCGGTCCGCGTCGCTGAAACCGCGCAGCGCGGCATCCCGGTTCCAATCGGAAATTTCCTGCATGTCGTCGAGCACCCCCTGCACGCTGTCGTCCAGGTAGAGCAGCCACACGCGGCGGTCGGTCGGATCGGCCCGGCGCTCGAGCCAGCCTTTCTCCTGCAGGCGGTCGATATGGCGCGCCAAGGTGATCGGCTCGATGCCGAGCAATTCCGCCAAGGTGGACTGGTTGACGCCCTGTTGGTTGCGCAGCCGGAGCAGCACCCGCCACTGTGCGCGGGTCAGGCCCAACTCGCGCGCCCGGCGGTCGAAGCGCTTGGTCATGACCCGCGACAGGTCGGTGACCAGGTTGCCCAGCGTTTCTTCGTGGCGGTCTTCCATCACCCTGTCCATGATGACCTTAGGTTGTTGGGCTAGATCAATATAAGCTAGCTTATATTATTTCCCGGGATGGGACTTTCGTCAAGCCGTCGGGCCGGATCAATTGGCGGCGGCGAGGAAACTGCCGGGATAGGCGAAGTAGCGGATACGGCTGACCGCGCCCAGGTGCCGGCGCGACAGTTCATCGACACGGCCGACGAAATCCGCCAGCACGGCCTCGCTGCGCCGCTCGTTGGCGCGCGCCTTGATCTCGATATAGACGTCACGGCCAATCGGCGGATGCACCAGCGGGACCGCCATGATCTGCACCTTGTCGCGCTCGGCGCCCAGGCACTCCAGGATCGCGCCGGCGACGCCCTCGGCGAAGGCGGGAAAACCATCGGAGATGGCGCTTTCACTGGGATCGAAATGGACGGCGACGGACGGCATGCGGGACCTCTTGGGTTGGTCGAAGGGACGCGGTTCATTATCCTAGCGCAAGCAAGGGAAACAAGGGGAGTCCGATGACCGATACATCATTCAGCCTGCGCGGCTTGGAGAGCTTCTTCGTCGGTGCGGAAAGCGTGTATCTCGACCTGCCGCCGACGGGCAACGTGGCGCTGGCCATGGGCAGCGCCGCCAGGCCGCTGCAGCAGGCAGGCGACTACGAGACCGGGCAGATGTATGTGCAGGGGTTCCTCGGCGCGGCCAACGACAGCAGCGTGCCGCTGATGATGTGGCACGGCGGCGGCATGACCGGCGTCACCTGGGAGACCACCCCCGACAGCCGCCCGGGTTGGCTGGAACTGGCGTTGCGCGACAAGTTCGACGTCTATGTCTCCGACGCCATGGAACGCGGCCGCGCCGCGCCGCCGCCGGATGCGGTCACCGGCATGGACGTGGTGTTCCGCCCCAAGGAACTGTCGTGGGACGTCTTTCGCATGGGTCCCGTCGGCGGTTACGCCACCGATCCCGCCCAGCGCCAGATCTTCCCGGGCCAGCGCTTCCCCATGCAGGCCTATGACACATTGGCGCGGCAGTTCGTACCGCGCTGGCCGGCGCTGGTGGACCGGGTCAAACGCGCCTACCGCGCCTACCTGGAAAGCTTCCCCGACTGCATCGTCATGGCGCACAGCCAGGGCGGCGGCATGGCCATCGAGACGACCCTGGCCGTTCCTGGCCACGCCAAGGCGCTGGTGCTGGTGGAGCCTTCCGGTGCGCCGAATTTCGACGGCGTCGGCGCCAATGCCGAGGTGCCGCATCTGGTGGTCTGGGGTGATTTCTTCGAACAATCCCCGCGCTGGCAGGAATACCGGGGCGAGGTGGAGCGTTATCTCGACGCGATCACCGCCGCCGGCGGCCGGGTCGATGTCATCGACCTGCCGGCGATGGGCATCAAGGGAAATTCCCACTGTCCGATGATGGACGACAATTCCGCCGAAATCTGGCGCATGGTGTCGGACTGGCTTAGGGAGCGTTTTTAGATCACGCCGTCCTTGCGGAGCTTCGCCAACGTGTCGGCGTCGTAGCCGAGGTCCGATAACAGATCGTCGGTGTGCTGGCCCAAGGTCGGCGCCGGGTTGGCGGGGGTAGGCTCGCCGGAACGGATCGGCGTGTCGATCAGGCGTGCGGGACCGAATCCCTCGATATCCACGTTCTGGATCAAGCCGCGTTCGGCGACGAAAGGATTTTCGAGCGCCTCCTTGACGTCGTAGATGGGCGCGGCGGGGACACTGCCGCCGAAGGCCTCCAACCACTCAGCCGTGGTCTTGGCACTCAGTTCCTCGTCCAGCAGGTCCTGGATCAGGGCGCGGTTCTCCAAGCGCTCCTTGAAGGTGCGGAACCGCGGGTCGTCGGCCCACTCGTCGCGGCCGATGGCCTTGCACAGCGCCGGCCAGAACTTCTCCTTGTTGCACATGAGATAGATCCAGCCGTCCTTGGTGGTGTAGAGCGCGCAAGGCACCAGGGACGGATGACCCGACCGCGGCTCGCGGTCCTGCACGTGGCCGGAATTGAGATACCAGGTGCCGGGATAGCAGAGGTTGAACAACGCCATGTCGAACAGGCTGACGTCCATGTCGCGCCCGACCCCGGTTTCGCGCGCATTGAGGATGCCGATGGTGGCCGCGTAGGCGAGACCCAGGCCTGTCATCAAATCGACGATGGAAAGCCCCATGCGCGCCGGCGGCGTGCCCTGCTCGCCGGTGAGCGAAAAGTAACCGGTCTCCGCCTGCATCAGGTAGTCGAAGCCGGGCCAGTTGGCGCGCGACCCGGTGCGTCCGTAGGCCGACAGGTGCGCGCAGACGATCTTCGGGTTGAACCCCTTGAGGTCTTCGTACAAAAGCCCCAAGCGCGCCGGCACGTCGCCGCGTGCGTTCGACGTTACGGCGTCGGCGGTCTTCACAAGGTCATGGAACACCGCCCGGCCTTCCGGCGTGGTGATGTCCAGCGTCAGGCTCTTCTTGTTCCTGTTGAAGGAGTGGAAGAACTGGGAGTGCTCATCGGTGAAGAAATAGGGCCCGACGTTGCGCGCGTAGTCGCCGCCCATGGCCGGGCTTTCGATCTTGATGACCTCGGCACCCTGGTCGGAGAGGAACTGCGTGCCGAACGGGCCGGCGCCGTACTGTTCGACCGTCAGGACACGGACACCATGCAGCGGCAACGTCATCGCAGGGCACCGCCGTATGCTTCGACAAGCTCAGCATGAGGACAAGGAAATCCAGCGGATTCCCTCATCCTGAGCAGCGCGCCAGCGCGTGTCGAAGGATGCATTTGGCAATCTCCTTTAAACGGGGTTCCGTTCGACCAACTGGCGCGAGATGATGATCCGCTGCAGCTCGTTGGTGCCTTCGCCAATGGCCAGCAACGGCGCATCGCGATAGTAGCGTTCGATGTTGTACTCCGGCGAATAGCCGTAGGCGCCGTGCAGGCGCATGGCCTCGATGGAGTTCTCGACGGCGGCCTCGGTGGCGAACAGCTTGGCCATGCCGGCCTCCATGTCGCAGCGCTCGCCGGTGTCATAGGCGGCGGCGGCCTGCTCGACCAGCAACCGCGCCGCTTCCACCTTGGTCGCCATGTCGGCGAGCTTGATCTGGATCGACTGGTGCTGGCAGATGGGCTTGCCGAAGGTCTTGCGGACTTGCGCGTAGGCGACGCTCTCTTCCAGGCACGCCCGGGCCACGCCGACGCCGCGCGCGGCAACGTTGATGCGCCCGAGTTCGAGGCCGGAGAGGATCTGCTGCAAACCCCGCCCCTCGGCGCCGCCGATCAGGTTCCTCGCCGGCACGCGCACATCGGAGAACCGGACCTCGCCGGTATCGACGCCCCGGTAGCCGAGCTTTTTTAACTTACTCGCCTCGTAGCCCCATGCCTTCTCGACCAGCAAAAGGCTCATGCCCTTGTGCGCCGGTTCCGCGTCCGGGTCGGTCTTGACCAAGCAGGCGAGCACGTGGCCCTGCACGGAATTGGTAATCCACATCTTGTTGCCGTTGATGACGTAGTCGTCGCCGTCACGAACGGCGCGCGTACGGATGCCCTGCAAATCGGTGCCGCAGTCGGGCTCGGTCAAGGCGATGGCACCGCGCATTTCGCCGGTGGCGAACTTGGGCAGATAGTGGCGCTTCATCTCCTCGTCGCCAAAGCGTTCGACGGCGGCGCACATGATCAGGTGTGAATTGAAGATGCCCGACACCGACATCCACACTGCCGAGACCCGCTCGACGATCTTGGAATAGGTCGAGGCACCGAGCCCCAATCCGCCGTATTCGGCACCAATGGTGGCGCCGAACAGCCCCAGTTCCTTCATCGCCTCGACGATGTCGGCGGGGTATTCGTCGTCGGCTTCCAGTTGGTGCACATAGGGCCGGACGTCGCGTTCCAGGAACTGGTCGACGGCGTCGAGGATCAGGGCTTCGTCTTCGTTCAAGGACTTGTCCTCAATAATCGGCGATGTCGTCGACCGCGTGGCCGCGCTTCGGCACCAGCATGGTGCGCTCGAATTCCATCACCTTGACGCCGCCCTGCTTGAAGCCGGTGGTGCGGATGGTGACAATGCCCTGGGTCGGGCGGGATTTGGATTCGCGCTTGGCCAGCACTTCCGATTCCGCCGTCAGCGTATCGCCGACGAAAACAGGGTTCGGCAGCTTGATATCGGTCCAGCCGAGATTGGCGATGTTCTTTTGCGACACATCGGAAACACTCATGCCGGCAACGATGGAAAGCGTCAGGCAGGAATTCACCAGCATCCGGCCGAACTCGCTCTTGGCGGCGTATTCGGCATCGAAGTGCACCGGGTGCTGATTCATGGTCAGCAAGGTAAACCAGGTGTTGTCGGTTTCCGAAATGGTGCGGCCCGGACGGTGCTCATAAATATCACCGATGTTGAAATCCTCGAGATAACGTCCGTACGACTCCCGATACCGGTTCGGGCCCACTTCCTTGGCTTCAGCGACCATGCCTCATCCCTCTTCTTTGCTGTTGTGTCGATTGTTATCAGGCCGGCTGACTCAAGGCCAGGACCGAACCGAGACTGTTGGCCTCTTCCAGGCGCATGAGCGCGTCGGCCAGCTTGCCGCTGCGCTCATGGCCCAGATAGGGTTCGCATAGGCCGTCGAACTTGCCGCGGAACTGGTCCTCGCTCATGAAGTTCTCGGGCTCGCCCAGAGGCACCTTGACCAAGGTCTCGTATTCGCCCGACTTGGTCTTCACCTTGACCACGCCGCTCATGAAATCCGGGAACAGATCCTGGGCACGCTGATCGACTGAAACGTTGACCTTCTTGCAGAGTTTCAGCGTCTCATTGTCGCCCAAGTGCCGGGCGTAGGAATCCCAGTCCATGGCACCGTCGCGCAGCACCACGGCGGCGCAGAACGGCATGGAGAACTGGCCGTCGACGACCGACTTGGGATCGTGCTTGCTCTCGGCCGGGTTGCCGATGATCTTCCAGCCGGTCTCGGCGAGGCCGACCTCGACCTCCTCGACGTCGTCGGCCTCGATGCCGTGTTCGCGTTTGAGCTGGATCAGCCCGTCCATGGAGGCGTGCGTATAGCGGCACGATGGATAGGGTTTCACCGCCAGATTGAGGGTCTCCCAGCGGCTGCCGAGATCGGCAGCGGCCTTTTCCCCATCGGCGTTCGGCGCGTAGGCATGCAGGAAACCCCACTTGCCCTCGAAAGCCTCCTTCGGACCCTGGAAGCCTTCCGCCGCCATCACCGCGCAGATCAAACCGTTCTGCGCCGCCTGACCGACGTGGCTGCGCTTGGTCCACGACCCGTCGGCCAGGAACTGCATGGAGCCGGCGGCCTGGGAAAGCGCGATGCCGAAGGCATTTTGGATGCCGTCGGCATCCATGCCTAAGAGCTTCCCGGCCGCCGCCGCCGCGCCGAACACGCCGCAGGTGGCGGTCGGGTGGTAGCCCCGGTCGTAGTGGTCGGACGGCCCCAGCGCCAAGGAGAGCCGCACCTGCACCTCGTAACCCGCGACGCAGGCGGCGATCACGTCCTTGCCGGATGCGCCGGTCATCTCCGCCGCCGCCAAGGCCGCCGGCACGATGGGCGCCGAGGAATGCAGCGAGGCGGCTGCGTGGGTGTCATCGAAATCGAGCGAATGCGCCAGCGTGCCGTTGATCAGGGCCGCGGCCGTCGGCGCATAGGCCTCGCCGTCGCCCATCACCGAGCATTTGCCGCCCTTCAATCCCAACCGCTCGACGGCGGCCATCAGGCTCGGTGTCGATTCCGCGTCATGGCGCGCACGCACGATGATGCCGGCGACATCCAGGATCAAAAGCTTGGTGCGGGCCACCACATCGGCGGGCAACGCATTATAGGTTAGCCCGGCCGAAAATTCGGCCAGCTTGCGGGTGATGTCGGTCATGGTCGTCCTCCCAATCGGATCGAGCGCGACGACTCAAGCACGGAATACTTGATATAACAAATAGAAAGATTTGCATGATTGATCTTATAATCGTATCAATGAATCATGCTGGCAATCACCCTGAAACAGCTTGAAACCTTCGTCGCCGTGGCCGAAAGCGGCGGCTTCCGCCGCGCCGCAGATCGCCTCAACCTGTCGCAGTCGGCGGTGACGGCGCATGTCAAATCGCTCGAGGGCCACCTGGGCGTGCCGTTGTTCCACCGCACCACCCGATCCGTGCGGCTGACGACGGCGGGAAAGGAACTGCTGGCGCAAGCGACACGCACGCTATCGGGCATCGACGAGATCGCGCAGCGCTTCCAGGCCGAGGCCGCCATCGAGCGCGGCCGCGTGACCGTCGCCTCGGCGCCGAGCTTCGCCGCCTCGCTGCTGCCGGGGCTGCTTGCCACCTTTCACGCGCGCCATCCGGATGTCGTGGTGGAAGTACGCGAGGCCTATGCGCCGGAAATCCTCGACGCCGTGCACGCCGACCGCGCCGACTTCGGCATCGGCCCCATCGACGGCGCCGGCAAGGACATGGAGGTGCGCCCGCTGCTGGGCGATTCCTTCGTCGCCCTGGTTTCGGCAGAGCATCCCCTGGCGGCGGAAAAAACCGTCAAACTTGAGAGCCTGGCCCGGGAAACCCTGCTTTTGATGCCGCGCATGTCGGAGACCCGGCGCCAGTTGGAGGCCGCCTTCACCGGGCGTGGCCTGATTTTGGAACCCACCTACGAGGTGCTGCACCACCAGACCCTGATCGCACTGGCCGAAGCCGGCGTCGGGATCGGCATTCTGCCCAGCGTGGCGCTGATGGGGGCGGGATCGACAAAATGTTGCCAGCTCTCGATCATCGAACCGACGATCACCCGCCAGGTCGGCATCCTGACCCGCCGCGATCACGCCCTTGCGCCGGCGGCGGCGGCGTTGATCGACCTCGCCACCAAAACACTCTCCACTTCCGGAAAATAAGTTTTGGGAATCTCTTTATTGTAAAAATAAATATAAACTATAAAAATAGCCAAATTTCTATATATGAGTTGTATAAAATTATTGTAATAAAATAATAGCAAATATCTTATAGTAATTTTTTCCAAAATTTTGACTTTGTTTATTTGCATTTTCTTTCTGGTCGTTGAAATGGCCGATGAGATATGCACAATCATCCATCATCAACAGCAATACCTCAGGGAGTCTCCCATGAAACGCCTCTTTCTCGGCGCCGCATTGCTTGCCGGCGCCCTCGCCAGCACCCCCGCCCAGGCCGCCTGCGGCAAGGTCACCGTCGCCGACATGAACTGGGCGTCGGCCACGCTGATCGCCCATGTCGACGGCTTCATCCTCAAGCATGGCTACGGCTGCGACGTCAACATCGTCACCGGCGACACCATGCCGACCGGCACCTCGATGGTGGAAAAAGGCGAGCCCGACATCGCGCCCGAGTTCTGGACCAACAACTTCAAGGAAGCCCTGGCCAAGGGCATCGCCGAAAAGCGCCTGAACGTGCTCGGTGACGCACTCTCCGACGGCGGAGAGGAAGGCTTCTGGGTTCCCGACTACATGGTCAAGAAAGATCCGTCGCTAGCCACCATCGACGGCATCAAGAAGAACGCCAAGCTGTTCAAGCACCCTGAAGATCCGGACAAGTCGGCCTTCATGGGCTGCCCGGCCGGTTGGGGCTGCCAGGTCACCAACGGTCACCTGTATCGCGCCCTGAAGCTCAAGGACGCCGGTTTCGAACTGGTCGACCCGGGTTCCGGCGCGGCGCTCGCCGGTTCCATCGCCAAGGCATACGAACGCGGCCAGGCCTGGTTCGGCTATTACTGGGCGCCGACGGCGGTGCTCGGCAAGTACAGCATGGTCAAGGTCGATACCGGCGGTACCGACAAGCAGCACTTCGACACCTGCCTGACCCAGGAAGTCTGCGAAAACCCGCATCCTTCCATGTATCCGCCGTCACCGGTGAAGACCCTGGTGGTTCAGGACTTCGTCGACCGCGTGCCGGAAGCCGCCCAATACCTGGCCAAGCGTTCCTTCAGGAACAAGCTGATGAACGCGCTGCTGGCCTGGGTCGAGGAAAACCAGGCGGACGGCGAGACCGCGGCCGCGCACTTCCTCAAGAGCCAGGAGGCCGTCTGGACCGCCTGGGTTCCCGCCGGCGTGGCGGCCAAGGTCAAGAAGGCCGTCGCCGACATGTAATCCCAACGGGGCTCTCTGGTTGAGGGCCCCGTTTTTCACTCCGACCAAGGCATGGTGACCGTCATGGCCGATGCATCCTGGCTCCAAGACTTCCCGGCAATGGACCGCGCGACGCTGATCGACATCCGCAAGGCGCTGGATGGCGCCTACAGGGATTTCTCCCGCAGCTACGGCGACTTCATCGAGTCGCTGTTCGATCCATTGCTGTATTTCCTGGTCTGGT
>Ga0070729_10005529_pt1 | contig 12993 bp, 9 predicted proteins | sample tdDd472_FD_66725 | JGI IMG/M metagenome (GOLD analysis project Ga0070729, IMG submission 66725) | Marine sediment microbial communities from the Atlantic coast under amendment with organic carbon and nitrate - tdDd47.2 | ecosystem: Environmental > Aquatic > Marine > Coastal > Sediment | place...
AACTTTAAAACATATAAAGGGCGATTCGAGCTTGAACTGAATGATGGCTTGAATGTTATCGTTGGAGATAATGAGGCAGGAAAATCAACAATCCTTGAGGCGATAAATCTTGCTCTAACGGGCTTGCTTAATGGGCGTTATCTGAAAAATGAGCTTTCTCAATATCTGTTCAATATTGATACGGTGAATGAGTATTGTGAGAGCTTAAAATCAGAAACACCTTCAGAGCCTCCATCTCTCCTTATCGAGCTGTACTTTTCCGATTTCCAGGAGTTCAGGGGGACAAACAATAGTGAAAAACGAGACACCTGTGGACTGTTTTTCTCTATCGAATTTGATGAGAGTTACACCGCTGCTTACGAGAAGCTTTGCAAAGCAGGCGACGTGAATACTCTCCCCGTTGAATATTATAAAGTCGTTTGGAAATCCTTTGCGTTAGGCAACGTTATCCCCAGAGTGATCCCACTCAAGTCATCTTTCATCAACTCATCTGAGACTAGGTTTAGCAATGGCTCTGACATTTATCTTTCAAGAATTATCAAAGATTCCTTGGAGGATGAGCAGAGAGTGGATCTTGCGCAGTGCTATAGAAGAATGGTTGAAGTTTTTTCTGGAGAAGACGCTGTTAAAGCCATTAATGAGAAAATCGCTGGCCAAGCAGAAATATCGTCCAAACCAGTGGAGCTGTCCGTTGAAATTACCAACATAAATGCTTGGGAAAAAATAATTACGACCTATCTAGATCGAATTCCGTTTCAACAGATTGGTAAGGGGGAGCAGTGCATCGTAAAAACAAATCTGGCTCTAACCCATAAACGGTCAGAAATTGCCAACTTGATTTTGATCGAAGAGCCGGAAAACCATCTATCTCATAGTAACCTCAATAAGTTGTTGAAATACATAAAGGACAAGTGCTCAGGTAAACAAATTATCATATCAACCCATAGTAGCTTTGTAGCAAATAAGTTAGGCTTGGAAGATTTGATTCTACTCAACAGCCAGCAAACGACTTCCTTCAAAGACTTGGAGCCTGACACACACTCCTTTTTTTCGAAACTTCCTGGATATGACACTTTGCGGCTTCTTTTAGCCAAAAAAGTTCTACTCGTAGAAGGTGATTGTGATGAACTTGTGGTCCAGAAGATTATCACGATCAGCATGGCAAGCTCCCCATTGAGGATGGAATAGACGTCATATCAGTTGGGCTGTCCTACAAACGCTTTTTAGAAATTGCCAAGAAGATTGGCAAGAAAGTCGGAGCCATAAGAGATAACGATGGGAGAATTGAGTCGATTAAAGCCAACGACAAAGATTATCTTGCCGAAAACAACGATAAACAGGTTTTGTTTTTCGACTCTGTTGAACACGAATATATAGGGGAGATAAAAGATTATAATTATAATACGTTGGAGCCATGCCTGCTAAGGGCTAACAACATTGAAATTCTGAATTCCATTCTGGATACTGACTTCGATACCGCAGATGAAATCCTTAAGTATATGAAGAACAACAAAACAGAGTGTGCATTAAAGATCTTTGAGACTGATACTGAGTTTGATGCTCCTGAATATATTGAAAACGCGCTAGAGTTTATCAATGCCTGATAGCAAGTGTATAGTCGCGGCAGCAGGCTCAGGCAAAACTACCTATATCGTTCGGAAGGCGCTGGAGGTAGATAGTGACAAACAGGTCTTGATCACTACCTACACGCGTGAAAATGAGAGTGAAATACGGAAGAAGATTCTTGAAGAGAATCAGGTTATTCCAGGGAATATAGCAGTACAAACATGGTGGGCATTTTTGTTCCAACATGGCGTTAGGCCATATCAAAACCTTATAACAGAAAAGCCCATTAAAGGGCTTAAACTTATGGCGGAAAGGTCTGGCGTCAAATATAGAACCAAGCGTTTCCCTGTGTACTGGGCAGAAGAGGAGGCTGAACGATTCTACTTTTCAGAAGGACGACGAGTATACTCAGACAAAATCGCTCTTTTTGTGATTCGCTGTAATGAGATAACCAAAGGTGCAGTTGTTGATCGTTTGTCCAAAATTTTTGACCACATATTCATTGATGAAGTCCAAGACTTGGCAGGCTATGATTTAGACATAATTAGCAGCTTGCTTAATGATATACCAACGATACTTGTTGGTGACCCCAGGCAGGTAACGTATCACACCCACCATTCTGCGAAACACAGAAAGTACAAAGACGGGTTGGTAGAACTGTTTGTCAAAGAGAAATGCAGCAAGAGTTGTAAGATTGATGATTCAATTCTTAAAGATTCCTATCGATGCCATCAAACGATCTGTGAGTACTCAAATACTTTGTTCCCAGATCTGCCACAGGTAAATTCATTGTCTAAATTAACAACAGCGCATGATGGGGTCTTCTTCATTGCAAAAAATGACGTGGAGCAGTATTTAGCAACATATTCTCCCGTCCAATTAAGATATAATCGAAGGACAAAAGCCAACGACGCTTATCCTGCGTATAATTTTGGCGAATCTAAAGGATTAACTTTCAACCGAGTTCTTATCTATCCGACAGCTTCGATCAAAAAACATATTGAAGGTAAAAAGTCTTTACCGGTAAGCACGCTATGTAAATTGTACGTCGCATTGACAAGGGCTAGGCATAGTGTAGCGATTGTTTGGGATAAGCCTCCAGTGATTGATGGAGTATCCCCATTTTCATTTGAAAAAGACTAGCGGAGCGCCACTATTAAGGACCTATCATGTCACAACTTTTAAAGAATGCCGCCGATTCAATTCAAATAGGCGTAGAAGATTTTGGGGCAATAGACGACAAACGGCATGTGTCGGCAGTTAGAAACATTTATGCCGGGATACTCCTGCTCTATAAGCATCAACTCTTAAAGATGTCTCCCCCAGGCAGCAATTCTGTCCTTGTTAAGCGGAACATTGTTCCAGATCTGACAAAGAGCGGAGTTGTAACATTTGTTGGTGATGGCAAACGAACTGTATATGTGCAAGGCATTCAAAAGCATTTCAAAAAGCTCAAGATTCAAGCCGATTGGGATAGGTTTAAAAAAGTTCAGAAATTGAGAAATGATATTGAGCATTACTTTTCTCAAAAGAGTGTCGAATCCATAAAGAGAGAGCTGTTTTCACACGCGTTTGTACTCATAAATGACTTCATCTGTCGTTACCTTGCAGAAAGTCCTGCCCTAATAATTGGGGAAGGGTGTTGGAGTGTGTTGCTCGAGAACAGTGAAGTGTTTCAAGCCGCTCAAAAGAGATGTCGAGAAAGCCTAGATAGGGTTGATTGGAAATATGAGTCCTTTTGCAAGATTCTCCCCTGCTTAAGGTGTCCAGAATGTAACTCGTCATTGGTTAAGACAGAAGCCAAGGGGGCATACCACACAGATTTGACGCTTATCTGTGATGAGGGAAATCATGAGTTTACTTTGGGGCAGGCGTTGGAAAGCGCTGTAGATGACGCATTCTGGGCTGACAACTATGTTGCAGCTAAAGATGGAGGAGAACCTCTCTCTGACACTTGCCCATACTGCCAAAGTGAAACGTATTCTTTGAGAGAAGATGTTTGTCTATTTTGCGAAGAGACTCGCTCTTACAAAGTGTGTGGAATTTGTGGAGAAGGGCTCAGCCTTGATGAGCAAGAGCTTGGTGGATTATGCGGTTATCACTATCATCAATGGAATAAAGATGGTTGATTGGCAAGGTGAGGCGGTGGCATCCTCTGTACCCTACTCAAAGAGGGGCTAGACCCGTTAGCTTTTTTTAAAGGTGAATATATTGTGTCCTTTTTGTGTCCCAAACCACAGCAACAACATGCCTAATCTATTGAAAACAGGCACTCCATGCACGCTATGCACACAATGCATAAAACGGAATGAACAGGCGAAAGCTCTTTAATTTTAATTAGTTAATGTGTTGTCTCGTCCGCAGGCCGTCTTGAATGGCATTCAAGAGGTCGTGGGTTCGATTCCCTCCAGCTCCACCACAAGAAAGTTAAGGACTTCGGATGATTATCCGAGGTCCTTTTTTTTGGGGTTCGGGGCTGGAAATTAGTTTTGTGTCCGCTTTGTGTCCGAACTCGTTTTTTGGTTTTTTTGTAATGGGCCACCAAAGTTTCTCAACTTACGTGTCAGCTTACATCTTCATAATGGCGTACTATTTTGTCTGGTGTGGACAGCAGCGGTGGGCATGGTATTGTGTCCATAATGAAATATGACCATTTTCTCCAGCATATCTGCCCCGGCCTGGGGCTCAACTGGCGCAAGTACCGGCGCAAGGGAGCACGGCGTGGGGTCATCGTCCGTATGGCAAAATTCGCGCTTACATCCTTCGAGGATTATGCCGACTACATTCGTCTTCATCCGGAAGAAGGAGAGCGTCTTCCGGACATCATGCATATCACCGTGACCCGTTTTTACCGCGACAGAATGTGCTGGGAGGAGTTGGCTCGGGTGTTGCCCGAACTGGTCGCGCCCGGACGGATGTTTCGCGTCTTGAGCGCCGGGTGCTGCGGCGGAGAGGAACCATATACGATGGCCATTGTATGGAAAGAGTTGTTCGAAGAACGTTTCGGTCAGGTCAAGATACAGGCCATGGACATGGACGTTCCAAGTCTGGAGCGCGCTCGGAAGGCGGTCTACGACAAACGATCACTGAGGGAATTGCCCGACGCTTGGCGGGAGAAATGGTTCACTTCATCGGGAAGGCAATTACACCTTTCTCGTGAAATCATCCGTATGGTCCGCTTTACCCAGGGACATCTTGTCCATGACCCGCTGTCCGGGCCGTTCGACCTCATCCTGTGCCGCAACGTGTTTTTTACATATTTTACCGGCGATCGAAGATTCCGGGCCGCTTTTAAACTGTGGGAAGCCCTTTGTCCCGGGGGAGCGCTCATGATAGGCGAAAATGAAGGGTTGAGCCCGAGGGAGCTGGAAATCTTCAAGCCCTGGCCCACTAAGCGCTGTTTTTTCCGGAAAGCCAAGTGCGAGGGGTGAATCAGATAACCTCCCACAGCACAAAATCGCCATTTTTCGCTCAAAAGAAGTTGTCCGATTGAAAGTTTTACCAATTATTTCAATGGATAAAAGCTCGTGCCTTTGATGGCATTCAAGAGGTTGTGGGTTCGACTGCCTCCATCTCTACCACAAGAAAGTTAAGGGCCTCGGATAATTATCCGAGGTCCTTTTTCTTTGGTTCAAGGCCAGAATATGGCTTTGTATTCTCAATTTGTTTTTGATGTTTTGTTGTAAGTTGACATGTACGTTGAGAAAGCTGGTGGAGGCGGAAGGTCCGGGGAGGGCCTTATGCCTGACGGAGGGCGGTCAAGGAGTTAACTCACGCTAAAACTGACTTTTTTTGGGCGCTATTCGATTGACGTATTACCATAAGAACAAGAGGTTGAAATAAAACCATTCCTATTGAAAGGAGACCAACCCATTTCTGTCGTCAAAAGCCATGGGAATCTCTTTTTTGCTTTATTGTTTAAAAACGGAAAAAGGAAGCTGGGGTACTTTGATGAACCCCAAAGTCTTCTGGTTCAATGCCTAATGTGCCATACGGGAAGAATCCTGTTTTTGGAGCAGTTTTTTCATAATCCCACCATGGGACATTTTCAGATACTAAATTGGAGTGTTTTATCTCTTCAAAAGCAACCCACGCTCGCAAAAAAGAGTAGCCATCACCTAACACTTCGTCGAATGATGTGATGTCTAGTAATTTGAATGCTTTTGGTGAGATGTCCTTTGAAAAATAAATCATTCTAGGAGGACGTGGAAGTATATATTTCTTAACCCCTTCTTCTGTGGTGGTAAGCATTTTTGATGATTTAATCCTACGAGGGATGTTTCTTAGAAATGCGATTGTACCGTAGTTGTTGTTTGGAGAAAGAAGCGTGATTATGGATTTATCTTCACTAATCTGAACAACACTAGACTTAGCTTTTACAAATGTACCCCCACTATAGAATGCCTTTAAAGGGGCTACTAATTTTGTTCTGTCTTCTATTGTTACGTTATTAACTACGGTCATCACACCCCGTGGTGTTTGAATATCAAACCCGATGCTGTATTTAGTTGTAAAAGAGAATAGGTTGGATAAAGTGAAAGATACACCAGCAAGAAAAAAAGGAGCAATAGCTAGGTACAATACAAATGTGAGGCCATAACGGTATGCCCATTTTTTGTGAAAACGTACCGCAATCCCAAGCGCTAGTAGTGAAAAAATAACAATAGGGACTGCAATGTAAGCGAATAGCATTCCGCTGAAAATCCAACAGAAACATGCGGCAATGGCCATTGCCATATGAAAGGCCAACGGGGTTCTCGCCTGGCGAACTTCAGTCAACGTCTCTGTGGCCTCAGCGTCATGTTCGCTGGCCTCAGGCACGCTATTCTTTTTTTCGTCAGCCATATCCTCTCCTTTGGTTTGATCAACACTAGATTTGGTATGGCAAACACGTATATCCTCCCAAATACCACGTTTTGAGTTTTATCGAACACGACTTGCAAGTGATTATCCGAACAGTTGAAAGAATCCGCCCAAGTAGCTTTGCTGACATTTTATCGCTTACTCAGGGCATAACGGAGAGTTTTCAACAACTTTTTCAGAGGGGCTCGCCATTTGGCGAATATACTTTCGATGTTTTTTGCATCATTTCGAAGTTATTCATCTGGTTGTGGATAAATGCCATTTTCGATAGTCAAAAACAGGTCAACGATTGCAACTCTATGACTATGGAGCTGACCTACTGTACAGGAACTTTGTAAAGGCTCTGAGTGCGTCAAATTTGATAGTAACTCAAAAAGAAGTCAGCGTACTCTTCTGAGAATGTGCGCATCTCTTTTTCGTTCAGGGCGGGGGCGCAAAAGATGAGCCTTGGCCATAAGCCAATTGATTTTACCAGTCCGGTCAGGTGGGTAAGCGCTTTTGTCGGTTCGACCTGACGAAGGCTGCCGTCATTAATGGCCGAGCATATCCATTGAAAAGGTGCATTGCTTGTAAAATCGACAGTGTCAGAAAGAATGTCACTTAATTCCGGTTTTCTGACCACTTCCGAAATGACAATTCGGGCAAGCCTGATGTGTTCTTCTTCGTTCAAGTGCATAAGCATGGCGTAAATAACCTCCACAAGCTGCTCCCTGAGGGGCTCTCCTGACAGATATTGTGGACATTGTTCCAGGCTGGTGCTTTGCTGAAGGTGTTTTATAATGGCCGAAAAAACGGCCTTCTTGCTTCCGTAATATTTGTACAGTGTCCTTTTGGACACTCCGGCTGCGGCTGCAATCTTTTCCATGCCCGTTCCGGAAAAACCACGCATCTCAAATTCGCTGGTTGCCGCTAGAATTATATCCAACTGTTTCTTGCTCATTGTTTTCATATGTCTCCTCTATAATGGTCTGTGTGATATTCGTCCATACACGATGCGACGATAATTCTTCTTCCTATAGGGGTGATGTGACTTTTGATCGCAATAATCTGTTTATACAGGTAAAACGGTGGCGTTGATGCATGGGGAAGGGCATGTTTTTTTTCTTGACTTCGGGTAAACGCATCCGTATACCTCACCTGTAGCTGGCGTTGATAATGAAAATCAATGCTGGCCAGAGGAGGCCAATGCCAGATTTTTTTTCAGACAAAGGTTAAGTCGCTTTACTATTTTATTTTGTAGCCAGTCCCGACAGTCAAATTCGTTCGGGCTATCTATTAAACCTCGTTGAGGAAAGAAATGAAACGAATCAAGAATTCAATGGTGGCCTTCGCGGTCAGCCATTACAAAGCAACAATTTTGTTGACGTTTCTGGTGACGATTATTGCGGGATCGTTTTTCCCCCAAGTTCAAATTGACACGGACCCGGAGCACATGCTTCCGGAAAACGAACCGTCCAGAATGTTTCACAACCAGGCCAAGAAAACCTTTAATCTCTCCGAAATAGTCGTTCTCGGAATCGTCAATGAAGATAACCCCGACGGAGTTTTCAACCCGAAGACCCTGAGCCACATTCATGAGCTTGCTCGATATGCAAAGACACTACGGTGGAAGTCTGAAGATGCTCTGGAAAAAAGTGGAGGTGTCATCAGTGTTGACATGATAGCCCCGTCCCTAGTGGAGCACATAAGTCAGTCCGGACCTGGTACTGTTTCTTTTGATTGGCTCATGCCAAACCCGCCCGAGAATAGGGATGAGGCTTTACGCGTACGTGATCGGATAATGTCCAACCCGATGCTTGCGGGGCGGTTGGCTTCCGCAGACGGGGAGGCCCTTTGTCTGTATTTGCCTCTGACGGACAAGCGTCTGAGTTACAAAGTCTACAACGCGCTTAATGAAAAAGTTGCGACAATGGGCATGGAAGATGAGGTGCACATCACTGGTTTACCCGTGGCGCAGGATGCCATAGGTGTTGAAATGTTTACGGAAATGATGGTGTCTTCCCCCCTGGCCATGGCTACCATTTTTCTTCTTTTGTATTTCTTTTTCAGAAAGTTATCGCTGACCGTTTTGCCCATGATTATTGCCACATTTTCGGTGGTCATAACCATGGGATTCATGATTGGACTCGGTTTCAAGGTTCACATTATGAGTTCCATGATACCGGTATTCCTCATGTCAATCGCCGTTGTGGATTCCATTCATATCCTCTCGGAATTTTTTGATTCCTACACAACGGAAAAGGGGCGCAACAAAACGATACGTGAAGTCTTGGGAACGCTTTTCATGCCCATGCTTTATACGTCGCTTACTTCGGCAGCTGGTTTCATGTCCCTGGCTCTGACACCTATCCCACCCGTACAGGTCTTCGGTATGTTTGTGGGGGCAGGGATCATGGTTGCATGGCTGTTGACCATAATGTTCGTGCCGGCGTTTATTATGGTTCTTCCCAAAAGAGCCTTTGCCAATTTCGGCTTCGTCGTGAAACAGGAACAAAAGGCCTCGCCGCTTTCCCGGCTTCTCGTTCGCATTGGGAGGTTCTCTTTCAGACAAGCAAAGCCCCTTATTGTTTTGTTTGGAGTTCTTCTGGTGATTTCGGTGTGGGGTATTACCAAGATCAGGATAAACGACAACCCTGTAAAATGGTTTGCTGAGAGTCACCCCATTCGTAAGGCGGATACCTCCTTGAATAAACATTTCAAGGGGACTTATCCCGCTTATCTCATACTGGAGGGTGAAAAAAATCAGACTGTCACCGATGAAGAGCAATATGAAATCAGTCGTCGGTTTACGACTTTTTCTCGAAATGTAGAGGGCGACGGTCAGTCCGGTCGGTTGGCGGATCAGTTGCTGAAATTGTTGCACGCAAAAACGTCCTACGCACAGGATGAGTCATTTCTTGATTCGGCCATAGCTCTTGCTGAAAAGCGTGCCGAAACCGCGGAGTCTGACAACGATTACTTTGCCTTTGAGGAATATCGTAATTTCTTCAGCCTTGAAAAGGAAAAGAGAAAACCTTTCAAGCAGCCGGAGGTGCTCGACTATATTGTTCGTCTGCAGGATCAACTTCAGAGTCAAGGGCTGGTTGGAAAAAGCGTTTCTTCAGCGGACGTGGTCAGCAAGATCAATCAGGAAATGATTGATGGCAAGAATAATAATTACCGTATCCCGGAGAAGTTACAGGGCGTCGGCGAATGCTACATGCAGTATCAACAGAGCCATCGTCCTCATGATCTGTGGCATTTCGTGACCCCTGATTATTCCAGTGCGTGCACCATGTTTCAGCTGGCAAGTGGAGACAATAAGGTGATGGAGGCCGTGGAGACGTTTGTTGACAGGTACTTCAAGGCCAATCCTCCACCAGTCGAATTGTCTCACCGATGGGCTGGGCTGACCTACATTAACGTAGCCTGGCAGAACCAAATGGTGGAAGGCATGTTGCGTTCATTTGTGGGTAGCTTCGGTATCGTTCTGCTTATGACCGTCTTCCTGTTTCGTTCGGTGAAATGGGGACTGCTGTGCATGATTCCGCTGACCATGACTATTTCTCTGATCTATGGATTCATAGGTATAGTCGGCAAGGATTATGACATGCCCGTGGCTGTCCTTGGTGTACTCACACTTGGTATGTCCGTGGACTTCGCAATTCACTTCGTCGAGCGATGCCGGTCCATTCATTCAAGCACTGGGTCGTGGGAGAAAACACTACCCCGCATGTTCGGCGCACCGGCAAGAGCCATCAGTCGAAACGTGCTGGTCATTGCCATTGGCTTCCTGCCTTTGCTGATTTCGTCTCTTGTTCCCTATCAAACAACAAGCATGCTCCTGTCTGCCATCATGCTGCTTTCAGGCGTACTCACCCTTGTAGCCATGCCCGCCATAATAACGGTTGCAACACGATGGTTCTTTCCTGATGAGCCTATTCGGCAACAACTTTAAATCAAAGACAATATCATAAAAACAAAGAGAGATATGAAATGAAGAAAACATTATTCGGTTCGGCAATGGTCATGACATTGCTTTTGATGGCGAGCGCGGCATTCGCGACGAATACTCTGGATGCTGACACTATCGTCAGGAAGGCCAATCATGCGGCCCTCTATTTGGGGGAGACCTGCAAGGGCAGGGTAACTCTGACCATAACAGACAGCCAGGAGCGTGTCCGTAAAAGAGAGTTGAACATCTTGAGGATGGACATGCCCGGAGGCGATCAGGCCCAGAAATATATGACCTACTTCAGATCCCCGGCAGATGTACGCAAGATGTCGTTTCTTGTGCACAAGACAGTGGAGCCGGGCCAGGATGACGCCCGTTGGTTGTATATGCCCGGCTTGGATTTGGTCAAAAGGATCGCTGCCGGAGACAAACGTACCAGTTTTGCCGGATCGGATTTTCTCTATGAGGACATTTCCGGGCGTAATATGAGCGAGGACGTCCATGAACGGCAGAATGATGTGGATGGGTATCTGGTGATCAGGAATACCCCAAAGGTCCCGTCAAGCGTCGAATTCTCACATTATTTAGCGTATATAGATTGTGAAACGTTTGTTCCTATGAAGTTAGAGTACTTTAAGGGCGACACGCTTTATCGCGTGATGGAAGTCCTCAATGTTGAAAAGATACCATCCGGGGATGGAGGAAAGTCCTTTCCCACAGTCACGGAATCTCGATTTAAAAATCTTGAAACCGGAAGTTCCACAGTCATGTCGTTTACCAATATCCGTTACGACATCCCACTTAAGGAGAATATCTTTGGCGAACGTTACCTCAGGAGACCTCCCAGAGAGGTGATGCGATGAAAAAACTCCTGATGGCCGTATGGCTGGGGCTGTTTACAGCCCTGGCCGTCCCGGCTTCTGCTCATGCGGAGGAGCCGATTTCTCCCTTGGGGGAAATGATGGAGCAATTGGAGTTGTATGGCTTTTGGGAGACCCGTATGGGTGCCCGTACCCAAAATGATCCAGAAGAAAAAGATATCTCCATTGCTGAAACCAGACTGCAACTGGAGGCGTTTACCAGTACGGAAAACATGGACTTCAAGTACAGGGGTGATATTCGGGGAGACTTGGTGGCAGATTGTCTTGCCTATGAAACGAGGGAGGCCTGGATGTTTGCCAGACCATACGACTTTCTGGACGTTAAAGCTGGCAGGCAGATATTGACCTGGGGCACAGGCGGGTTGGTTTTTCTCAATGATCTGTTCCCCAAGGATTGGCAGTCGTTTTTCATTGGGAGGGACGCGGAGTATCTTAAAGCACCGACCACTTCTGCCAAGGTAGGACTGTTCAGCGATGTTGCCAATGTTGATCTCGTGTATACACCAAAATTCGAACCGGACAGATATATCAACGGTGAATACATATCCTACTGGGACGCTTCACGGCAAAAATCGTTGGGCAACGACAACATACTCAAGACTGACACGCCTGATCGTTGGCTGGAAGATGATGAGTTTGCCGCGCGTATTTACCGCAACATCGACAACTATGAATTGGCCCTTTATCTTTATAGAGGATTTTGGAAAAGCCCGAATGGGGTCAACTCCAGCGGTAAATCAATATTCCCGGAATTGAACGCCTATGGTGGCAGCATTCGAGGAGCTGTTGGTCCGGGTATCGGCAACCTGGAATTCGTCTATTATGATTCCCCGGAAAGCAGGGGGGGAGAGAACGCATCCGTTCGTAATTCTGAAATGCGTTACCTCGCGGGGTATGCACAGGAGGTGTGGCAGGATTTCAATGCGAATCTTCAATACTATGTAGAGCAGATGCTTGATTACGATGAATACCGTGAACAGCTCAGTTCCGGTGATCCACGGGATGAATTCCGCCATGTGTTGACATTGCAACTGACGCAACTTCTCATGAACCAGAATCTTACCCTTTCACTGGATACCTATTATTCACCAAGTGACAAAGACGCATATTTGCGGCCAAGCATAAGCTACAAGGTTTCAGATACAGTCGTAGTAGGCCTTGGTGCCAATGTGTTTACAGGCGAGTCCAGAAATACGTTTTTTGGCCAATTTGAAAAGAATACCAATGTATACACCTCATTGCGTTATAGTTTTTAGGTGGACGGTGAAACCTCCTGTTCAGGAGGTTTCATCTCCAAGTTTTGTAACAGGTCTTTCTGGTTGACAGGGGAGGGCTGTTTTTTTATTTACCTTTCTGTTGATAATGAAAATCAAAATCTTTATATTTGGAGTCCCCCTTTTGCCTTTTTACGCTGATCAATTCCTCAATCGTCCTTGTTGTGCGAACAAAGTACCGTCATCCATACTGGTGCGGGATTTTCCTACCTTGGATACTGAAGATAAAATGGCATGGTTTGGTCGGTTGTGGCAGGAGAAGCAATTGAACAAAGGATTGTCGGTTACGGTCTTTGATGCCTCTTTGTCCAAGGATTTCTCGTTGGAATTTAAGAAGGATAACGCATTAATCGATTTTGGTTTTTTTTTGGAAGGCTCGTTTGTCAACACAGTGGATACATTGGCCCGAGGTCCTGTGAAATTCGAAAATAGGGCAGGTGAATATGGCGTGGGATACGTGCCCGAAATGAACGGT
>Ga0070729_10005530_pt1 | contig 12992 bp, 11 predicted proteins | sample tdDd472_FD_66725 | JGI IMG/M metagenome (GOLD analysis project Ga0070729, IMG submission 66725) | Marine sediment microbial communities from the Atlantic coast under amendment with organic carbon and nitrate - tdDd47.2 | ecosystem: Environmental > Aquatic > Marine > Coastal > Sediment | place...
CTGGGGCATGGCCTGAATGGCGTTTGCGACCAGATTCTGGATCACCTGGGAAATCTGTCCCTCGTCGACATCGACCGGCCAGAGCTCGGGGTTGGATCGACAGTCGTAGTGGCAGTTGCCGCTGCGGGCCGCGGTCGCCGTGGCCTCTTCGATCAGGCGACCAACGGAGGCGACCTTACGGATCGGTCGCCCGCCCTTGGAAAAGGTGAGCAGCTGTTGCGTCAGGCTCGTGGCGCGGAGGCAGACCTCCTCGGCTTCATTGAGCCGATGAAGGGTTTCCACGGAGTTCGAGGCGGATCTCTTCGCAAGGCTGATGTTGCTCAGGATCGCCATGAGCATGTTGTTGAAATCGTGCGCGATGCCTCCGGCAAGCACGCCGAGGCTTTCGAGCTTCTGGCTTTGTTGCAATTGGAGAGCAAGCCGCCGGCGGTCTTCTTCGGCACGATTCCGGTCGGACACATCCATGGCGATGCCTTCGACAAGCTCGCCGCCGCTGCTGTCGTCATCGATCCGTCCCGCGTTGAGGAGAAATGTCACCAACTCTCCGCTTTGGGTGATCATGGTGAATTCGCGATTGTGGAGTTCGCGTTTGAAGGTGAGTTCCTGGAAGAAGAGCTGAATCTCCTCGGGAGAAGTGGCGAGATCGGCGATGGAGCGCCCGCTGAGTTCGTCGGTGTCGTTGTAACCGAGCATCGTGGCGAACGCCCGGTTGGTGGTACTGATGGTGCCGTCGAGATCGGTTTGAAAAACTCCGGCAAGATTGCGTTCGAAGAGGAGTCGATAGCGTTCCATGCTCCGCAGGAGCGCCGCATCCGCACGCTGCCGATCATGGATTTCCCGCCGTTTGCTGAGGACTCGGTGCCATCCTGCGGTAGCCATGATCGCGAGCAGGACGATTCCGATGATCAGCGAGTTGCGCCACAGGCTGTTGTGACGAAGAGCCAGTGCCTGAAGTTCGTTGTTCTTCCTCAGAAGTTCGATCTCGTTGTTTCTCTCCCTCGCCTCGAACTCCGCCTGGAATTCTGCGAATTCACTGAGGACTTCAGACTTGACGAGCTCCGCTTCGATTTCACGGGCGAGGGTTTGGTACTCCATCGCCATTTTTGTGTCGCCGGCGGCGATCTGCGCAATGATCATGGCGTCAAGCGCCACGACTTCGCGACCCTTCATTCCCAATTTTCGAGCGAGCTCGAGACTCTCGGAGGCCGCTGAAATCGCAAGCGCGCTCCGCCCGAGTGAGGCGAGGATCTCGGCTTCGATGGCCAGACAAGCGACGACCTCCGGCTCGAGATCCAGACGCCTGACGATCTCGAGGGCGTCATTGATGTGGGAAAGCGCTTCGCGATCGCGATCAACTGCGTGGAGAGCTGCGGCGAGGCTGCGGTGAGACATGGCAACACGAAGTTCGGAAGCCTCGGCCTGGCGCAGCGCCAGCGCCTCTTCATGGATCTTGATCGCCTCGTCGGAGTTGCCCTGGAGGTGTTTGATGTCGCCGATGTTGGACAAGATATCGGCGACACCGTCAGTCTCCCCGAGTTCGGCTTTGATGACTCGTGCGCGATGAAAATACTCGAGGGCGGGTTCGTGATCTCCGAGATACATGTGGGCGACGCCGATGTTGTTGAGCAGGATCGCCTCGGCGTGCCTGTCGTCCGCCTTTTCCCTTCCCTCGAGGGCACGAGAGGAGGTTTCGATGGCGGCGTCGAAGTCGCCCTGATGGAGATAGACCGCGGCCTGGATGTTTTGAAACATCCACGAACGATCGGGGTCGTCGGCGACGCTCGGCAGCGCGAGTGCCTCTCGGCAGGCGGCTTCGCTGACGGCAAAATCGCCGAGGTAAAAGCTGGCGCGGGCGAGGTCGGCAAGGCTTCGGGATTGGATGTTTTCCTTGCCGGTCCGCTCCGCGAGGTCAGCTGCGGCGCGCAGCTCGACCACCGCTTCGTTGAATTGTTCGTTGATCCTGAGAGCCCGGCCGATCCCGCTGCGAATTTCGGCCGCGAGAACCGGTTGATCTTTGCCCGGGTGGGTGGCGAGCACCTGCCGAGCGAGTTCGATGTATTCGTTCGGATTGTCATCCGGAGAGATGGCTCGAAGCCGGGCAAGGCTGTCATCCGATGTCTGACCCGGGACCACTGCCGCCGGCCGGTCATCGGTTTGCTCGGGCCTGGCTTCGACGGACCAGCCCTGCGCCATGGCGACAAAGACAAGACACAGAAAAAGGAAACAAGAGCGTGCCCGGCCGGCCCGGGATCTGCGTATGCTCTTGTTCCTATGGGTCATGCTGCGGTCCCCTTCAATCGCGCCACAGATCAGTGTATCGCACATCAAACGCCGTGGGTGGTCCGGTCCGGACTGATGAGAATTTGTCCGGTGTAGACTGAAGGCCCGATGTGGAGGTGCCATGACCATCGACCCTAAGCTGCTTGAAATTCTCGTCTGTCCGGTTGACAAGACACCGCTCGAGGTCGTCGAGTTGCCGGACGAGATCCGCGCCCGGTTGGTGGAAAAGTACCGAAAGCAGTTCAAGGATGAAGACCCTGTGGTGGAGATCGGCCTGGCTTCTCCTGAGGGGCGGGTGTATCCGGTGGTGTCCGGGATACCCGTGATGCTCGCCGACGAAGCACTGTCCAGGGCCGAGATCGACGGCTGAGAATCGTCCGTGGGACCCCACCAGGATTGACAGTCGGATCCGGAAATCCGACCGCCGAGGTCACGAAGTGAACGACCGAGTATTCAGCCCGTCAGCCCTCATCGCCGAGGTCAACTCGCTGCTCGAAAGCGGGTTCTCGGGGATATCAGTCGAGGGAGAGGTGACCAACGCCAGCACTTCCGGACGGGGTCATATCTATTTCACACTCAAGGATGACCACGCCAATCTCGACTGTGTGATGTGGGCGTCGCGCGCCGGAAGATTGAAGTTCGATCTCGAGGACGGTCTCGCTGTTCGGGCCCGGGGTTCGCTGACCATCTATCGGCAGCGGGGTCGGTTCCAACTCGTGGTCACTGCCCTCGAACCTCAAGGAATCGGCGCCCTTCAGCTCGCCTTCGAACAACTCAAGAAGCGACTCGATGCCGAGGGCCTTTTCTCGCCGGAGCGCAAGAGGCCCATGCCGGCTTTGCCGAATCGAGTCGGTATCGTGACATCGGCCACGGGGGCCGCTCTTCAGGACATGCTCAAGGTATTGCGGCGCCTTCCCCACCTCGAAGTGGTGGTGGCTCCGACACCGGTCCAGGGCGACGGTGCGGCCGAGGAGATTGCCGACGCAATCAACCGTCTCGGCGCCAGCGGCCTTGTTGAAGTGATCATCGTCGGCCGTGGCGGTGGCAGCCTCGAAGACCTCTGGGCGTTCAACGAAGAACCCGTGGCGCGAGCCATAGCGGCGTGTCCGGTGCCGGTCATCTCCGGGGTCGGCCACGAAGTGGATTTCACCATCGCCGATTTTGTCGCTGATATGCGGGCGGCCACCCCGACCCAGGCGGCGGAGCTGGTCGCGAGTCGACTCGAGGAGCAGGATCGACGCCTCGACGGGGCGGTCGCAGCCCTCGACCGCGATCTTCGGCGACACCTGGCCCTGGCGCGTTCGCGTCTCGGTGGTCTCGAGGGCTCCCGCGGGCTCGCCCGGGTCCCGCAGCGGATCCAGTTGTTGAGAGACCGCCTCGATCGAACCCGGCGGTTGGGACCGGCGCTGCGCGGTATGACCGACCGCATGCGGGCCCGACTCGTCCGGGCCGAGGCGGTGCTTGCCCGCGTGCCGGCCAGAATCGCCGCGGGGGGCCATCGCCGGTTGCTCGCCAGTCGACGTGAACAGATGGCGCAACTCATCCGTTCGAGGCTCCAGCAATCGACGGGCGAACTCGCGGCCAAACGGCGGGCTCTCGAGAGTCTCAGCCCAAAACGAGTACTCGAACGCGGCTACTCCATCACCACCATCAAGGGAATGCGAAATCCGATCAAGGATCCGGCCGAGGTTCGAACCGGTCAGATCCTATTGACCCGGCTTGCGGGCGGAGAAATCCGTTCGTTGGTCGCCGATCGTCCACCCGATCGGCGACCGGCCGCCGCCCCTAACGAAAACCAACGGTCGCTCTTCAGCGACTCCACCGACCAACCGGGAGACCGAGATGGCACCGACTAAGAAGTCAGATCAGGATGAACGCTTCGAGGATCAGCTCGAGCGGCTTGAAGAAATCGTCGCCAGCTTGGAGGACGAGACCGTTGGCCTCGAGGAGGCTCTCGGGCTCTTCGAGGATGGAATGAAGCTCGCCAAGAGCTGCCGCGCCCGCCTCGAGGAGGTCGAAGACAGGGTGCGCCAACTGCTCGAGACCGAGGAGGGTGACGAACCGACAACTGCGCTCCTCGAAGGTGACGGCAAAACCGACTCCGATGAGGAGCCGGGCTGGTGATTCACCACATCCTCGATCCGGAACGCGAGGTTGTGGAGGCGGGCCTGACGCGGTTGTTACCCGTGGATGCCTGGCCCGAGCGGCTCCATCGTGCCATGGCCCATGCGGTCTTTGCCGGCGGCAAACGGGTTCGTCCGATTCTGGCTCGGCTCGCGAATCGCGCCGCCGGGTCTGACCCCGATGCCATCACCGAAGCAGCGTGCGCCCTCGAGTTGATTCACACCTACTCGTTGATCCACGACGATCTGCCGGCATTTGACGACGATATTCTGAGGCGCGGCAAACCGACGGTCCACGTTGCCTTCGATGAGGCCACGGCCATCCTTGCCGGTGACGCGCTGCTCACCGAGGGGTTGCTCGTATTGGCACGCTATCCCCTCGGGACGACCTGGGCGCCTCGACGCGCCGATGCCGTCGAGCTCGTGGCTGAAGCGGTATCGGTGCGGGGGATGGTCGGCGGTCAAATGGAGGATCTCGAAGCCACCGGTCAGGTGGCGGAGAACCGAGAGGAAGACCCGAAACTGAGGCTCGACCGCATCCACCGTGCCAAGACCGGCTGTCTCCTTGCGGCCTCGGTGGAGCTCGGTGCGGTACTGGCCGGGGTCAGCGAGGATGAGAGAAGGACCTTCGCCGACTTCGGCGCCGGGCTCGGCCTTGCGTTTCAGATTGCCGATGACATCCTCGATGCCACCGCCTCGGCCCAGGATCTCGGAAAGTCCCCGGGAAAAGATGCCGAGGCCGGCAAGCTCACCTATGTCACGCTCTATGGTCTCGACAACGCGCGTTCGCGTCTTGCCGATCTCGAGAAGCGGCTGGTGGGTCAGGCCGCCGAAATCGAGGGGTCGGATGGCGATCTCGGCGCCATCGCCCAATATGTCGCGCGAAGGCGGAACTGAGCACCGGATGATTGAGCGGTTCAGGCTCGATGTCGCGCTCGCCGAGCGCGGTCTGGCACCGTCCCGCGCCCGTGCTCAGGCTCTGATACTGGCCGGCAAGGTGACGGTCGATGGCCGGGTCGTGACCAAGGCGGGCACCCAGGTGACCGCCGATGCGGCGATCGAGGTGGCCGAACCCGACCATCCTTATGCCTCTCGCGGCGCCCTCAAGCTCGAAGCGGCCCTCGACGCTTTCGACATCGACCCCGGGGGGCTCGACTGCCTCGATGTCGGTGCCTCCACCGGGGGGTTCACCGACCTCATGCTCGCGAGAGGTGCGTGTCGGGTCATCGCGCTGGATGTCGGCCGTGGACAGCTCGATTGGCGACTTCGAACCGACGACCGGGTGACGGTCATGGAAGGGATCAACGCGCGCCATCTCGGACCCGATGATCTGCCCTTCTCCGTCGGCCTCGCCACCATGGATGTCAGCTTCATCTCGATCAGGCTGGTCGTGCCGGCGGTCCTGTCCCACCTCGATCCCGGCGCCCATCTCGTGTGTCTGGTCAAACCCCAGTTCGAGGCCGGTCGCAACCAGGTCGGCAAGGGAGGCATCGTCCGCGACGAGACCGTTCGTCGGAGGGTCATCGACGACACCGTCGCCGCCGTCGCCGAGTTCGGGTTCGAGCTCATTGGTGTCATCCCGTCGCCCATCCGGGGCCAGAAGGGCAACCAGGAAGAGCTCGCCGTTTTCCGGGTGCGGTAGTCAATCAACGCACAATGGATCCGCGCTATCATCCCCCTTCGATGGAGGTCAGATGAGTTCTGAAATGACGGTTGATTTCCCCGGTGGCAAGAAGGTCACTGCGCACTACAACGGTTTCGACATCGCGACCGATCAGGGTGTCGACTCGGGTGGCGAGGGCACCGCACCCGAGCCGTTTGATTTCTTCCTCGCCTCGCTGGCGACCTGCGCCGGCTATTACGTCCTCAAGTTCTGCGAAGGTCGTGACCTCTCTACCGACGGCGTCTTCCTCCACCAAAGCTGGGAACGCAACGACGACAAGAAGCTCGTCCGAATCGCCATTCGCATCCAGGTCCCGTCCGACTTCCCCGCCAAGTACCGCAAGGCTCTCGTCCGTGCCGCCAACACCTGCGCGGTGAAAAAGACCCTCGCAGACCCACCCGAGATCACGACCGAGACGGTCGTGATCTGAATGATGAATTAGGAATGATGAATGATGAATTGCATCGCACGGAGCTCAGTAGCGCTAGAGCAGACCGATTGTGATGTCATTCATAATTCATAATTGAATTAGAGCTTGTCAGCTCTGGTCGAAATCGGTCCGCGGTAGTTGTGCACCAGGCGCACCTGCGCGACCTCGGGACCGAAACCCTTGTAGGTCTCCTTGATCCGGGTCAGCGCGTTGGACCGCCAGTCGACATAGGGGTTGTCGATCTGCACCGGGTCGAGACATCCGGCCAGGGCCACTTTCGATGAGGCGCAGAACCGAGACATGAGGGTCTTGGCGAGGTGCCGGTCGCCGTTCTGGAGCTCGTCGACAAGGACGATGGAGCGCTCGATATCGAGCCCGCGCAGCATGGATGTCGAGACCATTGTCAGCCGGTCGGTGCTCTGCAGCTCATCGAGGAAATCGTGTTCGTTGGCCAACGACAGAGACCGCACCGCCTGGAAAAAGGGCTCGAGCCAAGGGCTCAGTTTTGATTCATAGTCACCGGGGAGATAACCGAGGTCGTACTGGCTCGAGGCGTGCTCGGGACGAAGCAGCAGCATGCCGTGGTCATACCCGTAGTCGGGCGTCAGCGGCTGGGAGGTCGGCGCCACCCGCCACGTCGTGGGTTGGCCGATGAGCATGTAGAGCCCGGTGGCCACCATCATCCGAGTTTTGCCGGATCCTGCCGGGCCATCGAGCACCACGAGCTGGACATCAGGATCGAGGAGGAACTCCATGGCCAGGATCTGTTGCGGATCGCGGGGAGTGAAACCGAGGATCGGTCGTGGTTTGTAGTCCTTGCGTTTGCGGTCCCAGTACTGGGCGTATTTGAGATCTTCGACCCGGCCGTTGTCGGCGTTGACCCGGCCGAGGATGGTGTGTTCGCCACAGGCGAGGACGACACCCATGTTCCACAGGTACTCCACCGGCTCCGAGGTCTTCACCTTGTCGAGGGAGAGGGAGCGCTCACCCGGGGCGCCGCTGTCGATGAAATCCTGCAGGCCGTTCTCGTCGATTCCGCCGCAGACCAGTCCCTGGTAGATCTCCTCGACGTTGTCGAGGGTGACCTTGCCGTAGCGGAGGTTCTCCGCCGCCATACCCAGAGCGTCGCACTTGAGCAGGAGGTTGGAGTCTTCCGAAATCACGACCACCTGATAGTGCGGCTGGCCGTTGGACTTGGCGACCTCGGCAATGCGGTGGGCGCTGGCGAGAATGTGATTGTCGCCCAATTCCGCGGGATAGGGTTCGGCGGTCGCGACATCGGGCTCCCAGGTCAGCAGCCCGCCGGACGGCGTTCGTTTGAACTCTTCGGGATCGGCCCGGTTCTGGAGCAGACGGTCAACACCGTGGTGGATGAGGTCGTGCCGTCGGTACTCGAGCATTTTCCGGGTCACGAGGCGGGCGGCGTGACGAACACCGTCGGACTTGGACCGTGAACTCTGGAGCCGCCCGAGTTCTTCGATGACCTTGTGCATGAGAACGACGACATTCCCGTCCATGAGAAGACGGTCGAGAGCATCGGGGTTCTCGATCAGCGCCGAAGTGTCGGGGATATAAACGGTGCCGGAAAGATCGTCTGCAGTGATATGCATTGGCGAACTCAGTCTACCATTCTGAATCGGGAAATCCTCAACTTTGCTGAAGCCGAAATCAACCAAGACATGGTGATACTCGGGTGTGAATCATCGATGAGGCGGTCGCCCAAACTTTAGATGAGGTTTCGTTGGTCGCACCAGACAGCTCATGAAGAATCCGGGATATGATCCTCCCAATGCCGAGATCGCGCCCAATTCTCGTCGCCAACGGTCCGATCAGCTGGAGGGAATCGTCAGCCGGCCTCGCGGCCGCCGCGAAGCCGCTCCTCGCCGCCGACGGCGGCGCCAATCACCTCGGCCGGATCGGGCTGCGGCCCGGTGCCGTCATCGGCGATCTCGACTCCATCAGCCCGGGGATCAGGAAATTCGTCGGAGAGGATCGGATGATCCACCGCCCGGATCAAGACAGGACCGATCTCGACAAGGCCCTCGGATACGCCTTGGATGAGCTCGGCCTCGAGGATCTCATGGTGCTCGGTGCCACCGGCGGCAGGCTCGACCACGCCGTCGGCAATCTCGGTCTGCTCGCCACGAGGGCGCTGGGCGACCGCCTCGTCTTTGTCGCCGACGACCACTTGATTTTGGCGGTGAAGGGAGAGCTCACCCTCGATGCCGAGGTTGGTGAGACCTGGTCCTTCTTCACTTTCGACCCTGCGGTGAGGGTCGGTCTCGAGGGTGTGAAATGGCCGATCACCGACGCCGCCATTGATCTTGCGGGGAAACCGTCGATCTCGAACGAGGCGGCGGCGGATCGAGTGACGGTCCGCGCCGAGGGTGGACCCGTTGTGGTGATGCGGCACTTTTCTGGCCAGCAACCCCTGTAGGCATGGCCTTTAGGCCGTGCGACCAGCCCGCTGAAGGCCTGGTTTTCGATCCAGTGGAGACTGCCATCTAGGAACGAAAGATGTTCACGTTGGCATGGCCGCATCTGGGTTCTCGTCGGGGAATGGGTGCCCAGGGCTACCGAAACGCGAAACTGAAGTTCAGCAGGTGGGTCGCGGATCGTGAAAGACCCGCCTACAGGTCTCGCTTAGTCATCATCCCGCTCCCACCAGCAGTGCCACCCCGGCAACGGCAATGAGCGTCCCGATCACGGCGAGGGGTGTCGGCCGCTTGCGATCCACCACCGCTTCTATGACGAGGCTGAAGATGGGTGAGGTCGCGAGAAGGACTGCCGCGATGGTTGCCGGCGCCAAGGCCACACCGATCATCATCAAAAGCAGGGCGAGATAGGTGCCGAGGAAGGCTGCCGGCACCATCCGGCGCATGGGCGAAACGTCATGAAGTGCATCCCGGAGCCGGCCGAAGCCTCCGCGCAGCGCGGAGGCCGCCAGCAGCCCCGCGGTCCCGGCGGCGAGCCGGAGCAAGGTGGCAGGCATGGCTCCCAGCGTGTCGAGACCGGCCTTCGCCAGAACAACGCCCGCTCCCTGACCAAATGCGGCAAGCAACGCGAATGCGATCCCAACGATGGCAGCCCGTTTGCCGCCGTCGACGTTTGGGTCCCCCGGACCGACCACGATGGTGACGCCGATGAGGACCACTGCGGCTCCGGCGAACTGTCCGGCCGAGAGTCGTTCGCCACCGGCGGCGGCGAGGAGGCCGGCGAAGACCGGCGCCGAGGTCCCGAGGACCAGGGTGCGGTGTGCGCCGAGTCGACCGATCGCGGCAAAGAGGAAAGTGTCGCCGATGGTGAGACCGATGATTCCCGACAGGGCGATGAGTCCGAGATCACCGGGCGAGGCGACGGAGAACGCGGTGAAACCACCAAAGAAAGGTAGGGTCAGCAGCAACAGGGTGGTCCCGAGCAGGCATTTGACGAGATTGGCCGTGCGCGGGCCCCACGCGGCGATGGGGACGCGGAAGAGCACCACCGCCACCGCCCAGAAAAGGGCGGCGGTCAGGCACGAACTCTCACCGAGAATCGACTGCATCTTCGACGGCCCCACTTCCCAAAAACAACGACCCGGCGTGAGCCGGGCCGAGTTGCGATCGAAATTGGCTGGGGTGCAGGGACTCGAACCCCGATCCTACGGTCCAGAGCCGCATGTCCTACCATTGGACGACACCCCAGCAGAACCCCGTACAGGGACCGGCATTATAACAACGGCGAGGCGGGCGTCAACAGTTTCGGGGCCTTTCTTTCGTTCCCTCTTTCGTTCCCAAACCCAAACCCGATGCCGATCCCGATCCCGACTCGGGCACATCCGGGAACGGGATCGGGATCGGTTTCGGGTTCGAGATCACGCCTCTCTGATCCACCGCCACATGTCCTTGAGCTTGGGTTTGGAGCCGTGCATGAGGATGCCGACGCGGTAGATCTTGCCTACCACCCAGGTCGCGGCCAGGATGGTCGCGCTCATGATCACCACCGACGCCGCCAGCTGGATCGCCGGCACTGGTGTCAGAGTCATCCTGAGGAACATGAGCATCGGCGTAAAGAAGGGAAAGAGCGACAACGCCACCGAGAGCGGCGCGTCGGGCTGGTTGAGGATGTACATCATGAGCACCAACGGCACCACCAGGAACATGGTGATGGCGCCCTGGAAATTCTGCGCCTCCTGTTCGGTGTCGAAGGCGGCGCCGATCCCGGCGTAGAGTGTGCCGTAGAGCAGGAACCCGAGGACGAAATAGACCACGAAGAAAATGATTTGGATGGCCGGCACCGCCGGCAGCTCGAGCCCGCCCATGCCGACGGCCGCCGCTGCTCCCGGCGCCGAGATCGCCACCATCATGATCGACCACAGGAGGAACTGGGTGAGCCCCACCGCGCCGATGCCGAGGATCTTGCCGAGCATGAGCTCGAAGGGTTTCACCGTCGAGATGATGACCTCGACGATGTGCGAGCTCTTTTCTTCAAGCACCCCGCGCATGACATAGATGCCGTACATGAGCACGGTCATGTAGATGATCATCATGAAGACATAGGACAGCATGAACCCCTGACCCTGGTCGTGGGTTTCCTGGCCCTTGGCGCCGAGTTTCATGGTTCTCAGATCGACCCGCCGGGTGAGTTCGCCCACCGCTTCCGGGTCGAGTCCGGCGGTGGTGAGCCGGTCGGCCACCATGACGTTGCTCACCGAGCGCTCGAGGATGCTCAGCATCTGGAACGCCGAGACGTTGGGTGCGACATACTCCGCCTGGCCTTCATCGGGCAGGGTGGCGGGGATGACCAGCAGACCGTCGAACTCGCTGGAGTGAACTCGGGCTTTAGCTTGCTCGCGGACGACTTCCGGATCGCCGCCGGTGTCCAGGGGGACCAGAGTGAGATCGAGGAGAGATTCCTCCATCATCTCGCCCATGGTCTCTGCCTGTTCGCCGGGTATGATGCCGGCCTCGTCGAGGGCCTCGGTTGCCGTGGATGTCTGTCGCGTCAGCATGTCATCGAGTTCGGCGCGGATGGGCTCGGCAAAGCGGCCCGTGAAATCGAGCACGGCGACGGTGAAAGTGCCACCACCGCGGGAGGCGAGCCAGGCCGGAATGATCATGACCGCGCCGAGGAAGACGGGAACCAGAAGAGTCGAGATCCAGAAGGCCTTGGTCTTGACCCTTTCCAGATACTCACGACGGATGATCGCTGCGATGCGGCTCCAACTAATCATGGCTGCGGTCCTCCTCGACGGCGCGGATAAAGATGTTCTCCAACCCGGGAACGAATCGGGTGAAGCTCTCGAGGCCGCCGTGCGCGGCGAGGGCCTGCAGCAGCTCGCGCGGTTCGGAATCGGATTCGAGTTCGACGAGCATCTCGTCGCCGAGTGCGTGAACGGTGGTCACCGCCGGAAGCCGGCCCAGTGCAGCCTCATCGAGATCGCTCGACACCCGCCAGACATTGCCGCCATATTCGGCGCGGATGTCTTCGAGGCGACCGTCGAGGATGGCGCGGGCGCGGTTGATGAGGCAGATGTGAGTGCAGAGTTCATCGACCTGCGGCAGCACATGGGTGGAGAGGACGATGGTAACGCCCTCTTTCGACATGGCCATCAGCAGGTCCTTGAGCGCCCGGGAATTGATGGGGTCGAGCCCCGAAAACGGTTCATCGAGGATGAGCAACTGCGGCCGGTGGAGGATGGTGCCGATGAACTGGACCTTCTGCTGCATCCCCTTGGAGAGGTCCTCGACCTTGTGGGTCGCCCACTCACCGAGACTAAATTTCTCAAGCCAGGCCATGGAGCGTTTCTTCGACTCGCCCGGTTTGAGTCCGCGGATCGTACCGAGGAAAACGAGGTGCTCGAGGACCTTCATCTTCTTGTAGAGCCCGCGTTCCTCGGGGAGATAGCCGATGAGCCGGCGACGGTCGTCGTCCACCGGCAGGCCGTCGAGCAGGATCCTGCCCTCGTCGGCCATGATGATTCGCATGATCATCCGGATGGTGGTCGACTTGCCGGCGCCGTTGGGTCCGAGCAGGCCAAAGACCGAACCCCGTGGCACGTTGAAGCTCAGGTCGTCGACCGCCGTCACATCGCCGTAATGCTTGCTGATGTGTTCGATTTCTAAGATGGGATCGGACATGTTCCTCCCTGTGGATAGGGTGAATGATACGCGGTTTCTACGCGAACGTTCCAGAACCCGTGCCCGTACCCGTTCCCGATGTCCGGCATTTGTCGCTATCCACCACCGCAATCGCTCTCAAGCGGTTCGAGGGAATGAGAGTTCGAGAATGCCGTTGCCACTGTCGCCGAGGACTGGCCCTGCCGGAGGTGCTGACCCTGCATCGGGCACGGGCACGGGCAGGGGAACAGGAACGGGCGTCAAACTCTTGCATCCAACAAAACCCTGTGGCACAATACGCGCCCCGGCTGCGCCGGTAGCTCAATTGGATAGAGCATCTGGCTACGGACCAGAAGGTTGGGGGTTCGAGTCCCTTCCGGCGCGCCACTTCTCCTTAA
>Ga0070729_10005532_pt1 | contig 12991 bp, 8 predicted proteins | sample tdDd472_FD_66725 | JGI IMG/M metagenome (GOLD analysis project Ga0070729, IMG submission 66725) | Marine sediment microbial communities from the Atlantic coast under amendment with organic carbon and nitrate - tdDd47.2 | ecosystem: Environmental > Aquatic > Marine > Coastal > Sediment | place...
TAAGCTTCAACTATATTGATAGTATAACAACCAATACGAGTGCATTCTTCAGCAATACGAGTGGTAATGTTGCTGTCAATAGACTCCGCAGCAATTGTCAGGGTGATTTGACCATTGCTGGCAACACCCACTGTATTCAAATCAGCGATACAACTTCCAGCGGTTTCACTATTGAAGCGCTTGCTGTCGATACAGATGATGGTGGTGAAAACGGTGGGGCGATTTCGCTTGTGAATGCCCCAGGAATATGGACAATTGAAGACATCACCGCTGGTTTAAGAGGGCGTTTTCAGACGCTTGTATTCGGCAATAACTTCGGCACTTTGAATATTGCGACGGTTAATAGTGGTACAAGCCCAGGTGCTCCAGCAGTAGGGAACCTCAGCAGTGATAATGGTGGCACAATCGACCTAACCAATGGAACGGTCAACATTAATGTGAACAATCTGGAATCTTTCAATGGGGTTGATCATGGTATTAACCTTGTTGATGTGGGTGGTCCGCTCTTCCGCGTCAGTGGCAGTGTGGTCGTAGATAGCCTGGCAGGTGCGAATGAGAACATCTTCATCGAAAATGTGACAGTGCCCACGATTGACATCGGCACCGATGGCACGACAAATAATACTGTGTCAGTAACGAATCGACGCACGTTTGGTATCAGTGCGACACGTTCAGGCACAGCGACGGCGTTGCGCTTTGGCGATTTGCAGATACCCAACCCACATAGCGTGCCAGAAACCCAAATTAACCCTACACCAGTACCGACTTGGATCACGTTCAATTCACTCACACCCTAGACATGTGTTTGGGCGCATTACATGCGCCCTTACTCAAAAATAAGGGGTCTTTTGCAAAGATTGGATAGTCAAATTATGATGCACAATCTTTAACTGACGCAACCTACGCAAAGAACAGAGGAATGAATTATGATGTGAAATCATTGTCTGAATGCATCCCATAAATTATGAAAACCATGAGAAATCTGTTCAAAGGGCTACATTCGATTTATGATTCGTAATAATGGAAATTGCTCATCAACGCACCACGTTTTCCCTATCTTGATTTTCATTTCCATCATACGGATGTAAGAGCATATACACCAGAATATCAACATCTGAGTCGGACAAATTTGTGAATGCTGGCATATGATGATTGCTTGCTTCGAAACCCGGAGTGTAAAAGATTGTCGGATTGAGGATGCTTTCGCGGATATATTCAGAAAGAGTTGTAGCTGTACCACTATATGTCTTGAGTTTGATATAACTTGTGGCAGATTCTACAAGTAGATCATGATTAGGTCCAAATGTGCCGTGGGTGTTGGCTATCGTTAGTGTATGACAGGCTCCGCAATAATTCGAGCGATAAATTTCGATACCTCTTTCGATCAATTCATGATCCACAGAGGGCTGTGTATTTGTGCGAGCAAATGTTCCGCAAGCACCAACAACAATGATGAGAACTAGCAAGATTAGAAAGTTAAAAAATCGCATGATGCGCCCTCCTTGATAATAGAACGAGGGAGCAAATGCTCCCTCATACTACTACTGTGGATTACCCCCCCATGCTTTCTTCTGGTAAAGCTTCCATATTTGTCAAGCCTTCGTAGTATACAACCATTCCTGCTTCGGGAATTGGTACACCGTTAATTGCGACGTATCCGTTACCTGCATCATCAATTGCAATTGCTGTTGCAAAGGGTAAGCCTGAGATGATAGTTTCGGTTGAACCATCTGGCAAAATACGGATCACGGAACCAGAGTTGAATACAGGACCTTCTTCTGAGAACATACCAAAGCTGACTGCGTATAAATTTCCGTCAGGAGCAGCTTTGAGGTCGATCAGCATGGTTAGACCTGTGGCAAAATCAGAGACTGCACCATCATCGGCTACTTGCACCACTTTGGCGGAACCTGGAACAAAGGGAGCACCTGATAATAAGGACACGAAGGTATTACCATCAGCATCTATCACTACGGCTGTCGGTACGGGATCGGTCAGCATTTCGCCACCGCGCATTGGATTTGGGAATACCCCTGGCAATGCTTCAAATACGGCGGCAGTTGCCATTTCACCTGTAGCAGGATCAAGGGTAATCAGCGCATTGGAAGCGGCATCAGCGATATACAGGAGTCCATCTGATCCAGCAATGATGCCAAAGGGATGTGATTCCAGATTGTCGGTATTATCAGGATTATTTTCTAGTTCATATGTCCAGAAATCCCCAATGTCTGTGAGTTCACCATTTTCATCAACGGATACTACAGCGGCGAAATTGTCAAGCGAAACATCTTTTCCTAGATTGCCCTGCCAACTACCAACTGTCGCATATAATGTACCATCCATGATTGCCACACGAGCGCCACCGAGTACATCTTCCCCACCAGCTACTGACGGCAACATCGCGATAACTTCTGGCTCACTGTCCATTTGCATCGTTAGGATACGTGACGAGAATCCAAATGGCGCGTCTATCACCTCCATTGTCATGGGGTCGATGAATGGAATTATATCTTCCCCACCCAGACCACTGTCAATTACATAGAGCGTGCCATCAGTGTCCAAATAAAGACCCTGCGGCCCGTTTAGCCCATCCATAATGATATCTCCGGTGAGTTCCGGCATCGGTGGCATACCGTCCTGTGCCAATACAGGTAGTGCCAACAACAAAATCAAAATTAATACTAGATATTTGCTACGCATTTTCTGTTTTCTCCCAGTTGAAATCGTTATATAGTTAGTTAGTTTACTTGATTCAAAATATGCTTAATGGCTATTTACGCGCCTTGTTGAGGTAAAATTCCGGCGTTATTGAATGTAGCAATACGCCATTCGTCGTTTTCTCTGGTCATGGTCATTGCAGCGATAGATTTCTCAAACGGCAATTCGACATTCCGTAGATGATTTGTCGTTTCGATATGTGCCACATCAGAGCGGATAAAACGAATGTGTTCGATGTTTATTTCGATCTGCGAATTACGATATTGATTGTCGAAAATTTGCTGACGACCTTCGGCGATTGCATCCCGCCCTTTCACCTTGAAGCCCCAGACGACGCGGTAGTCAGCATCTGCTAAAAATGCGCGACCATATGCCTGACTATCACGCCGATTCCATGCTGATTCGAGGTCTCTGACGATTTGCCGTATCGCAACTTCATCTTGCATTGTTGGGTTATTTTCCATATCTTTACTCTTTTCTAAACCAATTGGACTGATACTGATAGATTATTGGATAAGAGTATGAGTGTCGTCATACCAAAGTATGATTCAGGAATGATAAAAGTATGATGCTAAAAAAGGCGTAATTCGCGAGCTTTTGCGCTTGCCTGTGTTCGTGAGGAGACATTCAGTTTTTGGAGGATACGCGAGACATGGGTTTTGACCGTCGGGATACTGATGAAACAAGTATCAGCAATTTGCTGGTTACTTGCACCTTCCATGATGAGTTGTAAGACTTCGGCTTCGCGAGCGGTCAAAGTCTCACCTGTTTCTGCAATGTCAATCGGCACAAATACTTGTTGTGGATGCCGGATTTTCAGAACTTGTTGGGCAAAATCAGAATAGATATTGTGTCGAATGGCTAAATCCAACAGCGGATCAACAAACCCACCCTCCTGTGCTAATCTTCCGGGAACATTCAGCGTCGAATAATCACGTAGTAAATCGTGAATGAGCGCTATGGCTTCTTGTTGCAAGCCAATCTGCAAATAACAATAAGCGAGAGTCACACGGAGATCGAGCATAAATAGGCTGTAGAAGCTGTAGCTGTTTTGCTGGTGATGTATGTATTCCAGCAGACGTGATTCGATTGCTTCAAAACGTCCCTCATCGAGTGCAAGGAGCGCATCAATAGACAGATAATAGGGTCTACCTACCAATGAATTTTCCATATCATCAAATCGGGGAAAGTGCTCAAGGATGTAACGTGTTTCGGACTTGTCTCCAAGCAACCACGACCAGCGCGCACGGAGCATCGCCAGATTCATATAATGCGGTGGGTTATTGCGATACTCTGCCGTGAGTTGGTCAATTTGTGTATTGTCATTTTCTGTCCATGCAATGATGACATGGAGATGTTCCTGTAAGAGCCTATGCACACTGTTGATACCACCCAACTTATTCCAGATAGCGAGGCTATCGTCCAGTTCCTGTCGGGCTTGTGTCAGATCCCCCTGCCAGAAGGCAATCGTGGCAAATAATGATCGAGCAGTGGCGTGGAACACATGGGTATCGAGATCAAACATATCAATCAGATGTTGCAACCGTGTTTGGAAGAACGACAGATTGTCAAATACGAGTGCCATCGTTGTGCCGAGCTGGAATCCAACAAAACCAAGTTTTTCTGGCATACTTTCTAAAATGGTTAGGATTTCGTAGAAATGCTCGCTCGCCTCAGTGCGCCGTGCATGATACAAATAATTCCATCCCAGTGACAATTCGCGGATCATGCGCTGGCTATCCGATGTAATATGTGGCTCCATGCGATGGATAAAATCGAGTTGAAGATTCAGATCATGCTCCTCTTCCGAAGCGGCAAGTTGCATGGCAATTGCCTCAAATGCACCTTCAGAATTGCCTCTCTGCTGGAACCAAGCCTCTGCCTGTTGCATGTATTCCATTGTGCGTATAGGGTCGCCTCTGTGGTAGGACATCATGCCATTGAGATATATGATCCAGCCATCATTGGTTTTATATGTCTCTGGCAGAGCTTCTAGCCAGCGAAGGACAATATTGCGATTGCTGTATTCCATCAGTTTTCGGCCATGAAGGCCGATGAGCGGAATCACAGCGTCCCAATCCTCAGCAACTAAAAAATGATGAATCTTGCGTGCCGGTATAGTATAGGCATTGGCGGCGAGTCGATGGAGTTCTGGTAGGCGATGTGGATGATAACGGCGCAGTTGCTCTAACAAAAAATTGCGGAAAAGCGAATGATAAACGTATGCTCCGTTGCCAATTGATACCAGAAACAGATTGTTGCGATGAAGTTCCGCCAGTTTCGCATGGGAATCGGTCTGTCCAGTCACAGCATTACATAATTCCAGCGTCAATTCCTCTAAAATCGAGGTTTGAAGCAAAAAAGTGCGGATCTCATTCGGTTGCTGGAATAAGACTTCTTCTGCCAGTAGATCAAATACATAGCGATCTCGTTGCGCAAGATTTTTGATATATTGCTGGCGCTCGGAGACATTGATTTGGCTCAACGACAGGGACAAGAGTCGTATGCCAGCAACCCACCCTTCTGTACGGTCTAACATTTGTTCAATCAGTGTGTCAGAAATCTCTAAATTCAATAGGCCATTAATCAGGGTATCAACTTCGACCAGATCAAAACGCAAGGCATCAATCCGAAGTTCTGCTAATGAATTACGCGCGCGGAGTTTTGCTAGCGAGAGTGCAGGATCATACCGCGTAATCGCGATGAGGTGAACGTGCTTGGGCGCGTACTCGATGAAATAATCAAGAAATTCCAGAATTGCGGTGTCCGTCAGTTCATGTAGGTCATCTAATACAATCACTATTGGCATATCAGCGGCGGCATCCAGACGATTGATAAGTAAGGTTGCGACCTGTTGCGATGATACCTGCCCCTCATGAATCATGTGGAGCAATTCATTTTCGATGTTCGGAAAGATCGCCAATGCGATAACCAGTAGGAATGATTGCAGATCATTATCATTTTCATTCAGCGACAACCAGCGTGTTTGAAAATTCACGGTAGATCTAACTAGATCGGCAACGATCGTTGTCTTGCCTGACCCAACAGGCGCAGATATCAAGGTCAATTGATGATTAAGCACCATCTTATTCAATTTTGCAGTTAATGCCTCGCGCTCAATTGTAACTTGTGTTTCCGGAGGACGTAATTTGGTGGCGGGAACCTGTAATTCGAGTTGCCATAAGGGTGATTTCATGATCACATACGCTAACTGACTGATTTTTAAATACAATAATTTCCCTTATGATACGCTAAAATACGATATCAGGCATGGGAATTGCTTAGCATGAAACCAAGTAGCTTCATTCGATACTCGTGGTCGGACTTTTGTTTTTCAGAAATTGTATCGTTATACTGTGAGTTAAATACTTCGATTGACTCTACATCAACGGAAACAATGATATGTCACAGGAACACACGATAATTGAGAATCGGTATCAAATAATTGAGTTTATTGGTATGGGTGGGATGGGCTCTGTCTATCGGGCGCATGATCGGTTAATGGATAGTACAGTTGCAATAAAAAAGGTAACCGTTCCAAGTGAACAACTCATCACCAATTCGGTATCTGATCCAACCAAGCAGTCACATTTGGCTTTAGCAAATGAGTTTCGAGCTTTGGCATCGCTTCGGCATCCTCATATTATCAGTGTATTGGATTATGGCTTCGATAGTGACCGATCCCCTTTTTTTACAATGGAATTGCTCGAAGATGCCCAGCCTATAACAGAGGTAACAAGTACTGTCTCCACAGATGTGAAGCTCAAACTCATTATCCAGATGCTACAAGCGCTATCTTATCTGCATCGACGAGGTATTTTACACCGTGATTTAAAACCAGATAATATTCTTGTTACAAAAGATGAGGATGACCTCCATCATGTCAAAGTAGTAGACTTTGGTCTAGCAGTTGCCCATAATTATGATAGTCAATCAGAATCAATTATAGGAACATTAGCTTACGTTGCACCTGAAGTTTTACGATCAGAATCAGCATCTAAGGCATCAGATTTATACGCACTGGGAATGATCATGTATGAAATCCTTGCTGATCAGTATCCATTTAATATCAGTGCCTTAACTGAACTGATAGAGTCAATCTTATATTTTAGGCCGCGCATGACTGTCCCCGGTATTGATCGTTCGATGGGATCGATCCTCAAAAAATTACTCCAAAAATCGCCTGAACAACGCTATCAAACCGCCGAAGAAGTCATTCGTGCTATTGCTGATACAACAGAGGTTACGCTGACTGTCGAAAGTATGGCAGTGCGTGAGAGCTTTCTGCAATCATCACAATTTGTTGGGCGCGAAGCAGATTTTGAACAGTTGCAAGAAGCATTATTAGATGCTAAGCAAAAACAGGGTAGCTTATTGATGGTTAAAGGTGAGGCTGGCGTTGGCAAATCGCGATTATTAGATGAATTACGAACATTGGCTTTGGTTGAGGGCATGGGAGTTGTTCATGGGCAAGCCATCAGTGACGTTGGATTACCGTATCAAATCTGGCGTGATGTTGTTCGTCGGTTGGTTTTATTAAGTACAGTAACGGATGAACAAGCCAGCGTTCTCATTGAAATTGCCCCAGATATTGGGCACTTGCTCAATCGTGAGATTATACCTGCCCCTCAATTGAGTGAAACTGCGCAAAAAGAACGTCTAATCGATGTAATTGGACAATTGATTATGGGGCAAAACACTCCGATCCTACTTATTATGGAGGATTTACATTGGTCGATCGATTCATTAGAGCCGATAGCACAGGTTGGTGATAAACTTGAAGGGTTGCCCTTATGTATTGTGGGGAGCTATCGCACAGATGAACAACCCAATATTATCGAAAAACTCCCAAGCGCCAAGCAATTAACCTTAAATCGCTTAAGCCATGATGAAATTGTTGCACTATCGGTGTCGATGATTGGGGCGGCGGCAAATCAACCGGGTGTTATCGATTTAATTGAGCGCGAAACCGAAGGAAATACCTTCTTTATTGTTGAGGTCATGCGAGCATTAGCAGAAGAAGCGGGGCAACTCGATAATATCGGACGAATTACCTTGCCGACATCTGTGGTAACAGGTGGTATGAATGCGATGATTGAACGTCGTATTAACCGTGTTCCGCTACAGTACCAAGCTTTATTGGCAGTTGCAGCTGTTATCGGTCGACAGATCGACTTAAAAATTATGCAGACAGTCTTGTCTCAAAGCAAAACGAAAGATGAATTTACCTTAGATGAATGGTTGAGTGTATGTGAATCGACAAATGTAATGATTGTGCGGGATGAGAAGTGGCAATTTAGCCATGACAAACTTCGAGAGCATTTATTGCGCCAACTCGGTAATTTACGAGAGTTACATCGGACTGCTGCACAGGCTATTGAGTTGGTTTATCTTGATGATAAAGCACGATATCATGTATTAGCTGAACATTGGCTTGCTGCGGGGGATATAGTAAAGGCAATTGATTATGGAGTACCTGCCGCAAAGTTGATGAAAGATGTTAGCAATTACCACGAGGCGATTGATCTATTATATAGCATTTATACGCTCTGGAACCCTGATCTAATTAATGAAACACTACAATGTGATTTTTTCAATCAACTTGGCATATTGCATGAACGTGTAGGCGAGTTTGATATCGCGAATGATTTTTTTGCACGTAGCTATACCATTATACAAAGACTGGATGACCCGATACGGTTAACAGATGTTTTCTACGGCAAAGGCTTGGTTGCATATGACTTGGGGGAATTCGAGCAGGCACTGAGTCACCTAGAATCTGCATTTGAAATTGGTCGGGATGTTGCAGAGCCAAAAACAATTGCCCAAGTGCTTAAGGTCATCAGTAACATCTATTCAAAGCAAGATAATTTTACGGTATCAAATGAATATTTACAGCGCGCTTTAATTATCAATCAAGAACATGATATTAAGATCGAAATCGCAGGCTGTTTGAATAATTTGGGTGTGAATGCATTTTTGATCGGCGATCATGAGATGGCGCATCGATATTATCAGCAGGCACTCGATGTTTATACGGAGGTCGGGTATCGTTCTGGAGTTGCCCTGAGTTTAGGGAATATTGGGGATGTTGTATATGCAGATGGGGCGGAAGTGCAAATAGAGTATTATAAGCGTGCCCTAGCAATTAATCGTGATACTGGTAATCAGTGGGGAATTGCCTTATGTCTAGAAAATTTAGGTATGACCTATTTTTTGATTAATCATCCCAATATTGCGATGCAGATGTTTGAGGAGTCGTTGCAGATTTTACGCAAAATTGGAGATCGCTTTGGTACTCAGCATATGTTGATGGAATTAGGTTTTATCTATACCCTACAAAAGGATTATGACCAAGCACGAGATTATCTGGAACAGAGCCTAAATTTAGGACGTGATTTAGAGTTAGGTCTCAACCTCGCTTTATGCATTGCCTATTATGCCTATTTAGATATGACTACAGGTGCTTTGGACTTTGCTGCCGAGAAGCTATTTGAGGCGTTTCAACAAATAACCAAAGCTGAATTATCATCGGTTGCGTATGATGTATTGTCTATTTATGCTCACTTATTTAAATATCAAGAGAAACTAAAATTGAGTTTACTCTGTTGCTTATATTTAAGTGAGCAAGAGATTATGAACGATGGTATGCAGCAGTTTATCCTAGATCCCCTATCTGATGACCTAAAACCACTGTTTAGTACTGAAGATTACCAACATCTACATCTTCAAGCACAAGCTCTAAATATCGATGACCTCATAAAGCTCATATCGGATAATCAGAATACTGATCAAGACTATGAGCCTAGCAATTCAGGAATATGAGATCAACCCTTGTATCAGAATAAGTCCTACGAGAATTGAGTATAACTGCTCTGACTTTGTACAGCTATTCGTCGGAATATAAATGGCATTTTACGAGTACATCTTCTATTTGTATATCTCTTGGAACTACACCTTTGCAAACATCCATGACATCGGGGCATCGACCCGCAAATCTACAACCCTGTCGCATGTATTCTTCTTGTTCTAATTCAGCAAGGGTAACCGTTGTTGTCCAGCGTTTTTTCGGATCAGCTTGGGGAATAGAATCGCGTAGAAGCTTTGAGTATGGATGCCTAGGATTCATCAACACCTGTTCCACAGTTCCCATTTCAATAATGTTGCCGCGGAACATGATACCGATACGGTCGCTGACATAATATGCTGTCGCCAGATCATGTGTGATATAGAGGATACTTACCCCTAATTCATCTCTAAGCTGTTTGAATAAATTGACAATCGACATCCGCAAGGAGGCATCGACCATTGAAACCGGTTCATCAGCAATAATCAATTTCGGATCCGTTACGAGTGCACGAGCAATTGAGATACGCTGGAGTTGACCACCTGAAAATTCATTCGGGTATTTCCCTGCAAAGTCCTTGTAAGTTAAGCCTACCAAACGCAGTTTCCGATCAATCAGATCAACGGCATCTTTTTTTGACTTGGCAAGTCGGAAGTTCTGCACAGTTTCGTGAAAATAAGAATCAACCGTACGTAGTGGGTTGAATGTGCTGAACGGATCCTGAAAAATCGCTTGTACACCTTGGGTTATCCACGATTTTTCTTTACGGGACTGTAGTCTACCGTCAATGATTATCTCTCCGGAGGTGTTTTCTTCAAATCCAAGGACAACCTTTGCTGTGGTCGTTTTTCCACAACCACTTTCGCCTGCCAGAGTGAAAATTTCGGCTGGTTTGATATAAAAGCTGATATTATCCACGGCTGTAAGTGAGATCCTAGCGATTACATTGCCCTGAGAATATTGTTTAGTAAGGTTGTTTACCTCAAGCAGGTTATCCATGTTCTTCTTCTCCAACTAACCAACAGGCAACTCTATGACCTTCCTCCGGATAAGAAAATTCAGGCATCTTCTCACGGCAAATATCTTTGACATGAGGGCAACGTGGGTGGAAGGGACAACCTTTTGGTAGGTCTGCTAGGGAAGGCGGACTACCGGGAACACTATCGCGCATCGTTTTATCGCCGAATTTGGGCAAAGAGTTAATTAAAAATTGAGTATAAGGATGTAAAGGCTTTTCAAAGATTTTCTCTGTCGGGGCTTCTTCAACGATCTTCCCCGCATACATGATGCCAATTCGGTCAGCGACGTTGGCATGTACACCCATATCATGCGTAACCAAAATGATCGTATTCTTTAGATTTTTCTGGATTTCCTTCAACATCTGGATCACACCGCGCTGTACCACCACATCTAAGGCTGTAGTAGGTTCATCACCTATCATAATGCGCGGATTCAATGAGGATGCCAAAGCAATTGTTACACGCTGACGCATTCCACCCGACAACTGATGCGGGTAGACATCGAGAACATTATTCGGTAAGCCTAATTCCTGAATTCGCTCCCGAGCCAATTTGAAGATTTCTTCGCGGGATTGTCCGTCAACGTGACTACCAATAAAGTCCTCATACGTTCCTTTGATCTTGAGTACAGGATTAAACACACTCATCGACCCTTGTGGAATGTATGAGATATACTCCATCCGCAGTTTTCGTTTCTCTTCCGCACCCAATGTTGTGACATCAACTTCTTCATCATTGATATGATAATAAAGTTTACCATCCACGAGGCGTAGAGGTGGTATGACCTCGTTGAAAAGTGTCTTCAAAAGCGTAGTCTTACCACAGCCACTTTCGCCTGCGATGCTGTAAATTTCATTTTCATAAATCTCTAGATCGACACCATTAACGGCTTTGACCACCTTTTGCGTGCCTTGAATCTCTAGCATATAGTATGCTTTAAGATTTTCTGTTCGTAGGACTATTTCTTTTTTTTCTATCATTATTGTTCTCCTAAGCTCCAACCCGTTGAATACGTGTGCGCGGATCGAGGTATTCGCTAATGCTGACCGAGAGCCAATAGAGAGCAATGAACATGAAAAGTGATAAAACCACTGGTGTCAATATCCACCACCAGCGTCCTAATAGAATAGCGTGGTAATTGATCGCCCAATTGAGCATTGTACCCAGCGTTGGAATGTTGAGGTTAACTAATCCAAGATAAGCTAGTGTGATCTCTAACCCAATCGCCCATGACATATTGTTGATTAAAGTTGAGAAAATCAAGGGCATCGTAAAGGGCATATATTCTTTCAATACTAATTTGACTGTTCCAGTACCGGAGAGCATGGCGGTCTTGGTGAAGTCTCGCTCACGCAAGCTCAAAATCATTGAGCGAATCAGGCGCGCGTCCCATGCCCAGCCAAATGCGGCGAGCATCAATCCTAGAACGACCAAATTCATTCGATCCCTCACCATCATGGCTAACATAATAAAAATAAGGAAGAGCGGTATAACGAGCAGACTGTCACCGACAAACATCAGTACGCGATCGATTGTCCCTCCTTTATAGCCTGCAACCATACCCACTAGAATAGCGATCACGCGTGAAACAATTCCTGAGATGAGGGAGATAATCAAGGAATTACGGACTGCGAATGTTGCTTGCCAGAAAATATCCTGTCCATTGGAATCGGTGCCAAGTATGTGATCACTTGACGGAGGCATATCTCTCGGAACAACATTCCACAACGTAGGATCAAATGGCGAGAAAAAGGACAGGATTGCCATAGTAAGGATGACCAAAAGCACTGTGAAACTGAAAACAAAGCGATAGTCTTTTAATAGATCAATAAAGATTTTCATGGAAACGACTTCCTTATGTATATCGTACTCTTGGGTCAAAGAAAGGATAGGTCAGGTCAAGGATCAAGATCGCTGTTGTAATACCCACAATAGACAGGATGGTGATCCCCATGATCAGGTTGTAATCTCCATTGATGATAGCTCTAAAAAGCAATGTTCCTAGACCGGGGTAACCAAAAACAATCTCTGTAATAAGTGCCCCACTGAAGATTTGTCCGAGTGAAAGTGCAAGACCTGTGATTTGCGGTAGTAAGGCATTGCGAATGATGTACCTGCTTACGATACGCCTTTCTGTAACGCCGCCTAACTTAGCATACTCGACGTATTGTTCCGCGTTGATGTTCTGTACAAGTAGTTTCATAATTTGGAAGTTGACCGCCCCTCCAAGTACCACTAGCGAGAGAGCAGGCAAAAATGAATGCCAAAGGACATCGGTAATGTATGCCCATGTAAACTCAGGCAATGCCCCTAATGTTGACCCGCCAGTAATTGGAAACCAGCGAACAACATAAGAAAAAACGAGAAGTAAAACAAAAGCAAAAATATAATAGGGTAATGGACGCAC
>Ga0070729_10005537_pt1 | contig 12980 bp, 10 predicted proteins | sample tdDd472_FD_66725 | JGI IMG/M metagenome (GOLD analysis project Ga0070729, IMG submission 66725) | Marine sediment microbial communities from the Atlantic coast under amendment with organic carbon and nitrate - tdDd47.2 | ecosystem: Environmental > Aquatic > Marine > Coastal > Sediment | place...
CGGTGCGGCCATCAGCGTCCCGGCCGCCGCCGATATCGCGCCGCCGCCCGGGTACGAAGAGACGTGTACGCTGGAACAGGTGCAGGTCCCCGGCAATTCCTGCGTGGAGTGCCGCGGCTCGTTCCAGGACCGCGAGGCATGCGCGACGGAGTGGTCGCCGCAGGGGTACGAGAAGGCGTGCCAGACGCGCGGCGCGTCCGTGTGGACCGAGATCTGGTGCACGGCCGCCGAGGCGCCGGCCGCCGAAGAGGGCAGCGCCGAGGGCACTCCCGCTCCGGACGACACCGACGACGAGACGGCCGCCGAAGAAGGCACGACCGACGAGACCGACGAAGGCACGACGGACGAAGCCGCTGCGACCGACGACGGCGAAGCGGGCGACGACGAGGCGCAGGAGACCGCTCCCGCCGACCCGCCCGCGCGGAGCCGCGGCTGCGCGACCGCGGCGTCGGGTGGGGCCTCGGCTGGCATGGGCCTGCTGCTGCTCGGGCTCGTCGGCCTGCGCCGCCGGCGGTGAGTCGCGTGGCGGGCGCCGTCGAACGCACCCTGGCGCCCATCGACAGCGCGCGGGGGTGGGTCCTGCGTGCCCTCGGCCCGCTCGCCCGCCCGTTCGTCGTCGACCGTGACCTTCGCGTCATCGCCGCCGGCCTCGCGCTGGTCGTGGTCGCCCTCGGCCTCGCGATCGGCGTGCCCCTCGTCTGGCTGCTCGTCGCGCCGGTGATCTGGGGCGTCCCGCACGTCGCGGGGGACGTGCGGTACCTCGTCGCGCGCCCCGGGCTGCATCGGCATGCCCCCCGCGCGCTGGCCGTCGGTGCGGTGCTCGTCGCCAGCCTCGTCACCGCGTCGCCGGCGCTCGGCGGCCTCGCGATCGTCGCCGCCGCGCTCACGTCCCCCGCCGGCCGCCCCGGGCGTCGCGCGCTGGCTGTGGCGGTCGGTGTGGCCCTCGCGGTCGTCGTGACCGTCGTCGGCCCGGTCGGCGCCATCGCCATCGCCCACGTACACCACGTCGTCGCCCTCGGCCTGTGGTGGCTCTGGCGTCGGCGCACCGCGAGCCACGCGCTGGTGCCCCTCGCCGTGCTCGCTGCGACGGGCCTCGTGTTCAGCGGCGTCTTCGACCCGTGGCTGTGGCGCCCGAACGCGCTGCTGGCGACCCCCGCCGGCGTCGGACTCGAGCACTTCGAGCGGTCCCTCGCCCCCGGCGGCGACCCGCTGCAGGTCGGGCGCTGGGTCGCCGTCTTCGTGTTCGCGCAGACCCTGCACTACGCCGTCTGGCTGCGCCTCGTGCCCGAAGACGATCGCCCCCGCCCGACGCCGCGCACCTTCGTCGCGTCGTGGCGCGCGCTCGGGGTGGACCTCGGTGCAGTCGGCCGCGCTGCGGTCGTGGTCGGCACGCTCGCCGTGGCCCTGTGGGCGGTGGCCGATCTCGTCGCCGCGCGTGATGGCTACCTGCGTCTGGCGCTCTTTCACGGCTGGCTCGAGCTCGCCGCGGCGACCGTCTTCTTCGTCGAAGCGCGCCGTCCGGGACCGACGGGACACGACGCGCGGCGGCGCCCCGAGCGTGCCCGATGACGCTGCCGGACGCGCTGCTGAACTGGATCCCCGCGCTGCTTGCCACCGTCGTGCTCGAGGCGCCGTTCTGGATGTGGGCGCGACGGGGGGCGGCGCGCGCCGTGGACGCGGTGCACGTGGTGACGCCGAGCCTCGTGACCCATCCGGTCGTCTGGTTCGTGTCGCCGGTCGTGGTCGTGGTCGTCCCGATGTGCCAACCGGATCCGATGGCGTGCTATCCGGCGCAGATCGCGATCGCCGAGCTCTTCGCCATCGCCGTCGAAGCGGCCTGGTGGCAGAGCCTGTCGAACGACCGATGGCGTCGGGCGATCGGCATCTCGGTGGCCGCGAACGGGTTCAGCGTCGCGGCCGGGTACGCGCTGCGGGCGATGGGCGCGCCGTTGTAGCGGGGCGCGCGCTGCATCGCATCGGGGCAGACGCTGGATCGCGCCGTGCAATCGCGGTGGGTTCAGTACACTGCTTCGTGGCGATCGCGCAGGCCGGTGATGACGCCGGGCAGCAGGCGACGCGACGCCCAGTTGATGATCGCCTGGGGCAGGGCGACGCCGATGTCGGCGTTGATGACGTACCGGACGAGGGTGCACTCGTCGTTGTACTCGCGGATCAGCCAGTAGCCGTAGAGGGCGTCCATGTTGCCGTCGTCGTATTCGACGTTGGTGTACGTCGCCACGTACGACTCGATGCCGTTCACGTCGCGGGTCTCGGGGTCGAGCTGCACGCGCCACCGGCGGTCGGCGATCGGCCACGGCATGTGCGTGCGCCCCTCGCCGATGCGCTCGGACTGGCTGATGACGGTGGCCTCCTCGAGGTCGGGCATCCAGTGCACCTGGTTGGTGAAGTCCTCGAGGATCGCGACGACTTCGTCCATCGGCGCGCAGACCAGCCCGATGGACTCGCCGCGGTTGATGCCGCCGTTGTCGCGGCTGCCGCGACGGGTGCGGACGATGATCTCGCCGCTCTCGATTTCGGCTTCCTGGCTCGACGTCAGCGAGGGCTGCGTCGGCGACTCGCTCTGAGCGAACGCGACGGTGGGGGCGAGGAGCGCGAGGGCGACGAGGATCGCAGGCAGGATCCGCATGATGCACACCGGGGCGGTACGAAGTCGGGGCGCTCGGCGGGCCGAGCAGGCGAAGGCAGACGGCCACTCTGGTCGGATCATCGGGCCGCTGCAAGGGCCCGGCCGTACAGGGTCAGCGCGGCGCTGGCGGTCGGGGCGCCGTCCCGTCGATGGCGGACGGGAAGAGGGGCCCGTGGCGGCGGCGGGTGACCGGCAGATAGATCTCGACCTGCGGCCGCGTCGGATCGGCGGACAGTACGGTGTCGTCGGTCAGGTCGACGAATCCGCCCGAACCCTCTTCGGCGCCTGCGTTGACCGCGTCGTCTTCGCCGTTCGCGCCGTTCGCGCCCTCCGTGTCGGACGCTGGCGTGGATGCCGCGCTCTCGTCCACGGCGAGGTCCGCGTCCGCGTCCGGTGATGGTTCACTGGCGGTCGCGACCGCCCCGGTGAGGGCGAGCGTGAGTGCGATGAGGAGGCGATGCATCAGGGGTCCGGGGCGGCGGTACGCCGGGCGGGGTACCCGGTGCAACCTCTGGCCACGCCGGAGTATTTCGATGCAGGCCTGCACGGTCACTGCGGCCCGGTCACTGCGCCCCGGTCACTGCGGCCTGGGGCGCGCGCGACGCAGCACCTCGTCGTGCACCGGCCCGCGCCACTCGTCGAACTCCCGCAGCCAGCGCGCGACGAGGTCGACGCCGGTCGGTGCGACGGCCGTGTGCAGCGTCACGATGCGCGCGCGCTCGACGATCGGTCGCTCCGGGTCCTCGCCGTCGACCGGTTCGCGCGGCCATTCGATGTGCCCGACGCGCAGCTCGAGGGTGCCCGGGCGGGTCGGCGACAGCGCTTCTTCGAGGGCGTCCCGTGCGGCGGCATCGCCGTCGAGCGCCAGCGCGAGGCGCTCTCGCACCTCGCCATGCACGTCGTGCCACGACCGGGCCGCTTCGAACGCGCGCTCGTTGTCGTCCGCCGCGGCGAGGGCTTCGAGCGCGACGGACGGCAGCTGGACCGCGACCTCGAGGGTGGCGCCTGGGGCGAGCACCTCGGCGCGAATCGGGTGCGGGGCCCAGAGCAGGCCCGATGCGGCGTTCGCGGCGAGGTGACCGGCCGTGCCGTGCACCAGCCACAGGGCCTCGCGGTCGCCGGGCGCCACGCCGTCGCGGGCATCGTCGAGGTTGCGCCGGTGCCGCTTCGCCCACGACGGGTCGGGAGTGCACTGTTCGGTGACCGCGTGGCGGCGCGCAACGAAGGCTGCGTCGACCGTCGGCGGGCGATGCACGGCGCGGGCCCCGAACGCACGCTTCAGGTGGTCATCGGCGTCGGACTGCGCCGGGTCGACGACGAGGCCGAGCACCTCGACCAGGCCGATGAGATCGAGGGCGGCGCAGGTGGACTGCCACGTCGTCCATGCTCGCATCGCGGCGCCCGCGGGCCGCCATCGCCCTGCGTCCGGGCGCAAGCCCTCGGACCATGCACGGCGGACGTCTTCGAACACGGTGTCGTCGCCGTGCCAGTCGAGCGCGGTCGTCATGGCGTCCCCCGATTCACGACGCGCGATTCGGCATCCGGCCCGGTGTTTGCGATCATCGGGTCACCGGGGCAGCGCGGTCGAGCCAGCGCTCGAGGGGCTCCATCGGATCGAACGCCGACAGAAAGTCCGGGACGTCGCACAGGGCGCCGGCCAGGCCGAGCCGGTCGGCCCACTTCAAGAACGGCACGAGGTACGAGGTCGCCGCGTCGAGTTCGTGCAGCAGGAGCGCGGCCGTCGAGTCGCCGGCCTCGAGAAACCCGGTGGCGCGGTACGCGGCCCGCGTCGCGTTCCGGTCGTAGTCGACGGCCCGCGCGTGGGCGACCCATCGCCCGGTCGAGTCATCGAGCACCACGTACTGGGCGCGCGGATCGCGGTTGAAGGGCAGGCCGACCGAGCCGGTGTTCACGACGAGCGCGTCGTCGACGCGACGGGCCATCGGTCGATGTGTGTGGGCGCAGACGAGCACGCGTTCGTCGAGTCCGGCGAGGTGCCGCCGCAGGTCGTCGTCCGGCGTCCATGGGCCGAGCCCCTCGTTGTACGAGTCCGGGCTGCCGTGGACGAGGCGGACGCCGGGCGCCGCGTGGGCGAGCAGGGCCGGCGGCAGCGTGTCGATCCACGCCGCCGCGTCGTCGCTCAGCTCTTCGCCCATGAACCGCGACGCCGCCCACCGCTCGAGGGTGTGCCAGTCGTCGGGGACGGCGCGGCGTTTGAAGTTCAGGACATAGTCTTCGTGGTTGCCGCGGAGGGTGCGCCACCCGCGCTCGACCACCTGCTCGACGACCCACGTGCCCTCGGGGCCGCGCCCGACGAGGTCGCCCGCGACGAGCACCTCGTCGGCGTCCACCTCGTCGAGGTCGGCAAACACGGCCTCGAGGGCCGCGCGGTTGCCGTGGATGTCTGCGAGGATCGCGATGCGCGCCATGCCGCCTCCGTCGTCACTCGACGGTATCGACCCCGCGCGCGAATGCAACCGCCGCCACGATGTCGTGGGTGGCTGGCGGCTCCGTGGGGCGCGGTCGCCGAATCAGTCGACGAGCGCGATGGCCTCGATCTCGACGAGCGCGCCGAGGGGCAGGGCGGCCGCCTGCACGGTGGACCGGGCCGGGCGCGCCGCGTCGAACGCCTCGGCGTAGATCGGGTTGAACGCCGCGAAGTCGTTCATGTCGGCGAGAAAGACCATCGTCTTCACGACGCGGTCGAGCCCCGAACCGGCGGCCTCGAGCACGGCCTGCAGGTTCGCGAGCACCTGCCGGGTCTGGGTCTCGAGGTCGTCGCCAGCGAAGTCCTTCGTGCCGGGGACGAGCCCGATCTGGCCGGACGTGAAGACCATGCCGTTGGCGATGACGGCCTGCGAGTACGGGCCGACGGCGCCGGGCGCCTTGTCGGTCGAGACGATCTGCTTGCTCATGCGAGGCTCCATGCGTGGGACGCTCGCTTCGTACCCTCGGCCCGGGGGTTCGGCAACGGGGTCGCGGGCCGAGCGCCGCGGATCGCCGGTTGCCATTCTCGGGCGCCGGCGCCAGAGTCGCGGCCCGTCCCCCCGGCCCCCGGCTCTCGATGACGACCTCGCATCCCCCCCATCCCGGCGCGCTCACGGTTCGTGAGGCGGCGGCGGCGTGCCACGCCGGCACCCTCGACGCAGACACCCTGCTGCGGGTGATGATGCGGCACGACGGGTGGCGGGTCGCGGCGACCCCGGACGCGCACGGGCGGCCGAAGCTCACGGTGCTCACCGCGCCGAGCGGCGACCGGATCCTCGAGCTGTTCAGCGACGACGAGGCGCTGGCGACCTTCCTCGCCGGTGCGCCCGGCGAAGCCGGCACCGAGATGGTCACCGTCACCGGCTGGGATCTCTTCACCCGGCTGCCCGCGGACGCGGTGGCGACCGTGAACGTCGACCCGGGCACGTCGCTGAAGTTCTCGTGGGCCGGCGACCGCATCGAGGTCCTGCGCGCGTGGGCCCGGACGGTCCGCGTCGAGGTCGCGCTGGAGGACCCGGACGCCGTCGTCGATCCGTTCGCGATCCTCGGCGGCTACGACGCCTACTTCATGGTGGCGCGCGCCGGTGCCGAGGGGCACGAGGTGGTGCTGGCGCCCGACGACACGCGCAATCTCGCGGCGGTGTTCACCGCCGACGACCACGTCGACACCTTCGTCGAGATGCTCGGCGATGGGCTGGGCGAGGACCCGGCGCGGATGCGGTACGACGGCGCGACCCTCTTCGCGCTGCTCGAGCGCTTCGACCTCGACGGGCTCGTGTTCAACCCGGCGTCGGACCGGCCGCGGGCGCTCGCGTCTGGCGCGCTCGCCGAGCTCGTCCGCGGCGCCGAGCGAGCGAACGGTCACGCGCACCACTGAATCGGTGAAACGGCCATGCGCACCGAGGACCCATCGGGGCGTTGCTTGATGTGTCCATGGCTGCGATACTGATGGGCCCCGGACATGCCTGCACCGGGTCGCATCGACGCAGGGGTCGTACATGATGAAGCGCTGGCGGACAGGTCTCGTACTGGTCGCTCTGGCTGGCCTGGTGGCGTGTTCTTCGGAGCCCGCGCCCGGTGGGTCGGACTCCCCGGAGGTCTCGCTCGATGTCGCCGACGACACGACGGGCGGCACCGACGCCTCCGACACGGGCGCCGACACCGCTGAGGACGCGGACGCCGATGCGGGCGAAGACGCCAGCGAAGATGCAGGCACGGACGCGACCGAAGACGCCACCGAGGATCCGGGCGCGGACGCCACCGAGGACGCGGCCGCGGATGCATCCGACGCCGCCGAAGACGTCGCCGACACCGGCGATGCGTCCGATGACGCCACCGACGCCGGAGATGCGTCGGATGCGTCGGATGCGTCGGATGCGTCGGATGCGTCCGACGCGATGGACGCCTCGGACACCGGCGACGATACGAGCGATGCGGGCGATGACGTCGCGGACGACACCGGCGAAGACACCGGGCCGGGCGATGTCGGGCTCGAGTGCGCCGACGTCGGCGAGGTATGCGAAGACGACGGCGCGTGCTGTTCGGACCGCTGCGTCGACGGCACCTGCGGCGCCCCGTTCGTCTGCGCGGTCGCCGGAGATGCGTGTGACGTCGCGCTCGACTGCTGCTCGACCGCGTGCATCGGCGGGCTCTGCCGCGCCGGGCTCGCCTGTGGCCCGATCGGCACGGCGTGCGAAGCGGACGAAGAGTGCTGCGGCAACGCCTGCGTCGACGGCACCTGCTCGGCGGCGGGCTCGTGCCTGAGCACCGGCGAAGCGTGCGACGGCGGCGGCTCCTGCTGCTCGCGCAACTGCATCGACGGGATGTGTGCATCGACCGGGCTCTGCCGGCCCGGCGGCGACGTCTGCGTCGAGGACGCCCAGTGCTGCTCCCGGGCGTGCGGGGACGACGGTCGCTGTGTCGAACCCGGCGCCTGCTCCAGCTTCGGCGAGCCGTGCAGCGGCGTGCGTGAGTGCTGCTCGAACCTGTGCGTGGACGTCGGCACCGGCGTGCGGACCTGCCAGTTCCTGAGCGGGTGCCGTCCGATCGGCGAGGTCTGCTCGATGGCCTCGGACACGTCGTTCGAATGCTGCAGCGGCGTGTGTGCGGACGCGGGCGACGGCGTGCTGCGCTGCGAGTCGACCGGCGGCTGCCGCGACCCGGGCGAGGTCTGCGGTCGCGGCGCGTCGAACAACTGCTGCGACGTCGACGGACGCGGCGGATCCGGGTCGATCTACTGCATCGAGATCGAAGACGGCGTCGGGCGGTGCCTGGACACCCTCGTGCCCGGCTGTCGCCTCGACGGTGAAGCGTGCTCGCTCGCCTCGACGTGCTGCAGCGGCCGCTGCCTGCCCGGACCCGACGGCGACCTGCGCTGCGGCGGCGTCGAGTGCGTCGGCTCCGACGGCGCCTGCGGCGAAGACGCGGACTGCTGCGACGTGCTGACCGGCTGCAACGAGCGCGGGCGGTGCTCGCCCCCGCCGTGCCTCGGCGACGGCGACACCTGCGCCGAAGACGACGAGTGCTGCACCGGCACGTGCACCGACGGTGTGTGCGGGGCGCCGACCTGCGCCCCGGACGGCGACGCGTGTGAGACCGGCGACGACTGCTGTGGCGGCGTGTGCTCCGACGGGCTGTGTGGCGAAGAGGGCTGCCTCGACGTGGCCGAGGTGTGTGGCGAAGACGCCGACTGCTGCTCGGGCGCGTGTGTCGACGGGCTGTGCGACGAGCCGTGCGAGCTCGACGGAGCGACCTGCGAGGACGCCACCACGTGCTGCTCGGGCCTGTGCACCGATGGCACCTGCGGCGGCCCGACCTGCGGCGAGATCGGCGACGCCTGCATGGACGACAGCGAGTGCTGCGGCGACTCGGTCTGCGGCGGTGGGGTGTGCCAGCCGCCCCCGCCGCCGTGCGCCCTCGACGGCGCGGACTGCGAACGCGCGGCGGACTGCTGCTCGTTGACCTGCGTCGACGGGACGTGTGGAGAAGGCGCTGGCTGCGTGCCGGTGGGCGACGTCTGTCGGGCCGACGCGGACTGCTGCGACGGAGCCTGCGCGATCGCGGCCGGTGAGACCACCGGCGTCTGCTCGGGCACCTGCTCCGAAGAGGGCGAGGCGTGCACGACCAGCGGCGACTGCTGTGACGGCATCTGCGGCGTCGACGGGCTGTGCCAGCCGCCGGTCGTCGAGTGCGTCGACCTCGGCGAGCCGTGCGACCCGGCGGACGACCGCTGCTGTCGCCTGATGGTCTGCTCGCCCTTCGGCGACGCGGCGTTCTGCGACTGGGACATCTGATCGTCGACCGAACGCGGTGCGCGCGACGGGCGCGGGTGGCGGTGGGTGCCGGGACGCGGTACCTTCGCCGCCTGCTGCTCGATCCGGACGACCGATGACTCCCGAACCGATCCGCTCCCTCGCGCGCGGCGCCCGATGGGTGGCTGCGCTGGCGCTCGTCGCCGCCTGCTCGTCCGACGACGGCGGTGGCGACGCGACCGTCGACGCCGGCGCCGATCCGGACGCAATGGCCACCGACGACGCAGGCGACACGTCCAGCGATGCCGCTTCCGACACCACCGCCGTCGATGCCGGCGACGCCGCGTCCGGGTGCATCGAGACCGCCGGTGGCGCATTGCCCGACGACGTCGAGTGGATCGTGCTCGACGGCAACAGCGACCAGCTGCTCTCGTTCCACATGCGCCCGCTGAACGACGCGGTCGCGACGGACACGGGGCTCGTGCTCGACCTGAACGCCGTCGAGGTGTTCGGCGGCAACGGCTTCAAGCTCGACGGGCCCGCCGACGTGGTGGGCGCCGAGGTGCGCTGGGCGAACCTGCCGTCGGACCCGGCGCCGGTCGAGCTCACTGCGTGGCCGGACTTCTCGAGCGACGGCTTCGCCTTCGACGTCGAGAACCCGCTCGGCACGTACACCCGGTGCCTCGACAGCAGCAGCGAGGGCGAATGGGTGTCCTATGCGTTCGACGCGCCGATCCCGGTCGAACAGCCGCTGCACGTGTTCGTCGGCTACCACCGCGACGAGGTGCAGCAGGACGAGGACGGCTGGGTGTACGACGCGCCCGAGCTGCTCTTCGAGAACTGGCAGCCCGAAGAGGAGCCCTACCACGCCGGCATTCGCTGGCCCGCGTGGGAGCCCGAGCGCTTCTACGGCGGGCAGGTCTCGCCCTGGTACACGTGGCAGGTGCGCCTCGCGGTCGTGCCGCGGGACCGCATCGCAGAGAGCGAGCGCGGCTTCGAGGCCCGCGAGGGATTTCGCGCCGGCAGCCGCGTCGCCTGGGGCGACTACGACAACGACGGCGACGACGACCTGATGACGAACGGGCCGCGCCTGTACCGCAACGACGACGGCGAGCTGGTCGACGTCACCGACACCGCGTTCGCGGCCGGCCTGTCGGGTGGATCCGGCGGCGGCGTCTGGGGCGACTACGACAACGACGGCTGCCTCGACTACTTCGGTCAGGGGCGCCGCGACCTGCTGCTGCACAACGCCTGCGACGGCACGTTCGTCGACGTGACGGACGCCAGCGGCATCAGCGATCTGCAGGGCGATCGGGACTGCGACGGCGACGGCGTCGACGAGCCGAGCCCCACCGAGGGCGCCGGCTGGGCGGACGTCGACGGCGACGGGTTCATCGACCTGTACCTGGCGAACTACGAGTGCTCGAGCGAGTTCGACTTCTACCAGAACTACCGCGATCGCCTGTTCTGCAATCAGGGCGACGGCACCTTCGTCGACTGCGGCGACGAGGTCGGCATCTCGGACGCCCACCATGCCGGGCGCGGTGTGACCGTGGCCGACTACGACGCGGATGGCGACACGGACATCTTCGTCAGTAACTACCGCCTCGACCCGAACTTCTTCTACGAGAACGACGGGCGCGGCGGGCTCGAGGACGTCGCCCGCGAAGCCGGCGTGCAGGGCGTCGAGATCAGCGGCGCGTTCGGCCACACGATCGGCTCGGTCTTCGGAGACATCGACCTCGACGGCGACCTCGACCTCGTGCAGGCGAACCTCGCGCACCCGTTCTACTACCAGTTCAGCGACCTCTCGGGCGTGTTCGTCCAGGACCGTGGTGTCTTCGTCGACGAGGGCGCCCAGCGCGGGCTGTACTACCGCGAGACCGCGTCGAACCCGACGCTCTTCGACGCCGACAACGACGGCGACCTCGACCTCTTCGTGACGAACGTCTACCGGGGCCGCGACAGCGACTTCTACGAAAACGACGGGACCGGGCACTTCACGCTGCGCAACTACGAGTCCGGGCTCGTCGTGCAGAACGGATGGGGCGGCGCGGCAGCCGACGTGGACAGCGACGGCGACATGGACCTCGTCGCGTACGAGCTCTTCGAGAACCGCGGCGCCGACGGCCACTGGGTGCAGGTGCGCGCGGTCGGGGTCGGCACGAACGTGTCGGCCATCGGCGCCATCGTCGAGGTCGAAGCCGGCGGCGTGACCACGCTGCAGCCCGTCGGCGGCGCCAGCGGCACGTCGAGCCAGGACAGCTTCACCCGCCACTTCGGCCTCGGCGACACCACGACGGTCGACGCCATCCGCGTCCGCTTCCCCTACGGCGACGTCGTCGAAGTCACCGACGTCGACGCCGACCAGCGCGTCTGGATCTACAGCGATGGCGAGGTCGGGTACGGCCTCGCACCGCCGCGATGAGCGTGCGGGTGCGAGCAGCAACACCTCGCGCCGCCGCGATGAGCGTGCGGGTGCGAGCAGCAACACCGTGCACCGCCGCGATGAGCGTGCGGGTGCGAGCAGCAACACCTCGCACCGCCGCGATGAGCGTGCGGGTGCGAGCAGCAACACCGCGCACCGCCGCACTCCTCACGTGCGCCGTGTTGGCGGCCTGTGCTCCGGCGCGGGCGGACGCACCGGTGCCAGGCGCCTCGTCCGGGGCGGACCCGGCGCACCACAGCGAGCCCGCGACGGCCACCGAGCTCACCACCGCGATCACGGTGCACGTCGAGGTCCGTGACCCGGCGGTCGTCGACGGCATCGTCGTCCCGCGCCCCGAGCGTCCCATCCGCCTCGCCCCCGTGCGACACGCGTTGGTCGCCGTCGAGGTGCCCGGCACGGACGCGCCCCTCGTCGCCACCACCGACGCCGCCGGTGTCCTGACCGTGCCGACCGAAGCGACCGCGCTCACCGTCCTCGCGACCGGTGACGACGCATGGCCCATCGCGGTCTTCGACTGCCCGATGGGCGGCTGCAAAGACGGCGGCGCGGTCTACGCGTGGGCGACCCCCGTCGCCGACACGGTCACCATCCCCGTCACGAGCGACGTCGCCGGCGCGTTCAACATCCGCGAGCAGTTCATCGACGGCTTCGCGTTCGTCCGCGCGTCCGTCGCGATCGACCTGCCTCCGCTACGTGCCCAGTGGCGCCACGGCTCGAACACGATGTGCAACACGTCGTGTTTCTCTGGCGCCCCGGTCGGCGGCACGGTGTACGTACTGGCCCTCGACGACGACTCCGATGAGCACGACCACGACATCCTGCGCCACGAATTCGGCCACTACGTCGAGCACGTGCTGGTCGGTCAGGCGTCGCGGGGCGGCTACCACGACGGCACGCCCACCCGCCCGGACCTCGCGTTCAGCGAAGGCTTCTGCACCTGGCTCGCGACGGCGATCGACGAGGACCCGGTGTACGTTGATACCAACCTCGCCGGGGGCGGCTGGACGGACTACTCGGCGCACCACGCCGACGCGGATCCGGCGGCGCCGCTGTCGCAGGACCTGAGCGAAGACATGGTCGCCGAGCTGCTCTGGGCGTGGTTCGACGCGCGAGGGCGCGACGCCGGGCCGATCCTGCGCGGGCTCTTCGACCACGTGCGCGATGCGGGCGTCGATGTCCGCGGCGGTCCGGGGGTCGACCTCGCCGACGCGCTCGATGGCATCGTGTGCGACACCGCCGGCGCCGAGAACGCCGCGCTGCTCGCCGTCGTCGAACGCCACACGTGGCCCTGGCACCCTGAGGGCGCGCACTGCGCGGGCACGCCGAGCGCGCCTCCGCGGCCGTCGACCGGTCCGTCACGCAGCCCGATCACGCCGAGCCGGATCGCCCTGACGATCGACGACAAGGGGGGCGGCTCGGTGCTCGTGCAGGTGCAGGCCCGCGCGTCGTTCGCCGCGGCGACCCTGTCGTGGCGGGACCCCGACGGAGCGCTCGCCGAGCTGCCGGTCCCGGTCGACCTTGGCGCGCTGTCCGGCGGCGCGACGGCCCGGGCGATCGCCACGCTGGCGCCGTCCCCCGCCGCTGACGCCCGTGTGTCCGTCCACCTCGATGGCCGACTCGTGGGCGGTGCCCGGTACCACATGAC
>Ga0070729_10005538_pt1 | contig 12979 bp, 8 predicted proteins | sample tdDd472_FD_66725 | JGI IMG/M metagenome (GOLD analysis project Ga0070729, IMG submission 66725) | Marine sediment microbial communities from the Atlantic coast under amendment with organic carbon and nitrate - tdDd47.2 | ecosystem: Environmental > Aquatic > Marine > Coastal > Sediment | place...
GCCAACCGACAATTATCGGGGCTAGAAAACCTGAACGTACCAGACACAGACCATAAACTCACAGCCTTCACCTTCGTGGATGGACTTACTTTCCATATTGATAACTTTTTGGAAAGCCTCAACAACCTGTTTGGTGGTCGAGTCAACTTCATTGGCGGTGGCGCAGGCATGATGAGTTTTGAACAGCAAATTTGTGTATTCTCTAATGAAGGATTCTTTGAAGACGCAGCCGTTATTTGCCTTGTCGATCACAAAGTACGCTTAGGCGTAAGGCATGGGTGGAAAAAAGTGGCGGGGCCTTTGGTAGCTACACAAACAGAAAAAAATGTTATTCACCAGCTCAATTGGAATAACGCATTTGAAGAATATAAATCGATTATAAAGGCTGATTCTGGTAGAGAAATCACTCACGATAATTTTTTCGAAATAGCTAAGAGCTACCCCTTTGGTATTTATCGCGAAAATGAAGAAGACATTGTTCGTGACCCCTTTAAAGTAGGCGAAAATGGGGAGTTGATTTGTTTTGGCGAAGTGAAACCACATACCGTACTTAACGTACTAAATGGACAGGCTACCACTCTGATTCAAGCGGCGCAAGCGGCAGTTGATGACTGCAAAGAGATCGAAAGTGCTCCCTTACACGCTCCCGAAACAATGGTTGTCAATTGTATTTCTAGGAGACATTTTCTTGAAAATGCCTTTGAAGATGAAATGCAAATCATCGTGGATGAAGTAGGAGTTGCCAATGAGACCTTGCCTCATGGTATTCTAAGCTTAGGCGAAATCTCGTCCTATGGAACAGGCCTATTGGATATTTTTAATAAAACTATTGTTGTTGGGACTTTTAGCCATTAGCCTTCTTATATGACTGATCACAGTAAAATCATTCAAGATATCTCGCTACTCTACGAATTGTCACTTTCCGTAGGGAGTTCACTTGATATAGCAGAGAACTGTAAGGTATTCCTAAATACTTTGGTCAGTAGAAAAGGCTTAGCCTATGCCGCAGTATGGCTTAAAAAGGGAGAACAATTCCATAAGATCTGTGGCGTTCCTCAATTTAGGATGCAAAAAATCAGTATTGATACCCAACATATTGTTCCTACGCTCTTAGCTAAAAAAAATTACCATAGTTTCCATGGAGATCACCCAAATTTCGCCCCCCTAATCCAAGAACAAGATGCGGATAGGGGCACTTATGCCTTCTTTGCTTTAGGTGACATCGGTTTTCTGAAACTATTGGCGCTCAATAGAAAAGAAGCATTTTCAAATTTGGAAATGGCACAATTAAAATCGGTCATAGACAAGTTTACGATATCACTCAATGGCTGCCTCGCTCACAAGCAATTGATCAAGGAGACCCAAGAACGGGAAGAAGCAGAGAAAGCCCTCAAGAAATCGAGTGCCCGCCTTAAAGACGTCTTTGATAATATGTATGATGCCTTACTCATACTCGATGAAGATGCCAATATCAAAGAAGCCAATAAAGCCGCTCGGGAATTACTCGGCTACGGAGAAGATGAGGCTCTCAATCTCAATGCTAAAAATATCGTCCACCCGGAGGATAAGGAAAATTCTGCCCGCCATTTCAAGCAATTGGTAGAGCAAGGTTTCTACAGTGATTATGAAGGGCGCATTTTCAAAAAGAATGGAGAAATTGTTCATATTGAGGTGAATGCCAATGCCATCTATGAGGATGGAAAATTCAAAGGTTCTCGCGATCTAATAAGGGATATTACACAACGAAAGCTGGCAGAAGAAGAATCACTTAAAGCCGAAATTCGCTTAACGAATTTGGTCACCAATCTACAAGCGGGTATTCTGCTCGAAGATGAAACCCGCCACATTCTGCTGGCCAATCAATGTTTTTGCGACATCTTTGACATTCCTGTCGCACCACAGCAAATTATTGGCCAAGACTGCTCCCAGGGCGCCGAACAATCGAAGCACCTTTTTATGGAACCGGAGCATTTCATCAAAGGTGTTGATCAACTACTTCAAGCGCGAAAGCGCAAGGTGAACGAAGAACTCGTCATGGCCGATGGACGGGTCATGGAAAGAGATTATATCCCATTGTTTTCGGGCCAGACCTATTTGGGTCACCTTTGGCAATATAGAGATATCACCCAACAGCGAAATGCCCAATTGGCCATTAAAGAAAGTGAGGAAAAGTACCGTGGCATCATAGAGAATATGGAGTTGGGGCTACTAGAAGTAGGATTAGACCAGACGATCATCAAGCCTTATCCTATTTTCTGTGATATGCTAGGTTATACCGAAGAAGAAATGATTGGTAAAAATGCTGAAGAGCTGTTGTTGCCTCAAAAATTTCGTCCAGTACTCCAGAAACAAGAAATTCAGCGTCTAGACGGAAAAACGGGCGTATATGAAATCCAAATCAAGAAAAAAGACGGAAGCAGAATATGGGTATTGATTAGTGGCGCACCCATTGTAGACCCAGAGGGGAATATCACTGGCTCAATCGGGATTCATTATGACATTACTGATCGTAAACTACTCGAACAAGACCTTTCCCTGGCTAAGGATCGAGCGGAAAAAGCACAAAAAGCAGAGCGTCAATTCTTGGCTAATATGAGCCACGAAATACGAACGCCCATGAATGCGGTGATCGGCATGACACATCTACTTTATGAAACTAAACCCAACGAACTTCAGAAGGAGTATTTAGACTCTTTGCGTTTTTCAGCCGATAGTCTAATGGCTATTATTAGCAACATTCTCGACTTATCAAAGATTGGCGCAGGTGAGGTAGAATTTGAGTCCAAACCTTTCGATCTAGTACAACTCATACATGCTTTACAGCGAACCTTCCAGTTCAAAGTTAGAGAAAAGCCTATTAGTACCGTCATTGATATTGATCCAGCTATTCAAAACCTCGTCATAGGAGACTCCACTCGCCTCAACCAAATCTTCACCAATTTACTGGGTAACGCTAGTAAATTTACCCAAAGAGGTACGATTGGAATCAAAGTTACACTGCTCAAACAGCAGCTAGATGATTACCTAATCGAATTCCGAGTACATGACACAGGTATTGGGATAGCTAAAGAAAAACAAGAGACCATTTTCCAGAATTTCAAGCAGGCAGACCTGAAAATCACCCGCAATTTTGGCGGGACTGGCCTAGGGCTTACCATAGTGAAAGAATTGGTAGAATTACAAAATGGCAGTATCAAACTGGAAAGTGAATTAGGAAAAGGATCGGTTTTCATATTTACACTCCCCTTCAAAAACACAGGTAGAGCCAATACCAACCTGGCATTAGAGCCAGAGGAAAGCCAGACAGATATAGATGCTGTTCTCAAAGGTTTACAAGTTCTCCTTGTAGAAGATAATGTAATGAATCAAAAACTAGCCTCTCGTATCTTAAGCAAATGGGGGGCACAGTATATTATTGCTTCGGATGGAGAAATAGCCGTAAAAGCATCCAAAGAAAAGAAATACGATCTCATACTGATGGACATTCATATGCCTAATATGGATGGCTGCGAAGCCACCACTTTAATTCGCAGCGAAGTCAGCAACCCTAATCAAGGGACACCGATTATTGCCCTTACAGCCGCTGCACTCCTAGAAGAAAAAACGCGGGCGCTGGAAGCAGGCATGAACGACTTTATTACCAAACCCTTTTCGCCTCGAATCCTTAAAGAGCAAGTACTCAAAACCCTAGGCTTCAAAAGAGCCCTGATTACCAAGAAAAAACCAACTGCTGCTCAAGCTATACATGTCGATTTGAAATACCTTAATGAGTTCAGCAGTGGAGATATCTACTTCATTCGGGATATGCTAGAGACCTTTATTCGGGAAGCACCCATTACCTTTGGACGTATTAAAAACGCGATGGAAGAACAAAATTGGGAAGAGGTTTATAAGGGAATCCATAAAATCAAGCCTAGCTTCATGATGTTGGGCATGCAAAATCAATATACCGCGGCCGCAGCATTAGAGAGCCTGGTGAGGAAGGATGAATTTGAAATAAGTGCTGTGGAAAATACAATTATACAACTGGCCAATGATACCCAATTAGCCACTCCCATCCTAGAGGATAAGCTCCGACAAATTATTCAAGTAGCTGAGGGCTAGCTTGGGGCCCTATTTCGTCAATAATCTTTTGCTCCTTCGCATGTCGGAATCAAAAGGAGTGATTACCTTTAGGGAGTCAGCTCAAGTCCTGCTGATTCTTCTTGACGAAAAACCACCTATATGGACACCGGCCCAATCGCCATCAAAAGAGTAATACTAGGCTTTCTAGCAAGCTGGTATAGTATTGTTTTCCTTTCCAATACATTCGACCTATTCAAAGAGTTGACGATACTCCCCGAATCCTTCGCCTTTCACTCAGGCAACTTTGAACTCATCGAAAAGGTAACGGCAGTACACCAGTTTCCTCATGGCATGAATGTATTATTATTAGTGGGGGTCATCCTCCTGGAGGGCTTTATCGCCTTCTTGTTTTGGCGAGCTTGTTTTGGCATCAAAGCTGACCTTCAGCAAACTGGAACGAAAGCTCAATTCGCCTACTTTTGGGGCATCAGCCTTTGGTGCTTGTTTTTGATTTTTGATGAATTCTTTCTGGTATACCGCGTCTTTGATGGGGAATATCTACATTTTTGCATTCTCATTTTCCATCTCTTGAGTTATCAATTCGTGATGAAACCCTAGCTACTGAACCTACTACTGAACCTTTATGGTTTACTAGATGAAAGTTGAAGGATTATGGGCTTAATTCCGTGGGATAAACCTTCAACCCTAAACTTTTAAACCCCTTTAGAGCAATATGGGTGCCTAATAATCTCTTCGCTGTATCGTAATAGTTTTTTCTTCCTCGCCCTGTTTAAAGACGACAGTGGAAGTGACCGGGCCTTCCCATCTATATCCATTCAAATACAGATCACAGTGATCAACATGATCAGGGTTTCGAAGATCCAATTCATTGATTTGTAAAATCTCATCGCCTATTTTCAATCCCATCTGGGCCGCCTCACTGGAGGACGAAATGGCAGTCACGCGATAGGCTCCCGATAAATACCTCGGAATAAAGCCGATTGAGCTTACTTTTTCGGCTACTTCTTGCCTGGCCTGATACGCTTCAAAATAAAATTGCCGCCGCCCATAATCTAAGGTCACAAGCCCATATTTCAATAAGCCGACTCCGATCCTAGACCTCGATTTCTTACTAATATCTGAATAGAAATCGGTGATAATATGATTCCCAATCTGCATTTTTGGAATAGGGGTTCGATAGCTTTTTGATGGAGCTGGAACGACACCAGAAGCCCCCATCGAAGTGACCCCATAAAGTACCTCAAACGAATGTTTTTTGAACTTCTTCTGCTTACTATAATTTTCGACCTTGCTCGTTTTGAAGCTAAATAGGTCATCCGAACCGCTATCAAAAACCAGGCTTTCTTTTCCAAAGGGAGAGAGCGTAACAGTGATATAAGGCAGCCCTGTCCTCCGATCTAATTTTAAAGGAATAGCGTCAGCAGGGTCTAGTCGCAAGCGATTAGGATGATCGGTCAAAATCATTTTTTGCTGATCTAGGTCTAATTGCATGATGAGTCCTTTCAAGAAATCACGTCCGATAATTCCATCAAAATTAAGGCAGGGGTATGGGAAAGCGGAATAATCTGATATCGTTCCACTATAGTTTATAAAACGTAGATCTCCTATCTTGACCAGCGGAACTTTCACATAAGGTACATTCTTGGATAGCTTATTAATCCCAATCACTTTTGCGCTTCCTGTCTGTTTGAATTGAAATTTATCCTGAATGGCTTTCGATATAGATAAAGAACCGCCCGTATCTAAGATAAATTGAAAGGTCTCTCCTTCGATTTGAACAGGAATAAGAATCTTATCTCGAATTACCGTGAAAGAAATCTCTGCTAGAAAGTCTTTGTTTTCCAACACTTCTTGCGGACTCGACTGTTGAGCAAATCCCTTGACAATAGCTAATAGGCCTATTAAACTGAAAAAGACAGCTTTGGATAGAGAATTAGTTAGCAAATTTGGCATAACATCTGATTTTAACTGTTACTCTCCGCCTTGGGGGCCATAAAATATAACCCAAGTCTTAAAATCATCCGTAAAATCAATAAAGCGATGTTCTTGTCCTGCCGGCACAAACAAGACATCGTGTGAACCAAAGCTGTAGGTTTCCGCTTCTCTTACAAAAGTGCCAGTACCGCTAATCACCACATACAATTCATCTTTTTCATGAGGTGATTGTTTATCAACACCATCAGGAATGTATAACTCCACTTCAAGGCTACCATTAGTTAGCAGCGTGATAAATTCGGCGGGGGCTTTTGCTTCCAGGGCACTTTCTGCCTGGGTGAGAGTGATATGGTAAGGGATCGCTAGTTTTGAAATAACAGCATCCTGCTTGATCTGCCGGAGGTGGTGTTCCAGGTGCTGCACGTAATCAACCAATAGTTTTTCAAAGGTTAGTCTAGTCCCATCGACCAAGACTGCGGCATTCAGGCTGGTTTCATCCTGATGCTCCATGATGTGTATCACTTGCCGATTGAGGTTTGACCATAGCGCCAATAAATCTTGGACGTTTTTTTCCTGGTAGCGGTTTGTCAGCACTAACGCATTTTGGTCATATTGTTGAAGCACATAAGGTGAGGGCATGAACTGGATTTCGTTGAACCGGCGGAGATTGTTCATCGCCGAATCAATAAGATGACCTAAAATTTCTTTTTTTGACCATCGATCGGGGCCTGCCTTATGCTGGAATTCTGTCTCCGAGAAGAGAGGTATCATTCGCTGCATTTCTTTTATGGCAGTGTTTAATCGGGCTATTTGATCTTTCATTTGACTACCTTTAGTTTTGCACTACTCAATTCTCTACCGTCAAAAAAGGTTCCTTTTATGCTTCCAAAAGCGCACTAACGATTCCGAAGAGTTCATCGGACACCTCCTCTTGTGAACGGTTACCGTCTACCGAGACAATTTTTTCTTCTTCTTTTAATAGTTCAAAGGCCGTTTGGTATGTATCGTAAACTTTAGAAATATTATCCAAGGTTTCATAAATTTCAATATCTGCTCGATTAGCATGTACTCGGTCAAAACCAACTTGTGGCGGGATGTCAATAAAGATATTAAGATCGGGGCGCAATAAGTCTGCACTCAGCGCATTGGATTGAATCACCCACTCCAACGGCATATGAGCACCGTGGTAAGCGTAGGAGGAAAAATAATACCGATCAGTGATCACGGTGAAACCCTCTTCCAGTTTTTTTAACAGCCCGTTGACCGGGTTTTGAAGATGATCTAGCCGATCTGCGACAAAAAGTGCTGCAATGGTTTTATCATCCCCTATTATGCGTTGAGAAAACATTTGTCGGATAATCGATCCGATGGGGCCATTGGTAGGCTCAAAGGTTGGATAAATCTTGTGTCCAGCTGCTTTTAATCGACTAGCTAGGACAGCCACCTGGGTACTTTTGCCGGACCCATCAATACCTTCTAGAGCTATAAATTTTCCGCTTCTATTCTGCATGGATATGAATTAAGAAGTCCAAAGGTAAGCATACTAAGGTGGAATTGGAAGCGGTTTCTTTTTCTGGCTTAGGCTGGCTTTTGCAGCCAATCTAAAGCCTCTTCTTTATAGCGAAAAAATCGAAGGTATAAGCCACGGTTGGCAGCAACACTTTCAGCAAAAGTATTGTGTTCGAACCCCTTGGAGCCTTGGTCTAAAAAGGCGACTCGAATCTTAGCAAAATCAATCCCCAATTGCTTCTTGATCGACTTTATCGCATTATAACTTTCTATCAGGGACAATCTTTCGTTAGTAGCTCCTTCCACTAATAAGTAGCTGGATGTATATAATCGTCAATTTTGGAGGAGGTTGTTTTTGTGTTAGACTAGGCAGATTTGATGATAATAGCCCAAGTTACTTGAAGAAAATCTAAGGCAGTATAACGCAAAAAGAGCCCGCCATAAAGTGTCGAGTATTTAGGTTCAGCTATTTACATTCCATATTGCACGGGCTTGTAGTTCAGTATACATTTTGTTTTAGCGCTAAACCCACAATGGGTAAGCTCATCCACCCCTTTGTCCTCTAGTATCGCTACTCATCGGCATTAGTTTTTTTTAGGAACTCGTCTGTAAAATGAGCCTTTCGCTTGGGTTGAGAAAACTTTTCTTTATTGTAGCCTTTAGATCCGCCTTTCGGAATCGATAAACTTGTCCAGTCCGAAGCCTGAATCATTCGACCGACATACACAATCTGTCCAACATGATAAGCATAATGGGCCAATTGTCGATTAACCGCTTCTACAATAGTATGGCCCATGTTTCGAATATAAATCGTCGTGTCAAAATTATCGGCATTGATGCTATCCAAGGCCGTAAATAGACAAGCCCAGCCTGCTTCCCATTTTTCAATCATCTCCGCCTTTGTGGTAATATCTGCCTCAAATTCGCCATCTCTATTTCGCCATTCTTTCTCCCCATCTGCCGTTAGAAAATCCGTCCAGCGGGATAACATGTTCCCCCACAGGTGTTTCACCATCACGGCAATGCTATTGCTTTCGTCGTTGTATTGCCAAAAGAGAGCTTCTTCTGACAATTGAGCAAAGGTTTTATCCCCTAGCATTTTGTAGTATTCGAACTGCTTTCTTATGCTTTCTAAGTAATTTTCTTCCATTTTGATAAGATGATTGTACTAGTGAAATGATAGACCTTTCAATATAAACAACAGAACTTAGATTGTTGAGGTTTCACCGCCAGAGCTGGCTCTAGAATTGCCAGGACCATAAGCATCTAGCACTGTGACCTTTGCGCCTAGTCGATTCAGGTGGTAGGCCGTCCATATTCCAAAAGTACCGGCTCCGATGACAATCACCTCTGGGGCAGCATCTCCACGCCAACGGGGAAAAGAGGTAGCAGACAGGTTTGTAGCCTGCAAAGCAGCGAGGCTGCTACTAGACAGTTTTAAAAATGCTCTCCTTTTCATAAATAACCTTCCTTTTATACTTTACGTAAGTAACAATTTTTCTTTTCGCCGCCGAGTATAAAGACCAAAACCTAAACCGAGGAGGAAACAACTATATAGCAGGATTAATAATGCGAATCAAGGGCTAAAAGAAAAGGCGGGGCTCGAGGAGAGTGGTCCGAAGAGAGAATTGGGTAGTGAAAATTTTCTAGGTAAAAGGAGGGAGAACGGTTCCAGTTTTTAAACCCATGAGGATAAACGCTTGCTTCCTTTTTGTCCGGTAAGGAGGAAAAAGAAAAAGAACAAAGGAAGCATGCTGTAGAATGACTATCTGTATCATGAAAATGAATGCCTCCCTCATGCATGCACACTAGGTGGCTTGTCTCATGTACATGAAACAGCTTACCAAGAGAAGGACCTAGTAAAAGCAAAATTAGGGCTCCAACAGCACCTACTTGCCGTATTTCTTTATGCATGCTTTTTTGGATCATTAATGCAACACAGTTGCAATAATGATAAGTTTTCCCCTTTTATCCTAATGTTGGAGGCTTTAAGTAATGATAAAGATTCGAGATCAACCTATTCATGGGTGCTTTACCTACTTAATCTTTTTTGGAATCTTATTCCCTCCCCCGATACGCCACCTCTCTCCATAAATAGATTCATACTCAATTTCTACCTCCATCTCATACTCACTGATTAGTTCGGACATTCGATCCGAGGTATAGGCATTCCGGCAATCTATCAAGTCCAAATGAGCCCCTACGGCTAACATTTTACCTGCTACTATATCTGAATACAAATACTGAATGGAATCCCCCTTCTCTGCATCAGTCATCTCCCTAAGAAAGCCTGAAAATTGTCCTTCATACACTTCCCCTTTTTGCCTAATTTGTACCGATTTAATCATAGCCGGTCCCACCCCCTCATTAGACAGCACAAACTTCATCTGTTCAGTCCCTCTTCCATGAAATCCCATTTCCAAGTACGGGTATACGGAAGCATATTGCTGCTTTTTAATCAGGTTCGTTTGATAAATAAACACAATGAGTGTCCCCACACTTAATATAATGGCGAGGAAACTCATTAATTTCTCTGTATTCCAAAATCGTTTTTTCATTGGGTCTCGTGCTTTAATCCGCTGTACGAATATACTTAATATTCAGTAGCAGCAAACGAAACCGTTTTAGCTCGTTTAGATTTTTTGTCCGTAAACAGCAAACAGTAAATACTTCATAAGAACAATTTTCATTTAATAATGAGGTCAGCATGAGTTTCTTGACTTAATCTTCATGCCTTGGAAATTATCCGTTAGATTCAAAAAAGGGAAAAGCACTCGCTCTCCTTCATTTCTTACCCCCCCTAGAAACTCTGAAAACAGGGCATTTAAAGTTTACTTAACACAATCCAGGTGACGGCCCCTCGTTCTCAACAAACTGTTAAAAAGGGGGATTTCAGGCTGTCCCCCTATTGTCCCCCATACTTTTTTGGGACCTAGAAGAAAAGTCAGCAATTTGATAATATGAAAAAGATAACACCAACCCTATTAACCACCCTCCTATTAGTTTTTGGCCTATCCAGTTGGGCCAGTACACCAGCACCTGCTAGTGATTATGAAGAAACCCTACGGGTACACCTCAATGCCTTACTAGGCAGTAAATCCTTTTCCTTGGAAGCCTTGGAAGTAGGAACCGCAGATAAGTCTTTATCCGGGAAAGGGACTTTTTTCAAAAAATCTGGGGTTGGCTTTAAAGTGAGTTATCAGCGTGAAGGGGGCTTGGGATCATTTGAAGCAACGATGCCTACCAATTCCAAAGTAGAAATCACCAATAAAGCGCTTCAAAAAATTGCAGGTGAAAAATTGCATAAACTCATCCCTGACGCCATCTCAAAAGGTGTCTATTTAGAAAAATTCAGTTTTACGGCCAACAAGGGAGAAAAGAAGATCGAGATCATCGAATTGTGGTTCAATTGTCTTCGCAATTGGGAATTGCTCCAAGGTAGTACCTTCAGTCTTGAGCAAATAAAGATCAACTTTAAGATCGATAAGCCCACCCAAAAAGATAAACGGAAACTCACGGGCCTCCTGACAGGCATCACACAAATAGGAAGCGTTCCATTAGAGATGAGCGGAAAAATGGTAGGCAACAAAGAAAGTCTTCAACTTAGGGCGCTCACTGAAAAGCTTCGCCTAAAAAGCAGTCTCCAGGCCATCGCTGGCCGATCCAGCCTAAAGGGGATATCCCTGCCTAACGCTATCGTTGATCTACAATTGAAAGATGGGTACCTAACCGTTGCTCCCTACCAAAAATGGGTGACAGTTGATGCTCAATCCAATATTGGGAAAGTAGCGATGTTGGTCAGCAAAAACAACGGAAAATCCAAGAAAGAAAAAAAGAAAATCCAATACCTTGTAAAGATCACCACCCCTTCTGATTTCAAGTTATCGAAACTCAGTCAACACCTGAGTGCCATGGATCGCTTACCCTTGGGTAACCAAACCATCGTACTCTCATCCGCTGAAAAAAGCAAGAAAGAGTCTTCTAGCATTCCAAGTCTGGCGCAAATCAAATCTGGCGTAAAGAGAGGTTGCAATTTCATCGCCAATCTCGATCTGCAAAAAATCAGCCTGGACCAATTAATTGGCGTCAAAAATATAGTCGTCAATTCTACCCTCAGCGAAAAACTCCGAGATGTAGTCTTGGAATCTAGCCTGGATACTGATCTGTCTTTTGGCCCTAGTAGCAAACTCAAGGAGGTTGTCTTCCGACTTCAGCCCTCCCCGCAAAATTTTGCGATTTCTTTGCTCGGAGTCATGGACGCTCAAATCGATAAAGACCACCTCGTATTCAAGGGAGGAGTAGAACTCGTCATGTCTGATCAAACGCTTAACTTTTTGGCGATGATGAAAGGCGATTGGCGCAATCCGCTTGGGGCAAAGGGATTGGTCATGAGTAATGTAGCTATGCAAATGGGCGCCAGTTTCACCACAGCGCCCGTCTTACTTCCCAATTTCGCTTTTTCAGGCGAATTGAAGATAGGTAGCTTTAAGGGCGCCGCTGCCTTGGCCTTTGATACGCGTAATCCTACCAAAAGCATGATGGCTGCTAGTTTTAATAAGATTGTGCTGAATGATCTTTTCAAAATCGTCATCACGAAAAAAACACAGGATAAAATCCCCAAAGGAATTCAAGAGGCATTGAGCAAAATCATATTTCAAGATGTCGAAATGCAGGTCGTTCCTCAACCCATTCGGATTGTAGATGTGACTTACGAGCCTGGGTTTCGAGTAGCCGGAGCCCTATCGGTGCTAGGCGTCAAAGGAGAAGGCCGGATGGAAATTGATTATACCAATGGTATCTTGGTGGAAGGCGGACTCGACCCGATCAAACTAGGTCCTTTTAAGCTAACAGGCGCAGGGAAGAACAAACGTCCTGCTTTTTTGGCCGATCTACGCCTGGGTAAAAGCCCCCAAGTAGCGATCAATGGTAAAGTGAGTCTCTTGGGTTTACAAGCACAAACCGATGTAGCTGTCCAATCTAATGGCTTCCGCTTCAATGTAGGTGGGAAAATTTTCAATGCTTTCCAAGGAAGTATCACCGCCAGTGGACAAGCCTTGAATAAAGGCGGCAATATGTATATCAAGGTGCATATGAAGACAGATATTTGGAATTTTCTCGATGAAAAGTTAACAGGCTTTATAGAAGAAGGCACCAGTAATGCCATCAAAAAAATCACAGCTAAACAGGAGGAAATAAAAGTGGCCGAGGGAAAAGTAGAAGGATGGAATAAAGAAATCAATCGGATACGAGAAGACGTAAAGAAAGAGCAGGCTGCTGATCGAGCCAAGTACCAAAAAGCTTACGACGATGTGGAGAAAGCCCAGGCCAAAGTCAACGGATTAAATACCAAAATCAATGCGCTAAAAAAGGAAATTTCTGCTAAAAACAAGATTACCGAGATGCATAAAATCATTGCGCTACAAGCCAAGCTTAAGCCACTCCAAGTGGC
>Ga0070729_10005541_pt1 | contig 12971 bp, 8 predicted proteins | sample tdDd472_FD_66725 | JGI IMG/M metagenome (GOLD analysis project Ga0070729, IMG submission 66725) | Marine sediment microbial communities from the Atlantic coast under amendment with organic carbon and nitrate - tdDd47.2 | ecosystem: Environmental > Aquatic > Marine > Coastal > Sediment | place...
TTTAAACCAACAGTATTTGAATCAAGATCAAATGGAAAACATAGATCCCATTCATCAAGATTACCATCAAGAATTACACCTCGTGCTGGCGCCTTTCTAACAAATGTATGATTGTAAGGAATTGCTTTTCCTTCTGCTCTATCCTGATCATCAAGTCTTTCATCGACAACTTCCATTCCGAGATCCCATTGTCCACCAGCCCATCCATTTGGATTGTGACCATAACCAAGAAGTGTAAAATCACCACCATCGTCATAAGTATCAACATCAAAAATTTGAACATATGCTGGCATAACTGCGCCAGGTTTTGGCATGCTTAATCTTTGACCATTTGGAGAAGCTTCCATTGCTGCAAAATCCAAATAACCTTCAATTATTACTTCTGTACCGTTGATAACAACCTTTACATTTTCTTCTGCATCATAATCACCCCATTGATGACCACCGCCACCCCAGAGCCATACTGCTGCTTCTTCATCAGAATTATATCCAATAGTAAATTGATTATCCAATTTACCCATTGTGTCAATTCTTGATGTGTGTATAGAAGGAGGAGTTCCAATATCATAATTACCAAACATAAGTTCAATAACATCCCCATTCCACATATCGCCTGTTCCAAGATTATCATTTACACCAGGAACATCATCATGAATTTTCACTGCGAAATAAATTCCATTTTCATCATACTGAAACATAAATGTTCCACTAATATCTTCAGGTGCTGGTTTTCCAAAACCACGATTCATTCCAACTGTATTAGAATCTAAATCATACTGATAGCAAAAATCCCACTCGTCTAAAACTCCATCCAATACAACTGGTCTATCAATATGTTTGATATATGTTTGTACCGGATCCGCTGCATTAGCAAATGCACATATAACTACCACTAATGATAATACCAAAAACAACCTCTTCATAATTCCTCCTTCATTTGAATTACTGATTTCATTTTTAACAAAAAAGTATATTTTTTGAAAGGCTTTTATTCTCCTCAATCCTTACATCATCAACTTTTTAACAATCTCTCAAATTGCATAATCAATAAAACGTTTCAACCAATGTTAACTCAACATAAATAAAAAGTCAAGAAAAAAAAATTCTCTTTTTGAAATGAAGGTTTATTGAACAATCAATTTTATCTCTATTATTCTCTATTAATATTTTCAAAAATCAAATTTTGCTTTTAATCAATTTATGTCCTCTATTAATCCAATAATAAAAAAAGAATTAGAAAATGACTTGTATGTTTAACCTATTATTTACTATTTTTTCATTGAAACTAATAAAACGCTTTGATTTTTTGATTTTGAGTCGAATAATAGACTTAAAAATTTTATCAATAAGCGTTCAAATGGAGTAAAAGCATTATGAAACCATCTAAAATAGTTACAACCCTGATTATAATTTCATTCATTATTTTATCTTGTGGAAAAGATATTCAGGATCATGTAGACCTTACTTCAAAGGTTAATCCCTTTATAGGAACCGGTGGCAAAGGCCACACTTACCCTGGAGCAACTGTTCCCTTTGGCATGGTTCAGTTGAGCCCTGACAATGGAATTCCGGGATGGGATAGAATCTCAGGATACTTTTATGAAGACTCAACAATCGGCAGTTTCAGTCATACTCATTTGAGTGGAACTGGCATAGGTGATCTTTACGATATTCCTTTTCTACCAACACCTTATTCAGAAAAAATGAAACCGGAATTAGTGAAATTTTCACATGACAATGAAGTTGCAGAACCGGGATACTACAAAGTTACAATGAACAACGGAATCAAAGTGGAATTGACAGCCACCAATCGTGTTGGGCTTCATCGCTATACTTTTCCGAAAGCTCAAAAATCATCGGTTTTCATTGATTTGGTAAGGGCCATTAACTGGGATGAGACTGTTGTTTCTGAAATGGAGCAAATCAGTGATACAAAGATCCAGGGTTATCGATTTTCAAATGGCTGGTCTCCTGACCAGAGGATTTATTTTGTGGCGGAATTTTCACGACCTTTTATCAATTTCATAATCGGAAAAGAGAGGCTGAGAATCCCCTATAAAAAAGATTTAGGTGAAAATTTTGGTGCACTAGGTCGCTTTGATTTTGATACCGAAACAGACAAAGAACTTTTAGTTCGTGTTTCAATTTCTTCTGTAAGTATTAATAATGCAAAGTTGAACCTAAATACAGAATTACCAAATTGGGATTTTGAAAAAACGAGAAAAACAGCAAAAAATGCATGGAAAAAGGAGTTATCTAAAATTGAAGCAGAGTTAATCAATGATAGTTTAACCACAATATTCTACACAGCATTATATCAATCCATGATGGCACCAACAACTTTTTGCGATGTCAACGGTGAATACTATGGTCCTGATCAGAAAATACATCAGGCTTATAACTTTACAAATTTCAGCACCTTTTCGCTCTGGGATACATTCCGTGCAACCCATCCATTATTTACAATATTGCACCCAGAAAGAACCAATGATATGATTAAATCCATGCTTGTATTTTATTTGCAAAATGGATTATTACCTGTTTGGTCATTGCAAGGTAATGAAACCAATTGTATGTCTGGCTATTCGGCTGTTCCAGTAATTGCTGATGCAATTTTGAAAGACCTCGGGGATTTTGATAGGGAATTGGCTTTGGAAGCTTGCATCGCATCTGCAACCAGTAATTTCCGTGGTGTCGATGATTATATGAAACTCGGCTATGTGCCCAATGACAAAGAAGGGTGGTCAGTATCCAAAACTTTGGAATATGCCTTTGCAGATTGGGGAATTGCACAAATCGCAAAAAAACTTGGTAAAACTGAAATTTATGAAACCTTTTCAAAGCGAGCAGAATACTATAAAAATCATTTTGACAAATCTACTGGATTTATGAGAGGTAAAGATGCTGAAGGAAAGTGGAGAACACCTTTCAGCCCACTGGATTATGAAACTGATTTCACAGAATCCAATGGTTGGCATTACTTCTGGTATACACCTCAGGCTATTCCTGAAATAATCGATATGGTTGGCGGTGATGAAGCCTACATTGAAAAACTCGATAATTTTTTCACACTGACACCAAAATCTGATGACGAACTCCCAGTTTTTTCTACAGGAATGATTGGACAGTATGTTCATGGAAATGAGCCCAGTCATCATGTTGGATATTTGTACAATTTTGCAGGTGCACCATGGAAAACTCAGGAGATTACACGAAAGATCCAATTGACGCAGCACAAAAACTCACCTGATGGTATATGTGGCAATGAAGATTGTGGTCAAATGTCTGCCTGGTTTATTTTTAGTGCTTTGGGATTTTATCCTATGAATCCATCATCTGGAAATTATATTTTTGGTAGCCCACTAATCAAACATGCTGTACTAAATCTTGAAAATGGTAACCATTTTGAAATTACAGCTCACTATAACAATTACGAAAACAAATACATAAATAAAGTTATGTTAAATGGAAGAATTCTTCACCGAAGTTATATCAAACATTCGGAAATCATGGAAGGTGGAAAACTTGAGTATTTCATGACAGATACGCCGAATAAAGAATGGGCTTCCAGCAAAGAATACAGACCAATAAATTAAATTAACAGGAGGAAATATAAATGGACAGAAGAGAATTTATAGCAAGTAGTGTCATGCTTGGAAGTGCACTAGCAACTCCAATGAGCATATTTGCATCATCAACAAAGGATTTTACATCAAATAGGCCCACATTAAAGAAAAGAACCTTTGTAAGCAAAGAAGTAGAAAAATTGATGAAAGAAGTAAAAGCATCCATAAAAGATCCGGAAATTGCCTGGATGTTTGAAAATTGTTATCCCAACACTTTGGATACAACTGTTGATTATGAAGTAATTGACGGTAGACCTGATACTTTTATCATTACTGGTGATATTGATGCAATGTGGCTCAGAGATTCCACAGCACAGATTTGGCCATATATGCCATTAATTACCAAAGAGAAAAAACTAAAAGAAATGGCCGCAGGGCTTGTAAACCGCCAGGTAAAATGTATTTTAAAAGATCCATACGCCAATGCGTTTTATAAAGACCTTTCAAAAAAATCCAAATGGGCAAGCGACAAACCAAGCCCAATCGACGGTGTTCATGAAAGAAAATGGGAAATAGATTCACTCTGTTATGTTGTCAGATTGTCTAATCGTTATTATGAATTGACAAATGATGTTTCAGTTTTTGATGAAAATTGGGATAAAGCAATGCGTTTGGTTGTAGAAACATTCTGTACAGAGCAAAGAAAAGATGGTACAACTCCATATAGATTTATCAGAAAAGGTGTTGGAATGATTGATGCTCCACCTTTTGAAGGAACCAGCCGCCCTGCCAAACCTATTGGCCTGATCTGTTCAGCATTTCGCCCATCCGATGATTCTACACTGTACCCATACCTGATTCCATCAAATCTTTTCGCTATGCAATCATTGAGACAATTAGCAAAAATCTATAGCACAATCCTGAAAGATAAAGATTTTGCAAAGGAATGTTCAAACTTTGCTGATGAAGTAGAAAATGCAGTAAAAAAATATGCAGTGACTGAACATCTGGATTTCGGAAAAATCTATGCATATGAAGTAGATGGTTTTGGCAACAAACTTTTTATGGATGATGCAAATGTACCTTCACTAATGTCATTGGCTTACCTGGGTATTCACGATCATTCTGATATACTATATAAAAACACACGGGCATTTTTGCTCAGTGATAACAATCCTTATTTTCTTAAAGGGAAACAAGCAGAAGGTCAAGCAAGTCCTCATACTGGCAAAGACAGAATCTGGCCTATGGGAATCATATTGAGAGCAATGACTTCCGAAGATAAAGGCGAAATCACTAAATGCTTAAGTATGTTAAAAGCAACACATGGCGGAACAGGCTTTATGCATGAAGCATTTCTCAAAGATAATCCAGAAGATTTTTACCGTACATGGTTTGCCTGGGCAAATACACTTTTCGGTGAATTGATCATAAAGATTTATCATGAGAATCCAAGTATTTTACAGAAAAATATTTAAATTTTTTATATGTTCTGTCAGGATTTTCTCCTGACAGAATTTCTATAATATCAAGAGACAAAAAACTGTCCTTCAAAAAATCTCGAAGAGTAACACATACAATATTAAGATTTCACGATTATCATCCTGTTTTAAAGGGGAAATATAATAGAGGAGTAACTCAATATGAAATTGCAACTGATTGATTTTATAATCATTCTACTTTACATCGTTACAATTACAGCAATCGGCTTTATCATGAAAAAACGGGCTGAACAGGGTGAAAAAGAATATCTACTTGGTGGAAACCGTTTACCCTGGTACATGCTCGGACTTTCCAATGCATCAGGAATGCTAGATATTTCCGGCACTATGTGGCTGGTAACTATTGGATTTATTTATGGACTGAAATCCATTTGGATTCCATGGCTATGGCCGGTATTTAACCAGATTTTTCTAATGGTTTATTTATCACTTTGGCTACGTCGCTCTGGTGTCACAACCGGTGCAGAGTGGCTCAAAACTCGTTTTGGTGATAGTCAGGGGACTAAACTCTCCCACATCATCGTTGTGGTCTTTGCATTAATTGCATGTCTTGGATTTTTAGCCTATGGATTTGTTGGACTTGGAAAATTCCTCATGATCTTTGTACCATGGGAATTTCTGGCAAATACTTTTCATTTCAATCCAAATATTATTCCGATGGAATATGTACCACATGTTTACGGAATTGTATTTACTGTAATTGCAACAGTTTATTGTCTCATGGGCGGAATGTCCGGAATTGTTTGGGCAGATGTCATTCAATACGGAATCATAACAGTTTCTGCTATCGTTGTGGGCATTATTGCAATGTTAAAACTTCATGAAGCAGGCTCACTCAATGTACCCGATGGCTGGTTCAATCCTTTTGCCGGCATCCGACTGGATCTTGATTGGAGCAATATTATCAACGAGGTCAATGCAGTCATAAAAAGCGATGGTTATTCACTTTTTGCAGTATTTATGATGATGATGTTATTCAAAGGCGTTTTGGTTTCACTTGCCGGACCTTCTCCAAGTTACGATATGCAGAAAATCCTATCAGCAAAAAATCCAAAAGAAGCAGCTATGATGAGCGGTTCTGTATCCATTATTCTGATGCCTTTCCGTTATATGATGATCACCGGTTTTATTGTACTGGGATTATTATTTTATGACAAAATGAATCTTGTTGTTGGTGGCAAAATCGACTTTGAACAAATCCTGCCATCAGCTATGAATGAGTTCATCCCAGTAGGACTTTTGGGATTGCTGATTGCCGGTTTGGCAGCAGCCTTTGTTTCTACTTTTTCAGGAACGCTAAATGCTGGTCAGGCTTATATTGTCAACGACATTTACCTAAAATATATCAATCCAAAATCCAGTGGAAAACAGATCGCCAGAATGAGCCAATTGTTTGGAATCGTACTGATGATTGTTTCTATTATTCTTGGTGTAATGGCACAAAATATTGATTCAGTTCTAAAATGGATCGTTAGTGGACTTTGGGGTGCCTACATGGCATCCAATATTCTTAAATGGTATTGGTGGCGATTCAATGGACATGGATATTTCTGGGGAATGGTTGCCGGATTAGTACCTGCATTGATTTTTGCGAAGATCATTCCAGGAGCGTATCAACTTTATTATTTTCCATTAACACTACTTATATCTTTTATTGGATGTATTATTGCGACACTTATGACAGAGCCAACAGATGAGGAAACCTTAAAGGAATTTTACAGAACCATCCGTCCCTGGGGCTTCTGGAAACCGATCCATAAAAAAGTGGTAGCAGAAAATCCAAACTTTAAAAATGATAGTAATTTTAAACGTGATATGGTCAATATTGCTGTTGGTACCATCTGGCAGACTTCACTGGTAGCATTGGCGATTTACCTGGTAACATTACAGTGGTTGTATTTCGCCCTCTGTGTTGTTGTTGCTGTAATTACATCAATTTTTCTGAAGAAGAATTGGTTCGATAAGATTATTGGCGAAGGATATTAATTAACACAACAAATTACAATTTTTAAATTCATCCATGAAACTCAGGCTTTGGGTTTCATGGATTTTTATTCTCTAACAAATCCCTCCTTCGCCATAACATCAAAATAAATAACATGTTATACAATTTTTTGATTTTATTTGTTTTAGTAAATTAGTTTTGATTTACCAAACTTAAGACATTAAATTAACCCTTAGATTTCAAGGCACACATAAGCTGTTGAATCTTTGTAACTTTGATAAAATTTAATGAGAAATTTGTATGTGGAATAAAATTAGAAGTATTGTCCGTTTTGGAATCGCATTTTTTGTAGTCTCAGTTTTACTGGTTCTTCTTATGGATCAAGTGGTGATGCCACTTTATGTTTCCCAGGGAAAAACTATCACCTTACAAGATGTGCGCAATGTTTCCTTGAGTCGAGCACAAACAAAACTGGCTGAAATGGAACTAGAAGCAATTGTATTGGACTCGGTTGCTGCACCGGACTTACCACCATATACTGTGGTTGAGCAACAGCCATTGCCTGGGAATCTCGTCAAAAAAGGACGTGCAATCTTCCTCACCATTTCCAAAGGAAAAGAATATGTCCAGATGCCAAATCTTATAGGAAAAGCACTGACAGAAGCGAGATTAATCCTGGATCAATTGAACCTAAAGGTGAAAACCACCGAATATAAATATGATTATGATAAACCTCAGGGCGTGATCTGTGGCCAATCCATCAATCCTGGAATTGCTGTGGCAAAGCACTCTGAACTCAGTATTTGGATCAGCAATGGTTCGCCTGTAAAAATTTACATAGTACCAGATCTTTTCGGAGTTAGTCTTGGCGTGGCAAGAAAAAGAATTCGTGAAGCCGGCCTGAAAGTCGGAAAAATAAATTACGTAAGAAGTGAAGAACTAACACCATTAACAGTAATCAACCAATCTGTAATCAAAGGCAATGAAGTTTTCGAAGTGATTGAAATTGATTTAGAAGTGACCAATTAGGAGAAATATGCAGGAAATCGTACCGTCGCTATTATCAGCAGACTTTGCAAAACTTGAAGAAGAAATCCGTTCGGTAGAAAAATCAGGAGCAACTCGTTTACATCTTGATATCATGGACGGCCATTTTGTACCGAATATCACCTTTGGACCTTTCATCATCAAAGCCATCAGAAAGATGACAGATCTTCATCTGGAAACTCATCTCATGATTGAAAATGCGAAAAAGTATCTGGACAATTTCATCGATGCTGGTAGTGATACAGTAATGGTTCATGTTGAATCTTCCAATGACGTGATTCGTGACTTAAAATACATACGCAGTAAATGCAAAAAATCTGGTTTGGTAATTAATCCACCAACTGACTTTTCAGCAATCGAACCTTATTTCGATTACATCGATCATCTTTTGGTAATGACTGTAAATCCGGGTTTCGGAGGACAGTCTATGATTGAGGAAGCACTGGAGAAAGTTACCAAAGCACAGGAATACCAAAAGGATAGAGACTTTCTGATTCAGATTGATGGAGGTGTCAATATGAAAACAATTGATATTGCCGCCAAAACAGGAGTTGATCTACTGGTTGCTGGCTCAGCATTTTTTAGTAATGATAATCATAATAAGGCTTTTCAAGAAATGTCAGAGCGTTTGAATTAATTGTATGAAGCTAACACGAGAAAAAGAAGGTATAATCGCCCGTAAAATAATCCACTACTCTGCAGTATTTATACCATTGACCTATTACTTTTTCCTGGAGAAATCCGTTGCAATAAAACTGCTGATTCTCGGAAGTTTCATTGTCGTATTTTCTGATGTTTTGAGAATGATCGGACCGCGAAGTCGTAAACTCTATATGAAACTTTTTGGTTGGATGACAAAGAAACGGGAATTAAGACAGGAATTCACAGGTGCCAGTTATATGGCAGTGGCAAGTTTATTGGTTGTATTGGTTTTCCCAAAAAATATTGCGGTGATTTCGCTTCTCTTTCTAACAGTAGGCGATCCGACAGCCTGTTTAGTGGGAACATTTTTTGGGCGAATCAAAACCTTTCAGAAAAAAACACTAGAAGGTTCAATCGGATTTTTTGTTGCTGGATTGCTTGTTACACTAATTGTTACAGAAATCCCGTTGCTTTATAAATTTATCGCAGTTACAATCGCAGCATTTATAGAAATGCTACCACTAAAAATCGATGATAATTTCACAGTGCCATTGACATCCGGTCTGATCCTGGCAATTCTCACCGGCTCATTAACTATTTTTTAACGGAAATCATACATGTCATTTTTTACAAAATTTTTCCTATACTTTTTACCACTAATTTCAATACCGATTATCATTCATCTTTTCACGAAAAGCAGAATCAAAACCGTAGAATTCAGTTCACTAAAATTCCTGATAAGTCTGAAAAATGATGCTATTCGAAAATTAAAATTGCGACAATTGATCTTGTTGATTATTCGAACATTATTAGTTTTGCTCATCATACTCTTTTTTGCTCGTCCATACATGTTGACCAGCAATCAGGAAATCTATCCTACAAAGGGTGATCTCTTGGTAATACTAATCGATGATTCTCATTCAATGAGTGAAAAATTTCAGGATAATTCACTGCTTCACAACAAAATGGTGGAAATTGGTGATATGTCGAGATTTTTCGAATTTCCAATCGAATTGAAAATCCAATATTCTACTAAACCAAATCAAATTGAAGAATATGGGAAAATTGGTAATCAGGAGAACTTGCAAAAAATTCTTACACAAATTTCAGTATCATCAAGCGAAGCAAAACTAAACGAATCACTCATAAAAATAAGCGAACATATTACTGAGAATAATATTCTGAATGCCAAACTTTGGGTTGTTTCAGATTTTCAGGAAAGAGAAAATTTCGACCAAAGTCTCAATAATCTGAGTAAATCTGAGAATATTCAAACAACACTCTTCCCTATCCAACATCCTGGTATCAACAATGCGATTTCTGAAGTGGTATTTCCAAAACAGATTATGGAAGTCAATAAAAATATCCTGATAAAATCCAGCATCAATTACTGGCAAGAATTCCACGAATCAAAAATTTCGCTCTTTATCGATGGTCAGCGTGTTGCTCAGGATATTACAAAAGATGACAACAACACCATTGATTTTGAGTTTGCTCCACTAAAAACCGGTACAATTTCCGGTTACTTGTCACTTGCAGATGATGACTTGCTAAAGGACAATAAATATTACTTCTCACTAGATATTCCAGAAAAATTGAATTTGCTGATGGTAAGCAGACAGGTGGAAAATTCCATCCTCGAAAAGGCCATCACAGCAGGCAAAGAATCATTGCTGAAAGTGACCAACATTTCACCAGAAATCCTGGCAATGGAAAATCTCGATGAATACGATGTACTGATTTTTCACAGTGTCAGTCAATTGTCAGATTCCTATGTTTCCCGATTAAATGATTTCCTTGAAGACGGTAAAGGAATTGTATATTTACCCGGAATCAATACATCTACTGAGGAATACAACAATTTCTGGCACAAGAAAATGGGATTACCAAAATGGAAATCCAATCTATCCGGTGATGGAAAAAATTATGTTAAACTCAACAATATCAATACTTCTCACCCAATATTTTCGCAAATTTGGCAGGATAAAGAAACTTTCAAAGCCACATCGCAATTTTTCGCACTACCAGACTTCGAGCGTAATGGCAATGTGCTGATCGATTACACTGGCGGATCACCATTTCTCACAGAAACAAGTGACAGGAAATTACTACTAATCTCCACATTCCTCTCACCCAACGAATCCAATCTGCAACTAACTGGGTTTTTCCCAGTGCTGATGCAGCAAACTGTACTCTATCTGGCGAATTACAACAAATCCATGGCAAACCAATTTGTTGGCGATACGCTGCGACATTCACATTTCGATATGGAAAACATCGCCAAGTTCACTATGAAAACACCAGACAATCGCTCATATCTTATGGAAATAGACAAAACCCAAAACCAACTTTTGTTTGCCGATACAAAATTACCTGGTTTCTACAAACTATATTTTGAAGACAAAATGGTAAGGCAATTTGCTCTGAATATCTGTAAAAATGAGACAGTTGGAAAATTTTTAGACATAGAAGAATTACAAAAAGATAAAATCGCAATTTACAATGAAATAAAAACAGAAACCGGACAGGAATCCAATAAGGAAATGAATGCAATGATATTGATGCTTATTATCCTTTTACTGCTGGTTGAAACTGTAATTGCAAGAATTAATAGAAAATAACTTGTGGAATGGACTAAGCAAACAGTGTCATGCTGAGCCTGTCGAAGTAGACAGTCACGAAGAGAACCAGTTATCACTTCAAAGATCACTCTTCAGGAACCTCAGAGCGACGGTTTATACTTTAGGCCAGTACCCCTCAATAAAATATAAAAGGAACAGATGAAACATACAGAACGAGTAAAAGAAGAAACAAAAAAAGTATTACTCATCGGAGTTGCATATACTGCACAGGAGCGACTTGAACTTTCAGAACATCTTGATGAATTAAAAATATTGACTGACACTTTGGGTTACAACATTGTTGATGCAATGGAAGTAAAAGTCAGCGAAATAAAATCCAGCCATTACATCGGAAAAGGAAAAGTTGAAGAAATCAAAGAAATTGCTGAAGCAATGGAAGTTGATGAAATCATCTTTGATGTGGAACTTTCCCCATCTCAAAATAAAAATCTTAGTAATAGATTTGAGAAAAAGGTAAATGACAGAACAGGAATCATCCTCGACATTTTTGCAAGACACGCAAGGACACGTGAGGCCAAAACCCAAGTGGAATTGGCAAGATCACAATATATGCTCCCACGATTATCAAAAATGTGGACTCACCTTGAGCGGCAAACCGGAGGAATCGGTGTCAGAGGTGGAATGGGTGAAACCCAGATCGAAATCGATCGTCGTATTGTGCGCAATAAAATCCAGAAATTAAAAAATGAACTGATAAAAATCGAAAAGCACCATAATCTCCAAAAACAACGTCGTCAAAGTGAAATTAATATCGCTCTTGTTGGCTATACCAATGCAGGTAAATCTACATTGATGAAAGCCCTGACAGATTCTGATGTTTATATTAAGGACGAACTTTTTGCTACACTGGACACAACTATCCGTAAATGGAAAGTTAATAAAAACAACACTGTTTTACTCAGCGATACTGTTGGATTTATCCGTAAAATGCCTCCCAGTCTTGCGGCATCCTTTCGAACTACTCTCAGTGAAGTTGTGGATGCGGATCTAATCCTGAAAGTTGCTGATCTTAGTTCAGATCAATGTTTTGCTCAATTGGATTCTGTTGATGAAGTGTTACTGGATTTAAAGGCGATTGATAAACCATCCATAACAGTATTCAACAAAATAGATCAGATGGATAAATCCCAGGTAATGAGAGCCAAAAACCAAATTCCTGATGGTGTTTTTGTGTCTGCTTTGAACAATCTGAAAATCCACGAACTTCGCGAAAAGATTCTGGATTTTCTAGAAAACTATAAAGTAAGTCTCAGTTTCTGCATTCCAATTGCAAAAATGAGTGATATTGTAGAATTGCGTAAACATGCAACTATTACAAATGAGCATTACGAAGATACAAATGCATTGATTGATTGTGTCATTGAAAAACCAAAATGGAATCGATTAGTGAATCATTTCATGCAGTATATTGCATTGGAATAACAATAATTTATCATATAAGTATATATAGAAGTCCGCTGAAGCGGACTTTTTTATTTGCTTATACTATTTTCACCATGCTGAAGCATGGTGCTATTCCTAATTTGAATGAACTACCCCGAGGCAGAGCGTATCAAAACAACTCTAGTTGACCATTATATACTTTTTGGTATTTTGATTCTTTGCCTTGATTTTCAACATAACGTCG